>OVXI01000020.1_pt1 | contig 45386 bp, 37 predicted proteins | sample 1732031 | NCBI WGS metagenome assembly OVXI01 (sample SAMEA4545821, study PRJEB24839) | metagenome | biome: chicken; feature: ceca content | place: Italy | collected 2013-05 | reverse complement strand
CCCTCCGAAAATTGCGTATTCGGAAAAGTTCCCGAATAGCGGTACGAATGAAAAAGGGGTGTCCGAAACGCGTCAGACAGCCCCTTCGCTGCGATACCGGAAACGACGAAACCGTTCACCCGCGCGGCACACGGGTCTCCGCACTCTTTCGCCGGAACCGACCTACAACACCTCGTTCTGCACGCTGCGGAACAACTCCACATCCTCCGCGGGCGACTGCATCACATAGGTATGCGCCTCCGCGACCTTCGCCTCGGCCAGCTTGCAGAAGACCCGCGCCGACTGCACGTACTCGTCCGATTCGCCGGCCTGACGGGCCAGCAGGTAGGTGATGATGATGTGTCCGGCGGTCTCCACCAGCCGGCGGGCATGGAAGTCCTTGTATCCCGCGCACTCCTTTTCGAGCGTCTCGACACGGGCGTTCATCTCTTCGAACTTCGCCGTCAGCTCGCGCATCTTCGCCGCCACGGGCTGCATCGCGTCGCTGTACTGCGCCTCTTCGTAACGGCGGATCTGTTCGAGGAACGTACCCTTCGTTACGGCGTTGATCGCCGCCACGACCTGCAACTGCGACGTACCCTCATAGATATTCATGATGCGGGCGTCGCGGTAGAGGCGTTCGCACGCATAGTCCTTCATGAATCCCGAGCCACCGTGAATCTGGATGGCATCGAACGCCAGCTGGTTGGCATACTCCGACGAGAACAGCTTCACGAGCGGTGTGAAACCGTCGGCCAGCCGGTTGTAGAACTTCATCTCCTGCCGCTCGTCGGCTTCGAGCGCACGTTCGCGGGCAATGTGGCCGTATTGCTTGTAGATCTCCACGAAACGTGTGGTCTCGTAGAGCAGCGCACGGGCGCCCTGCAACTTGGCCTTCATGTTCGAAAGCATCTCCGCGACGGCCGCGAAGCGGATGATCGGCTTGCCGAACTGGGCGCGTTCGTGCGCATATTTGAGCGCCTCGCGGTAGGCGGCCTCGCACAGGCCCACCGACTGCGCGCCGATCCCCAGACGGGCGGCGTTCATGAGCGACATCACGTATTTGATCAGACCCATCTTCCGGTCGCCGACCAACTGTGCGGGGGCATTGATGAAGACCAGTTCGCAGGTGGGCGATCCCTTGATGCCGAGCTTGTTCTCGATGCGGCGCACCTTCACGCCGCCGTCGCGCTTGTCGTAGACGAGCATCGACAGACCGCGCGCGTCGGTCGTCCCCTCCTCCGTGCGTGCCAGCACGAGCGACACGTCGCCGTCGCCGTTGGTGATGAAACGCTTCACGCCGTTCAGGAGCCACGTCTGCCGCCCCTCGTCCCACGTCGCCCGGAGCATCACGGCGCCGAGGTCCGAACCGGCATCGGGTTCCGTGAGGTCCATGGCACAGGTCGCACCGGCCGACACCCACGGCAGGTATTTGACTTTGAGCTCCTCCGAGGCGAACTCGTTGAGCGTCTCGGCGCAATCCTGCAAACCCCAGATGTTCTCGAAGCCGGCATCGGCGCGCGCCACCATCTCGTTGGCCATCACGAAGCAGACGAGCGGGAAATTCAGACCGTCGTACTTGCGCGGCAGCGTCATACCGCTCAGACCCGCGTCGACGATCGCCTGAAGGTTCCGCACCGTACCCGAAGCGTACTCCACCCGGTCGCCGACCACGCGCGGACCTTCGTGGTCCACGCCTTCGGCATTCGGTGCGATCACCTCGCCGCATACCTCGCCCGCGATGTCCAACACGCGGCGGTAGGAGTCCATAGCGTCCTCGAAATTCTGCGGCGCGAAATCGTAAAGGTCCTTTTCGGCGAATCCGCGCTCCTTGAGCTCCACGATCTTGCGCATCATCGGATGCCGGAGGTGGAACTGCAAATCCTTGTTATCGGTAAAGAAATTAGCCATTACTTCGAATTTTGTTTGTAGTACTTAATCATCTTGGGGATCACGTCGTTCACGTCGCCCGTGATCGCATAGTCGGCGATCTTGCAGATCGGAGCCTCGGGATCGGAGTTGATCGAAATCACCATCGACGACTGGTCCATGCCGGCCGTGTGCTGGATCTGCCCCGAGATGCCGCAGGCGATGTAGAGTTTCGGGCGCACCGTTACGCCCGTCTGGCCGATCTGGCGCGCATGGTCGGCGAATCCGGCATCCACCGCGGCGCGGCTCGCACCCACCTCGGCGCCCAACACCTCGGCCAGCTCGTGCACGAGGCGGAAGTTCTCCTTCGAACCCATGCCGTAACCGCCCGCCACGATCACGCTCGCGCCCTTGATGTTGATCCGGCGCTCCTCGATCTGGCGGTCGACGATCCGCACCGCAAGGTCCGCATCCTTCACGAACCTGCGCCAGTCGATCGCCTTCACCTCGCCGGCATGGGGTCTTGCGGCCTCCTCCTTGCGCATCACGCCCTCGCGCACGGTGGCCATCTGCGGACGGTGATCGGGGTTGACGATCGTGGCGATGATGTTGCCGCCGAAAGCCGGGCGGATCTGGTACAGCAGATTGGTGTAGCCCTTGCCCGTCTTGGGATCGGCATGGTCGCCGATCACGAGCTGCGTGCAGTCGGCCGTGAGGCCGCTGTGCAGCGCCGACGACACGCGCGGCGCGAAGTCGCGCCCCACGGGCGTGGCGCCGAAGAGCACGATCTGCGGCTTCTCCTGCTCCACGAGGCCGCACATTACGGCCGTGTGGGGCAGCGTGCGGAACGGGGCGAAGATCTTATCGTCGGCCACCCACACCGTGTCGGCACCATAGCGGGCCAGCTCCTTTTCGAGCCCTGCGAGGCGTTCGCCGATCGCCACCGCTTCGAGTTTCACCTTCAGCGTATCGGCCAGCTCGCGGCCCTTGGTCAGCAATTCGAGGCTCACGTCGGCTACGGCCCCGTTTTCGAGTTCGATATATACGAATATGTTGTTCATGTCTGCCAAAGTAAGTTATTATCCGAGCGTGTGGCTCGCAATGAGTTCGACCATGAGTGAGCTGATGTCGCAGTCCGCGGCCGTGAGTCTTTTCGACTCCTTGGCCTGAAAGACGACGTTCTCGATCTTCTTCACCTTCGTCGGCGAACCGGCCAGTCCGAGCTGCTGCGGATCGGGATCGACGTCCGCCGCAGACCACTCGACGATGTGCAGATACTCCTTCGCGGCTGCGCGGCGGGCGGCTTCGGAGTCGGGCGCCGCGGCCATCTCGGAAGGCGTGAGGGCGAATTTATACTTCATCACGCGGCGGGCGTTGCGCGGCCGGCATTCGGGTGCCGAAGCATTGACGGTCAGCACCATCGGAACGGGACACTCGACCGTTTCGGTACCGTGGTCGAGGCGGCGCTTGACGACGATCGAGTTCTCGTCGAGCTTCACGACCTCCTCGGCATAGGTTACTTGCGGAAGTCCGAGTTTCTCGGCCACCTGAGGTCCCACCTGCGCCGTGTCGCCGTCGATGGCCTGACGGCCTGCGACGATCAGATCGGGGGCGATCCGGCGCAGCGCGCACGAGAGCGCATAGGAGGTAGCGAGCGTATCCGAACCGGCGAACTCGCGGCCCGAAAGCAGATAGCCGCCGTCGGCGCCGCGGAACATCGCGTCGCGGATGATGTCGGCGGCACGCGCGGGGCCCATGGTCAGCACGTGCACCGCAGCGTCTCCGGCCAGCTCCTTGATGCGGAGCGCCATTTCGAGCGCATTCAGATCTTCGGGATTGAAGATCGCAGGCAGCGCCGAGCGGTTCACCGTGCCCTCGGGGGTCATGGCGTCCTTGCCCACGTTGCGGGTATCGGGCACCTGCTTTGCCAGAACGACAATGTTGAGTTGTTTTTTCATATCTTAAATCAAATTCCTAAAAATAGCATATTCCAAATCATTACCGGCAACCGTCCGGCGCATGCGCATCGCCGTGAAAAGCCGCGGGCCCGCGCGCACCGGCGGTCTTCGCCGCATCCTCCGGCACATCCGCCCGACAGGCTCACGACCGCACCGATGCGAACCGGCAAGGCGCCGCCGAACGGATTCAGCCGCACAAACCGCCCTTCGGACATGGGATCCCGGACCGGACTGCTCCGGACCGCTCCGCTGCGCGTCCGCCGCCCCGATGTCGGTACGAGGGACGCACGACCGTCCCCACCGAACGCCTCCGGAATTCCACGCGCCTCCGGCATCCTTCCCGCGGTTCTCCGCTCTCCGCGAGCGCCGGGGCCGGCGCTCGCGGTATCTTTATCCGCGTTTCTGCGCCCCCGCTCCGATCTTTTCCGGACCGGCCCTGCGAGTTTCTGCGGCCCCGGCGCCGGCCTCTCTCCGAACCGGTATCCTCTGCGTCTCCGCACCCGAACCGCCGCCCCTTCGGAACTACCGGCTCAACCGGGGTTTCTGCGGACCGGACTGCCGCATCCGTAATCCCGGCATCCCCGGCACTTCTGCGGCCCCGGCGCAGCCGCCAGAAGGCCGGAGCGCGGTGCCGACCGAACCGCCGGCAGACGCAGCGGCCGCTTCGGGGCAGGGTGCGCAAACCGACGACGCCTCGTGCGCAGCGGAACGGAACTCCGCTTCGGCCGGAACGGACCGGCGCCGATGCCGAATCGGCCGGCCGCCCGTCCCGCAGGGTGCGAAACGCGCCCCCGGCCGGTCTATCGCACGACCGTCTCCGAACGGTCGGGGCCGACCGAAATGATCTTCACGGGCACGCCCGTCTCGTGTTCGATGAACTCCACGTAGGTCTTGAACCCGGCGGGAAAATCCTCGTAGCGCGCAATGCGGCGCAGGTCGCATTTCCAGCCTTCGAACTCCCTGTACACGGGTTTCAGACCGCCGTCGATCGCATAGGGGAACTCGTCGGTCCGTTCGCCGCCGATCTCGTAGGCGGTCGCCACTTTGATGGTATCGAAATCGTTCAGCACGTCGGACTTCATCATGATGAGCTGCGTAACGCCGTCGATCATGATCGCATATTTGAGCGCCACCAGATCGAGCCAACCGCAACGGCGTTCGCGGCCCGTAACCGCTCCGTATTCGTGGCCCAGATCGCGCAGCCGGGCTCCCGTTTCGTCGAACAGCTCCGTGGGAAACGGTCCGCTGCCTACTCGGGTGCAGTAAGCCTTGAAGATGCCGTAGACTTCGCCGATGCGGTTGGGCGCCACGCCCAGCCCCGTACAGGCACCCGCACAGACCGTATTGGACGACGTAACGAAGGGATACGAACCGAAATCCACGTCGAGCAGCGTCCCCTGAGCGCCTTCGGCCAGAATGCTCCGCCCCTCCGCCAGCGCACGGTTGATCGCATACTCGCTGTCGATGATCGGGAAACGCTTGAGGTATTCCACCGCATCGAACCAGCGGCTTTCGAGCTCCGCGATGTCGTATTCGAACCCCAGACTGCGGAGAATCGCCTCGTGGCGGGCCTTGGCCCGTGCATAGACGTCTCGGAAATCGGGCCGCAGCAGATCGCCCACACGCATGCCGGTGCGGCTCACCTTGTCCGTATATGCCGGACCGATGCCCTTGCCCGTGGTGCCGATCTTCGAACTGCCCTTGGCGGCCTCGTAAGCCGCATCGAGCATGCGGTGCGTCGGCAGGATCAGATGCGCTTTTTTCGAGATGCTGAGCTGCCGCGCGAGGTCGTGGCCGCTCGCGGCGAGCGCCTCGGCCTCCTCGCGGAAAAGAACGGCGTCGAGCACCACGCCGCTGCCTATGATGTTCTGCTTGCCGCCCTGAAAAATACCCGACGGAATCGAGCGCAGGATGTATTTCTCACCGTTGAATTCCAGCGTATGACCGGCATTGGGACCGCCCTGAAAACGTGCCACGACCTCGTAGGAAGGGGTCAGCACGTCGACGACCTTGCCTTTGCCTTCGTCTCCCCATTGCAGTCCGAGGATGACGTCCACTTTTTTCATGTGTACAAAACGTAATTTAATGCAAAAGACATTTTTTGCATCCAAAGATAGACATTTTTATCCTAAAAAACCAACGAAACGCGCGCATTGTTTAGGGCCGCGGCGAAAACGCGGCGTTTCCTGCGGGTCGGCACACTCCTCCTCCGACGCAAAAAACGGTTTCCCGACACATCCGACGCCGGTCAGCGACAACGCTTCGCGGCAGACGGCGGGACCTCTGCCGATTCGCAGCCATCCGGAATATCCGGACCGGTCATCGGATCGCAAGATACGCCCCGTACATGCCGGCTCCGCCCCCACCGACGAATCCGCCGTCCTGCGTAAAGCCCGCGCCGGCAGCCGGATAGCCCGGCCGTCGAGACACTCCGCAGCGCATGCGGGAAGAGCGGCTCCGAAACGCAGGCGGCCCCTTCATCCCGCCAAAGGGCCGGTATGTGCCGCGCGAAGACCTGTTCGCTTTTGCGTCCGCAACATCCGGAAGCTCGTTTTTCCGATCTCGTGTTACGGCCGGAAGAGAAAAAGTTCTTTTACAGTCCCCGTCGCGAACCTCGAAATCTTAACTCCCGCGTAACGCCTTTACCTTAATATTATTTCTCCGACGGTTCCGGTCTCCCGCCTGCCGGACGGACGTCCCGGCACACTGTCGCCGCCCACGCCCGCATCCGCCGCCACGCGCAGCGAGACCGCCCCGGGGCTCCGCGCCCCGCAGTACGCCCCGCGCGGCACACCGGCGGCGGCGCGAACGGCCGCGACCACGGAGAACGCCAGTCGGAGAGCTCCTCCGCGCCGAAACGGAGGACGCACCACCCGCAGCGGACGGACCTCGTCCACACTTCCTCTTCAACGGCCGCGCCCCCGCCGGTACGAAATCCGACAGGGGCGGTTCCCGAATCCCGGAGGCTTGCCTGCATTCTCCCATCATCCGGGCAGCGAAAACCCATCCTCCGGCCGCGCACCGCACGGAAACGCCTTGTCCGGCGCACCGGGCAAGGCATGCGGAAACCGGACCGGTACGCAATTCGATCGTTCCGTATCGGGAAGGTCCGGCCGGTCAGATGTCCACGTCGTCGTCCGTCCGCTCGGACATCTCGGAATTGCCGTCGTCCTGAATCTCGTCGGCACCTTTGATTTCGTCGTCGTAGTACTCCTTCTCCTCGTCGTCGGGTCTGTGCTCGTCGATCTTGACATCGATCTTGACAAGGTAGGCGACCTCTTCCGTATCGAACGGAACGGCATAGAAAAAGCCGCCGTTGGGCTTGTCCACCCGCATCATCGCCTCGGTGAATCCCAGCGGATATTGTTGTTTGACCGCCTCCTGAAGTTCGGCGGACAGATTGTGGAAACTGGTAACTATATGCTTCTTCGCCTTGTTTGGTGTAGCCATGTTCGTGGAAATGTGCTGAAATTTTCTGCAAGTATACGTAAAATTTGCCTACTGCGCCAAATCCGCAAAAAAATTTTGCAATTTTTTCATTTTTCGGCCTCGTTCGGGACAAAATATGTATCTTTACCCATGAATACATATGCGATATGATCCGCGACAGAATCGAGGAGCTGCGACGGCAGCTCGAATATCATAACCGTAAATATTACGTCGACAACGCACCCGAAATCTCCGATTTCGAATTCGACGCCCTGATGCGCGAACTGCAGGAGTTGGAGCGCGCACACCCCGAGTACGCCGACCCCAACTCCCCCACGGCGCGCATAGGCAGCGATCTGACGGCCGAGTTCGCAAGCGTCGCCCACCGCTTCCCGATGCTCTCGCTGGGCAACACCTACTCGCTCGACGAACTGCACGAGTTCATCGGCCGCATCGAGAAGGAGGTCGGGCGGACGGAGTTCGTCTGCGAGCTGAAGTTCGACGGCACGGCCATTTCGCTCACCTACGAACACGGACGCCTGCTGCGCGCCGTTACGCGGGGCGACGGCACCGCGGGCGACGACGTTACGGCCAACGTCCGCACGATCCGCACCGTGCCGCTGCGGCTGGCGGGCGACGACTGGCCCGACTACTTCGAAATCCGCGGCGAGATACTCATGCCCTACGCCTCGTTCGACCGCCTCAACGCCGAGCGCGAAGCCGCCGGCGAGACGCTCTTCGCCAATCCGCGCAATGCGGCGGCCGGCACCCTCAAGCAGCAGTCGTCCGCCGTGGTGGCGCGGCGCGGACTGGACTGCACGCTCTACCAGCTCGCGGGCGACGAGCTGCCCTACGACTCGCACTGGGAGAATCTGCAAAAGGCCCGCCGGTGGGGCTTCAAGGTCTCGGACGCCATGCGCATCTGCCGCGATGCGGCCGAGATCGACGCCTACATCGGACATTGGGACGCGGCGCGCCGCACGCTGCCCTTCCCGACGGACGGCGTGGTGGTCAAAGTCAACCGCTATGCCGACCGCCGGACGCTGGGCTCCACGGCCAAAGCCCCGAAGTGGGCCGTCGCCTATAAATTCAAGGCCGAGCAGGCTCTCACGCGGCTCGTCGGCATCGACTTCCAAGTGGGCCGCACGGGAGCCGTTACGCCCGTAGCGAACCTCGAACCCGTGCAGCTGGCCGGCACGACCGTCCGGCGGGCCACGCTCCACAATGCCGAGCAGATCGCGCTGCTGGACGTGCGGCCGAACGACATGGTTTACGTCGAGAAAGGCGGCGAGATCATCCCGAAAATCACGGGCGTGGAACTCTCGCTGCGCCCGGCCGGCAGCCGGCCCTTCGAGTACATCGACCGCTGTCCCGTCTGCGGCACTCCGCTGGTGCGCTACGAAGGCGAGGCCAAGCACTATTGTCCCAACGCGAGCGGCTGCCGGCCTCAGATTCTGGGCCGCATCGTCCACTTCATCCGCCGCAAGGCGATGGACATCGACGGATTGGGCGAGGAGATCGTTACCCGGCTCTTCGACGAGGGGCTCATCCGCAACGCCGCCGACCTCTACGACCTCAGCTCCGATCAGATCGCCCGGACCCGCATCGTTACGAAAGGCACCGAAAAACAGGCGCGCAAACTCATCGAGGTCATCGAAAAGGGCGGCCGTTCGAAAAACCGGATCGTCGATGCGCTCGTGGAGCGGGGCGTCGTCGCGGACGCCGCGGAGATTCCGCAGCTGCCCCTCGAAACGATCATGGAGGTAGATCTGGAAAAGGAGATCGGCGCGAAAACGGCCGACCGGATCATCCGGAATCTGGAGCGCTCCCGCGAGGTTCCGTTCGACCACGTGCTCTTCGCCCTCGGCATTCGCTTCGTGGGCGAGACGACCGCCAAATATCTGGCGGCCCACTTCGGATCGCTCGACGCACTGATGGCCGCATCGCGCGAGGAGCTGGTCGAAGCGGACGAGGTCGGAGAGAAGATCGCGGACGGCATTCTCGACTTTTTCGCCGACGGGCGGAATCTGGCGATCATCGAGCGGCTGAAAAAGGCCGGGCTGCAATTCCGGTCGGAAAAACGGGAACCGGCTTCGGCGGCGCTCGCGGGGAAACGCCTCGTGATTTCGGGCCGGTTTTCGCGCAGCCGCGACGAAATGAAAGCGCTCGTCGAACGCCACGGCGGCAAGAACCTCTCGGCCGTTTCGTCCGGCACGGACTATCTGGTAGCCGGCGAAAAGACGGGTCCCGAGAAGTTGAAAAAAGCGGAAAAATACGGCGTCCGGATCATCTCGGAATCGGAGTTTTTCGACCTGCTGGCGCCGGCGCAACAGACGGGCCCGGCCGTAGTTGCCGGAGCGGCGAACTCGCCGGAGCCGGAGGCCGCCGAGCCGGAAGCGACGGATCGGGAGACGCCCGCAGCAGCCGGATCGGAGCCCGCGCAGGAGCGGAAGCCGCGGCAGCCGGTCGCGCAGGCCGGGCCGGAAGCCGCGGCGGAGAAAACGTCCGCGCCGTCCCCGGCGACACGTGAGGCGTCCGCACCGACCGGCGAGGCTCCGACGCAAGGTTCGCTGTTCTGAGCGCCGCCGTGCGTTTTCCAGCTCCCGCCGGACCGATCCCGGACCGGAGAGGGAAGCGCCGCGGCGGGAGCACGGCCGCAGCAGGCAGGCGCCCCGCCGCGGAACGGCACCCGCCGGACGACTGCTCCGGCACGCCAAAACATGCGGCCGGCACACACGGCCGCCGAGCCGGACGATTATAGTACGAATCAAACAACACAACTCGCTTGATATGTTGAAACACAAACTTTCCGGCGTAGGAGCCGCCATGATCACCCCCTTCACATCCGACGGACGGGTGGACTACGAGGCGCTCGCCCGCATGATCGACTACGTGATCGAGGGCGGCGCGGACTATATCGTCGCGCTGGGCACCACGGCCGAGACCCCGACGCTCTACATGCCCGAACGGGCCGTGATCGCCATGTTCATCTCGAACCAGATCGCGGGCCGCGTACCGTTGGTGATGGGTTGCGGCGGCAATTCGACCTCCGAGGTGCTCGATCAGCTCCGCGAATTCGACCTGCGCGGCGCCGACGCCATCCTGAGCGTTACGCCCTACTACAACAAACCCTCGCAGGAGGGGTTGTACCAGCATTTCCGCACCGTCTCGGAGCACTCGCCCGTGCCCGTGATCCTCTACAACATCCCGGGCCGCACGGGGGTCAACATGACGGCCCGGACCACGCTCCGGCTGGCGGCGGACTTCCCGAACATCGTCGGCATCAAGGAGGCGTCGGGCGACATCGAGCAGATCCAGCAGATCATCGACCGCCGGCCCGAGGGATTTCTCGTCCTCTCGGGCGACGATGCGATGGCCATCGAACTGATGCGGCGCGGCGGCGACGGTGTGATCTCAGTGGCGGTGAACGCCTTTCCCGAGCGGTTCATGCAGTGCATGAACCGGGCGAAGGCCGGCGATTTCGCCGCCGCGGACAAAGAGTACGAAGCGCTGGCCGAAGCCGTGCAGGCGCTCTTCGCCGAGGGCAATCCCACGGGCGTGAAATGCGCGCTGGCAGCGATGGGCCGGATCGGCAACACGCTGCGGCTGCCGCTCGTACCGGGTTCGAAAGCGCTGGAGGAACGGCTCCGAAAACTGATCGCGGAATACGATTTGCGCTGATTTCGCGTTATTGCTACCGAAAGCGGCGCGCCGAACGCCCCGCCAACTCCCCGGGAGCAGCCGCCCGGCATGCTCCCCCGTGCGGCACGGGGAGCATCAATTCGCAGAGCCGCCCCGCGACCGGTGCATACGGTCCCGGAGCAGACGCGGAAGTGGCATCCGGGACACAGGCGGCGAAGAGCCGCAAAACAGGCGGCGGAGAACGTGCGGAAGACGACGGAGAACGACGCCGGGAATACGCGGCATGTACGGATATTCGTACTGTACATGCCGGAAATTCCGGATGCCGGAGCTCGCATCGGACGCCGGTCGTCGGGCCCGCGGGCTGCGTCCGCAAGTCCGCCCCGCCCCCCGACCGCCTACGGCGGACGAACGCGCCCGCACGCGAGCGGATTGCCGGACGTGCGGTCCGGCAATCCGGGGGAACGGGTCCGTCTCGTCGTGCCGTGCGCAGAACCGAACGCAAGTACGGGTTTTGCCGGGGGAGAGGAAAGCAAGCGAACGAACCGGATCCGTCCAGTCGCTATCCGGCGCGGGAGGCACCTTCCTCCGCATCGCAGGGCCGAAGCGCTCCGACCGCCGGTGCGACAAAATATACGACCGTCAATGTATCATTGCAGAAAAAACGACCGATGAAACGACTATTCCGCATCGCAGCGCTGCTGCTGCCCGCACTGGCCGCGGCACAGGCGCCGGACGAAGAGGCGATCTTCGACCGGACCACGCAGGCCTCTTCGCCCTACTACTACCCCAACCTGTTGATCCGCTACAATGCGGGCGACACGACGCTCACCGTCGACGACTACCGCTACCTCTACTACGGCTACGCCTTCCGCGACGAGTACAAGCCCCTGTCGACCAACGACGACCTCGACCGCACGCTGCTGGTGGCCGCGCGTCTCGATCCGGACAAACCCCGCGTCGAGGACCTCGAAGCCCTCATCATGTCGGGCACGGCGGCCCTCGAACGGGATCCCTTCAGCCCGAAGCTGCTCAACCTGATGGCCTACGCCTACGGCGCTCTGGGCAACAAGGAGCAGGAGACGGCCTACTACGACCGCATGCAGAAGGTCGTCGCCGCGATCAAATCGACGGGCGACGCACTGACGCAGCGCACGCCGCAGCACATCCTGATGTTCGACCATGCGCTCGACGTGATGACGGCCGACGGTCTGATCCCGGGCAAAAGCCGCATCGTGAGCCGCACGACGGAGTACGTGCCGCTGCTCGAAGCGAAGCAGATCGACGGCCGCAAGGTCAAGGGGCTCTATTTCGATTACAGCCGCATCTACCGCAACAAGCCCGAAGGCTACACCTTCAAGCGCGAGCGGACGTGGCAGTTCAACAACCTCAAACCGCGCGAATACAAATGATGAAACGCATCCCGAAGACGAAAACGCAAACCCTCCGGGCGGTGTGCGCACCGCGATCCGCCCGAATCCGCGGCCGGCGCCGCCTTCCCGGCAGAGCCACGGGATTCGTGCTGCTCGCGCTCCTGCTGCTCGCAGGCGCCTCCTGCACCTCGGACGATAGACCCTCCGTCGAACCGCCCGCACCCGTCGGCCGCAACCATACGATCATGGTCTATCTCACGGGCACCTCGCTCCTGCGGTTCTACACGCAAAACATCGAGGGCATGTGCAATGCGGTGGACGCGGCGATGCTCGCCGAAAACCGGATCGTCGTCTGCTACCAGCCGACGGACCGGAGTTCGGCTCTCGTGCAGGAGGTCCGCTACGATGCAGACCGGGGAAAGGGCGTGCTCGAAACGCTGAAGACGATCAGTCCCTTCGAAGCCTCCGATCCGGAAGACGTGGCGCAGATGTTCGCCTGCATGCAGGCCGCGGCGCCGGCCGACACCTACGGTATCATCATCGGCTGCCACGGCAAAGCGTGGGTGCCGGCCTCCAGCGGCACGCTCCGCATCCACGGCAAAAACCTCTGCGGCGACTACTGGACGCCGGCCGACGGGGCGCTGCCCACGCGATCGTTCGGCGACGCGCAGCACGAACTCGACATCGCCGAACTGGCCGCGGTCCTCGAAGGACTCGCGACGCGGCCCGAATACCTGATCTTCGACGCCTGCTTCATGGCCAACATCGAGACCCTCTACGACCTGCGCCGCAGCGCCGACTACATCGTCGCTTCGCCCTGCGAAGTGATGGGCATCGGCTTCCCCTACGACCAGTTCGTTCCCGCCCTGCTTTCGGATGCGGACACCGCCTCGAAGATGCGGCAGACGTGCGAAAACTTCTACGACTACTACGACGAGCAGTCGGGCTACTACCGCTCGGGCTGCATCTCGATGACCGTTACCGCGCAGCTCGACGCGCTGGCCGGAGTCATGCGCCGCATCAACGCCGCGCCCCGACGCGACTACGACCCTCGGCAGCTTCAGATCTACGAAGCGCTGTCGTCACCCCTGCTGTTCGATTTCGGACACTACGTAAACTCCGTGTGCGACGATCCGGCCCTGCTCGCGGATTTCGAAGCGCAGATGGCGCTCGCCTTTCCCGCGGAGTGCCGGCTGCATACCGAATCGTTCTACTCGGCCTACAACCAACGGTTGAATCCCATCGTCTATTACACGGGCGTCTCCATCAGCGAACCGTCCGAAGTATATACCGAAGAGAACAAGCGGACGAGCTGGTACCGGGCGACGCACTGACCGGCACAGCGGGAACCCGCAATCCGGAACAGGAAACGCCCGGCGCTGCCATAGCTGCCGGGCGTTTCCTGTTTGCAACCCCGTTTTCGCATCTCGGCACAGGCCGAACGGCACCCGGTTCCGCACCCGGCTTTTCGGAAACGGCCGCTTCGGTCGGGAATGTCCGCCCGTTCCCGGACATTCCCGACCGAAACTCGGATTGCGTCCGCCTTACCGGAAACGCTTCGCACCTGCGTGCCGAGGCGTCAGAACCGCACCATGAACTCCACGACCAATTTATCCTGTTCGGAAACGGCCGGAACTGCGGACGCCCGGTAGAAATAGGCTTCGTAGTTGAGCCGGATGTCGGCCCGAAACGGCAGCCCCAATCCGAAGGTCAGGCCGCCCGTGATGCGGTGGCGGGCCGGATCGTCCGCATGGAGCACTCCGTCGCTGCCGAACGTGCCGTCGCTGTGGTCCGAAAGGTAATCGTACCGCAGGAGCGCCGAAATGCGGTTCAGGATCCGTTTCACGGGGAAATCGCGGCAGACGAACGCATCGACCGCATTGACCCCGGGGAAGGCTCCGCCGGCATAGTTCTTCCGCAGATATTCCGCCTCGACGTGCCAGCGGCCGTCGTCGTAGAAAACGCCCGCGTCGTACATGCAGACATCCACCGCCTCGGGCCGCACCTTCTGAAAACCGAGCGTGAGGTTGACCCGTTCGGCGAACCACGCCTGCCCCTTGATCGAATAGTTGAACCGTCCGGTCCAGAAATCCTTCTGCTCCGTAAGTCCCGAACCGTTGAACAGGCCCCCTTCGATCACGACGGGAATCTCCCCGCCGAACGACCAGCCGAGCGTGGCCCCCACATCGCGGACGTTGCCGGCCTGCTTGGCGATGAACGAACGGTTGGCGAAGTACTGCTCGTGGGGCGAACGGTGGGCGTCGATCGTGAACGGCACACGCATCTGGCCGATGGTGAAGCGCAACCTGCTCCGCAGCATGTCGAGCCGCACATAGGCGTCGAGCATCCGGATCGACCCTTCGTCCGAAAGGTCGATCTCGGCCTTGTAATCCACGACGGGCGTAACGCTGCCCGAAAGGCCGAAACGGGCGTTGCGCACCTCGAAACGCCCCTTGTCGATGTCGGGCTGGTATTCGAACTTCGCGCGGACCGTACCGTTGATCCGCACGGAAAATGCCGATTCCGGTCCGGCGGAAAGAGCGTCCGGCCGCTTCGCCCCGCCCTGTCCCGCACTCTTTCCGAAGACCTCAGAGGGCAGACGTCCTCCCGCCGGAAGCGAATCGCCCCCCGCCCTGCCCCCGGCAGAAACCGAGTATTCCACAGCCTCCGCAACGTCCTCCGCTCCGCTCGCATCGGAAGACGGGCACGGCGCGCAACTCGATTCCGCACCCGCTCCGCACGCAGCAGAAACGGCACGGCCCTCACCGGCGGTTCCGTGCGACACGAGCTCTGCGACGGCAGGATCGTCGGGACGGAACGCCGCGGCGGATACGGCGGAAAAATACGGACCGGCCTCAGGCGCAGGTCGCGCAGCGGCAATAAAAGAGCTCCCGAGGAGCGAAACGAGGAGCATGCAGCGTGTCGTCATTCGATAACATCATGCGGTGAACGCTGCAAAAGAACGGCTTTCGTTTTACAGCCCGATGACACATACATTACATTTCGATGAAATCCGGCACGGCGGAGGCACGGCAGAGACGCAACAAAGGCACGGCAAGGACACAGCAGAGGTGCGGCGGAGACGCAACAAAGGCACGGCAAAGACACAGCAGAAGCGCGGCGGAGACACAACAAAGGCACAGCAGAGACACAGCAGAGGCGCGGCGGAGGCACAGCAAAGACACGACAAAGACACAGCAGAAGCGCAGCAGAGACACAGCAGAGGTACAACGGGGACACAACAAAGGCGCGGCAGCCCCGAATGCAAATACAGACGGCGCTCCGGTCTCCCCGTACCGCAAAAAATCATCGTCCGGTCGGGAAGATTCCCGACCGGACGCAATCCTGAAAACCGGCCTTTGCAAAAAGTCCTTTTATCGTTCCAGCCGCCCGGGCCGAAACGGGCCGGACAGCAGTCCGGACGAAACGGACCGGAAAAAAACGGACCGGAAAAAAACGGACCGGAAAAAACGGACCGGAAAAAAACGGACCGGAAAAAACGGACCGGAAAAAACGGACCGGAAAAAACGGACCGGACGGCAATCCGGACAGTAGCGGCGCTCCCTATTCGTACTGCCCCGACTTGAGCCGTTCGACCTCCTCGCGCGTGAGGAAGCGCCATGCGCCGCGTTTGAGGTTCTTCTTCGTGAGACCGGCGTAATAGACGCGGTCGAGCTTCTGGACCGTATAGCCCAGATGTTCGAAGATACGGCGCACGATGCGGTTGCGGCCCGAGTGGATCTCGATGCCGATCTCCTTGCGGTCGTCCTTGACATAGGCGATCTCGTCGGCATGTATTTCGCCGTCTTCGAGCGTGATGCCCTCGGCGATGGCCTCCATATCGGCCCGTTCGAGCGCCTTGTCGAGCGTTACCTGATAGATTTTCTTCTTCCGGTAGGAAGGGTGCGTCAGCTGGCGCGTGAGATCGCCGTCGTTGGTGAAGAGCAACAGACCGACGCTGTTCTTGTCGAGACGGCCCACGGGATAGATGCGCTCCGTACAGGCACCCTTCACCAGTTCCATCACGGTCTTGTCCGCATGCGGATCGTCGAGCGTCGTTACATACCCTTTCGGCTTGTTGAGCACGAGGTACACCTTCTTCTCGCCCTGCACGCGGCTGTCGTTGAACCTCACCTCGTCGTTCGGCATCACTTTCGTTCCCAGCTCGGTAACGATCCTACCGTTGACCGAGACGAGTCCGGCCTGAATGAAGTCGTCGGCTTCGCGGCGCGAGCAGATGCCCGACTGGGCGATGTAGCGGTTCAGGCGCATCTCGCCGATCTGTTTGCCGGGGTTGTAGCGCGGATAGTCGCCCGCAGGCTTGTCGCTGCGTCTGAATCCCTTCCGAGGTTTGCCGCACGAAGGCTTGCCGCCGAATTTCTCGGGTGCGCCGCATCCGCGCTTCTCCCCGTAGGCGGGTCGGTCGCCATAACCGCGGCCGCGGTCGCCCGGAGCCGGACGATCGCCGTAGCGCTTCGGGCCCGATTTCCGGTCGCCGGAACCGCTCTTCGCACCGTAAGCGGGTTTGTCTGCATAGCTGCGTCCGCGCTCCCCGTAAGCGGGACGACCCTCGGAGCCGCGTGCCGGACGCCCGGACTGCACCGGACGATTGTCCGCCGTGAAATTGGGATTGTACGACGCACGGCCGCGGTAGGACGATCGCCCCGAGTCGGCGGCATCACGCTGCGGACGCGGGCCACGCTCGACGCGCTCCGTCGCAGCCGCAGCCGTGCGCACCCGTCTGTCGCGTCCGAAACGCGAAAGGGCATCCGTCGAGTCGTTCTTGAAATCTTTCATAATAAAATAATCGTAAGTTGCGGCAAAGGTAATGCATTTTTTCGGATGCGGGTCCATTCCCGCACCCGATTTCGGGAGAAAAGTCCGCGGACGGCACATTTTTGCCGAATTAGCCGTATCTTTGCCGCCGTACATGACCATGAACCGCGAAATCCTGCGAATCGCAGTCCCGAACATCGTATCGAACATCACGGTGCCGCTGATGGGCATCGTGAGTACGGCCATTGCGGGACACTGGGGCACGGACTCGGCCGCGACGATCGGATCGCTCGCCATCGGCGTCTCGATCTTCAACTTCATCTACTGGAACTGCTCGTTCGTGCGCATGGGCACCAGCGGCCTCACGGCTCAGGCCTTCGGCGCGGGCAACTTCCGCGAATGCACCAACATGCTGGCCCGCGCGATCGCCGTGGCGCTCCTGCTGGGCCTGCTGATCCTCACGCTGCAATACCCGTTGGGCGAGGCGGCCCTATGGGCCATGAACGGCAGCCAGATGACGCGCGACTACTACTATACCCGCATCTGGGCCGTACCGGCAGGCATCCTGCTCTTCGGGCTCAACGGCTGGTACAACGGCATGCAGAACGCCGTGATCCCGATGTGTACGGCCGTTACGGTCAACATCGTCCACATGTCGTGCAGCCTTTGGTTCGCGTTCCGCATGGACATGGGAATCGTCGGGATCGCCTACGGTTCGGTCATCGCCCAATGGACGGGCGTGGCGTTGTCGGTCGTACTGCTGAGGATCTTCTACCGCAAAAAAATCACCCGCATCGACTGGCGCGAGGTGGTGGACCTCAAGCCTCTGCGCGCGTTCTTCGCCGTCAACCGCGACATCATCCTGCGGACGCTCTGCATCGTGGCCGTCTACACGTTCTTCACGGGCGCCTCGGCCCGCATGGACGATCCGGCGATGCTGGCCGTCAACACGCTGCTGCTGGAGCTTTTCACGCTCTTCTCCTACATGAACGACGGCTTCGCCTACGCGGCCGAAGCGCTCACGGGCCGCTTCATCGGAGCGCGCGACGAAAGGTCGCTGCGCGACTGTCTGCGCAAGTGCATCCTGTGGGGCATGGTCGTGTCGGTCGTATTCGTCGGGCTGTACGTCGGCTGGTGGCGCGAGCTGGTCGGCATCTTCGTAGAGCCCGATGCCCCCAACGCCGCGGCCATCGTCGCCCTCGCAGGTCGCTACATCGGATGGATCATCGCCATCCCGCTCGCCGGCGCCATGCCCTTCATCATGGACGGCATCATGGTCGGCGCCACCCACTCGCGCATCATGCGCAATTCGATGTTCTGCTCCACGGCGGCCTATTTCGCCATTTACTACGGGCTTTACGGCTGGATCGGCAACAATGCCCTCTGGCTCGCTTTCACGCTCTACATGTTCCTGCGCGGCATCCTGCAATTCTTCATGACCGACCGCCTGCGCGCGATCTACGCCAAGGCCCGCTGACGCGGGAGCCGGACGCTCCCCGTTTTATCACGGGCGCCCCGCGAAATGCCATTTCGCCATGCCGCCCTGTCCGCGAGCCGCCGCCCCTCCGAGCCGGTGCGAAGCACCTCTGGCCCGGCCCCGCGCATGCCGCGCATCGTCGGTACCGGAACCGGCGCACAACCTCCGCAAACATTCGCAACCAACCGCAGGATCGTTTCCCGGCACACAGACAGCCGATATTCCGCACATCGGATTAGAGCTCTCCGTCCCGTTCTCCGGAGGAGCTTCCCGACCGGCTCCCGGCTAACTCACGGAGGACCTCACGGCAGGGCGCAGAACGCAATCCCCCGAAAGCGAAATAAAAACGGAAGCTCCGGCATGTATTTCCGCCATCCGAGAACCGCATATTCGGAATCGCTCCCGGACAGGAGCACGCACAAAAAGAGGGTGTCCGCAACTTGCCGGACACCCTCTTCCCGCACCGGGTACGACCGGTCTACTGAGCCTGAATCTGCTGGAGCAGTTCGTTGTATTTGTTGTACTTCTCCATCATCCCCTCCTCGTCGCGCAGACGGAAGCTGATGGATTTCAGATAATCGACCGTATTGAGATCGTTCGGCTTGATCTCCAGCGCCTTCTCGAACCACGGAATCGCCTCGGCGTAGACCGCGTTGATGACTTTCTGCTCCTCGTCGTAGGCAGCCTTGCCCGTCCACGGCTTATTGTTCAGCTCCTCGTTCATGGCGTTGCCCTTCTCGACATAGAAATAACCCGTCCAGAAATAGCCGTCGAACACGTCGGGGGCCAGCTCGGCGACCTTTTTGAACGCCACGATGCACTCGTCGTTATTCTTCAGAGCCGCATAGATCCGTCCGAGGCCGAACCACATATCCACATTGTCGGGGTCCTCCGCGATGGCGGCGTCGAAGCGCGAAATCAGGTCGGCGGGATCGCCCAGTCCCTCTTCCGAGGTATAGAGCGACATCAGACCGTCGAGGATGCGCTGGCTCTTGGGATATTTGTCCAGACCGGTCAGCAACGTCTGCTTGGCCTTTTGCAGATTGGCCGGATCGGCGTCTTTCTGGCCGTAGTAGCAATAGAAAAGATAGTAGTAGCTGAGCCCCTCTTCGCCTTCGTAGCCCTCCTCGATGGCCTTTTCGAGGTACTCGGCGCCCTTGGCGAACGAGGCGGGATCCTTCGATCCGTTGACCGTTTCGAGATAGCCCGCATAGTAGAGCAGCTCGGGATCGGCACCTCCGTAGGCGGGTACCGCCTGCGCCGCATAAGCCAGACCGAACGCATCGGCCGCAGCCTTGAAGTCGCCCAGTTCGAGGTTCACGTTGCCCTCCTGCGAGCAGAAATCGCTGATCTGCTTCAGACCCGCTTTCACCCTGTCGGCCGATTTGGGATCGAGCTCGTAAGCCTTCGCATAGGACTCGATCGCGGTCTCCACCAAACCGTCGGCCACGCGCTGCGTCAGCTTCCATGCAGCGATCTTGCCGTCCAGCACATAGGCGCGGAAATAGGGATAGACCCATACTTCGTAGGTCTTCGTATTTCCCTCTTCGCCGAGCGTCTCCTGCTCCTTCGACACGGGTTCGCCGACGGTGAGCCGCATCATCTGCGCCTCCATATTGGCGAAGAGACTTTTCGTCGGTTCGGCCGCAGCCTCGTAGTAGGCCTTGCCGCGGTTGATCCACGTAGAGGCTTTGGCCCCCTTCTTCGCATTGGCGACATCGGCATCGCTCTTGGCGATTTTCGCCAGCAGCGCCTCCTTATTGACCTTCTGCGCTTCGGCGGCGGGTGCGGCCAGCACCAGAGCCGCTGCAACCATCAAAATCAATCGTTTCATAGTAAAAAATTAAAGGTTTTATTTAGCTGTTTCGTTCATTCGTCGCTTCCGGCCGGCCGCTCCGGCTTTCCGGCTTCGGGCTCCTCCGTCGCAGCAGGCACTCCGTCCGCCGGTGCGGCGGCGGTGTCGTCGGCCGGAGTCGTCGTCGCCCCGTCCGACTGCGCGGCACCGGTTTCGTCCGCCGCCGCAGCCGTCTCCTCCTCTTCCGAGCGGGGCACGGCCATCACCGAGGCGATGGCATCGCCCTCGCGCAGGTTGATGATGCGCACGCCCTGCGTCGCACGGCCCGCGACGCGGATCTGCGACACGGCCGTGCGGATCGTCAGACCCGAGCGGTTAATAATCATCAGATCGTTGTCGTCCGTTACGGCCTGAATGGAGATGAGTTTGCCCGTCTTCTCCGTAACGTTGATCGTCTTTACGCCCTTGCCGCCGCGGTTGGTGATGCGGTATTCCTCCAGATCGGTCCGCTTGCCGTAGCCGTTCTCGCTCAGCACCAGCACCTCCTGCTTCGAATCGGGTTCCACACAGATCATGCCGACCACCTCGTCGCCTTCGTCGATCGAAATGCCGCGCACGCCGGCGCCGACACGCCCGATCGGACGCACCGTACTCTCGTTGAAACGGATCGCCTTGCCTTCGCGGGCCGCGAGCATCACCTCGGCGCGGCCGCTGGTGAGCTTGGCCTCGATCAGCTGGTCGCCCTCGCGGATCACGATGGCGTTCACGCCGCTCTGGCGCGGACGCGAGTAGGCTTCGAGCCGGGTTTTCTTGATCGTACCGTCCTTCGTGCACATGATGATGTAGTTGTCGTTCACGTAGTCGGCATCGTCGAGGCGCTTCACGTTGATGTAGGCGCGCACCTTGTCGTCGGACTCGATCTGGATGACGTTCTGGATGGCGCGGCCCTTCGACGAACGCGCCCCCTCGGGAATCTCGTAGACCTTGAGCCAATAGCAGCGGCCCTTCTCCGTGAAGAAGAGCATCGTGTTGTGCATCGTGGCCACGTAGATGTGTTCGATGAAGTCTTCGTCGCGCGTGGCGCTTCCCTTCACGCCCACGCCGCCGCGGTTCTGCGTGCGGTATTCGGCCAACGGAGTACGTTTGATGTATCCCATGTGCGAGATGGTGATGACCATGTCGTCGTCGGCGTAGAAATCCTCGGGGTTGAACTCCTCGGAGGCATAGACGATCTCCGAACGGCGTTCGTCGCCGTATTTCTCCTTCATATCGAGCAGCTCCTCCTTGATGATCCGCATCTGCTCGGCGGGCGTTTCGAGCACCTCCCTGAAATAGGCGATCTGCTTCTCCAGTTCGTCGCGTTCGGCCGTGAGCTTGCCGTGTTCGAGCCCCGTGAGGGCGCGCAGGCGCATCTCGATGATGGCCGAAGCCTGCAAGTCGCTCAGGCCGAAGCGCTCGGTCATCGTCTGCTTGGCCAGATCGGGCGTCTGCGACGAGCGGATGATGCGGATGATCTCCTCGATGTTGTCCTGCGCGATCAACAGACCCAGCACGATGTGCAGCCGCTCCTCGGCCTTGCGCAGATCGAAGCGCGTGCGGCGCACCACGACGTCGTGGCGATGATCCACGAAATGCCGCACCAGATCGCGCAGGTTGAGCAGCATGGGCCGGCCGTTGACGAGCGCGATGTTGTTCACCGCGAACGAGGTCTGGAGCGGCGTATTCTTGAACAGCGTGTTGAGCACCACGCTCGCCACGGCGTCCTGCTTGAGGATGATGATGATCCGCAGGCCGTTGCGGTCGGACTCGTCGTTGATGTAGGAGATACCCTCGATCTTCTTCTCGTTGATCATGTCGGCGATCTTCTTGATCATCTCCGCCTTGTTGATCATGTAGGGAATCTCCGTTACGACGATGCACTCGCGGCCGCTGGCCGTGTGCTCGATTTCGGTCTTCGCGCGCATCACCACGCGGCCGCGGCCCGTGAGCAGCGCTTCGCGGACGCCTTCGTAGCCGTAGATGATGCCGCCCGTAGGGAAGTCGGGCCCCTTCACATAGCGCAGCAGCTCCTCGCACTCGATCTCGGGGTTGTCCACATAGGCGCAGCAGGCGTCGACCACCTCGCCGAGGTTGTGCGGCGCCATGTTGGTCGCCATACCGACGGCGATGCCGCTCGCGCCGTTGACCAGCAGAAGCGGAATTTTCGTCGGCAGCACCGTGGGTTCGGGGATCGTATCGTCGAAGTTGAGCGTCCAGTCGACCGTCTCCTTGTCGATGTCGGCCATCACCTCGTCGGTGATCTTCTTCATGCGGGCCTCGGTGTAACGCATCGCCGCAGGCGAGTCGCCGTCCATCGAACCGAAGTTGCCCTGTCCGTCGACCAGCGGATAACGCATCGACCACTCCTGCGCCAGACGCACCATGGCGTCGTAGACCGAGATGTCGCCGTGGGGGTGGAACTTACCGAGCACGTCGCCGACGATACGGGCCGACTTACGGGTCGGCTTGTCCGAGTAGAGATTGAGCTCGGCGCTCATATCGTAGAGAATACGGCGGTGCACGGGCTTCAGACCGTCGCGCACGTCGGGCAGCGCGCGGGAGACGATGACCGACATCGAATAGTCGATGTACGCCGTTTTCATCTGTTCTTCGATATTGATGGGAATGATACGCCCCACCAGACCGGCATTTTTTTCTTCTTCAGTTAGCATTTCCGTCTTGGGATTACATCTGTTTTAACGAACAAAAATACGATTTTTTTCCGTTTTGAGCAACTCCCGCGCTGGAAAAATCGCATCCGCCGGGCGGATTTCCCGGTCGGGCCCCCGTTATTGCCCCTTTTCCGCCGATCTGAAGGCTTTTTTCCGGTCGCCCGACCGGTGGTCGGGGCCGAGGCCCGGAGACGATGGCGGAAAAACATTCCGGACAACGACCGAAGCCGCAAAACGCCCGCCGGCCCCGGGCGGGGAGGCGCTCCGAAGCATCTGCGGCGCACTGCCGGCGGCCCTGATTCGGCAGGCTGCGGCGGGCACAGTCCGCCGGACGGATACGTCCCGCAGCTCCGGCCCGCACCGGGACAGCCACGAAACCGGACGACGGGCAGCACAGCCGCCGAACACGACGAGATTTCCGACGAGACAAGCGCAGTCGCTCGGGAATCACGGGGGCGGGGAGACGGCCGCAAGGCACACGTCCGGCGCCGGCACATACGACAACCGACGCCGGACGAGGCATGACAACGTCGGACGAACCGACAGGGCGAACGAAGACGGAGCGGGAGGACGAGAAAAAATGGAAGCGCCGCCGAGCCGCGCTTCCCTTGGAAATACCCCGATCGGGCCGACAACGCTCTGCCTCCCTCAGCCCTTGCACCGATGCGCCGGACGCACCAGCCACAAGACGAGCCATGAGGCAAGCAACGTAGCCAGCAGACTGCACGAGAGACCCAAATCGGTGTCCGCACCGGTCGTCCGGCACAGAGCGTTCATGCCACCGCTCGTAAGAACTGCGAACAGCACGAGGAGCCAACCCGCCTCGATCCGACGGCCGTCAAAGGGTTGTTCCGTATGTTTCGCACGCCGTCGTTCGCCGTAGAAGCAGACAAGCGGGATGGCCGGAGGAAAGGGAAACAACACGAACGAGATGAGCAGGGAACCGACTCCGATCCGTTTATGCGCATAGGCGCAGATGGCATACACGATTCCCGTCAGGTAGATCAGGCCTTGAAAAAGCACGAAGAAAAATAGCATAGAAGTATTCATAATCCATTGTATTATCATTCGGTCGTCATATTATCCTCCGTATCGCAGCAGTCGTATGCGGCTCCAGCAAGAATCAGCGTATTGCAAATTCCGCCCATCCAACTGCACGCCACATCGTCCAAAGGCCGTTCCGCCATAGCGTCCTTCCGCTCCTTATATTCCCGTTTCACACAATCCACATAACACTCCCCCTCTTTTCTCGCACGAGTCTCATACGAAACAATTACATCAGAAAGCCGATCTGTTGCATCATATATAAAAGCACCTAAGAATTCGGAATCATCATCCGCATCATCCGTATACAATGCAACTTTATATCCCCCATCCGATAAAACATCAACTTTCATTATAAAATTGATTTCCAAAGTACGATTCGGTTTAGTAACGCTCAATAAATACAACGCATTATTATCTACCCGTGTACCATACATATTTTCAATTTGCAGATCGACACCGTATCCATTAAAATTCTCCAATAATACAATGTCTTCTGTTATCGTTTGCAAATCTGAATTGTTTACATTTTGCTCCACTTGTTGCTCTTCACCCTGACATGCACACAATGCCAAAGCAAACAATGTCATAATCTTTTTCATGGCAGTCCGATTAATAAAAAAACAATAAACGAATTCAATTTTACCACTAAATTTCAATATTTACAGTACATAAAATCATCAAATGAAAATACACCCCTCCTTTCTTTTTGTTAAAAATAATATAAAATTTTATATAATAAAAATTTTATCAAGAAAAAAATACCCAAAAGACGTTTTATCAGATCGATAAATCTTTAGAGAGCACCGATCATCCGAATACCTACCGGAAGTCGATCGTTTCATAGGTGCGGTACTCGGCCGGATCGTATTCCTTCGGCGCCTTGTCCACCGCTTCGAGGCTGCGGACGACGATCCGGATGCGCTCGCCGTCGAAGTCGTATTCGAGCGACAGGGGACGCATCGTCCGCGTATCGAGCGCAACGGTAACGACGCACGGCACCGCCCCCGCTTTCGGCGTGAGCTTCACGGCGGCACGGCCGTCGCGCTCCCACAGCAGTTCGGCCTCGAATTCGTCGTCCACGAAATCGAACGCCCGCGTCGGGTTGTCCAGCAGATTCCGGCTCGCCGCATCCACCCGATCGACCGCCACCTCCCGGCGGCGGTTGTCCACCTCATACCGCACCCGGCCGTCGCCGTAGACCTCGGCATCGCCCAGCCGGAGGTAGTAACTGTCGCCGCCGACCGTATACCGTCCCGCCGCCGACTGTCCGTCGGCTTCGACCGCGAAGGCCGCCGCATAGCGGCCCAGCGACCGGATGCGGTCGGACAGCATGCGCAGCAACTCCGCGGCACGGGAGTGCGCCGCATCGGCTCCGGCAACCGGATCAGCCGCGGAAACCCCGTTCTGCCGCCGGCCTGCCGGTGCCGCAGCGGGCCGCACTCGTTCGGAATACCGCAAACGACCGGGCTCCGCATCGGACAGGATTTCATCCGGCGCGGGAATACGGTCGGCCGCAACGGACAGGATTCCGGCCGAAACGGGAAGGCGGTCCCTCTCCGCAGCAGGCAAAGCGGAGGCGGAAGTCGAAGCCACGGCCGAGAGCGCCGTCATCGAGAGCACCGCCCCACTCAGGAGGCGGCGAAAGGAGTGTGAATTTCGGACGATCGACATAGACAACTATATAATTAACGATACGATAGATATTTCGAACCCTATTTTCGCCGCGGAACGTTCTCTTTCGTAAGCCGTTCCCCCGCCTCGGCAATCTTCGGGCGAAGCCCGGATCGCACCCGGCGCAACGAAACCGCCTCCGAGAATCGAAGATGTTTTTTCGGCGCGGCACAGGCCGGACGAATTCCGGCTTCTCCCGCGCCGCACGGTCCGCAGTCCGCAGCGTCGGAGCTCCGGTCCTGCGCGAGGTGCGGGCGGCAGGCAGCCCCGTCTTTTGCGGAGGCGCGCATCCGCCCGGGGGCTTCGTACAGGCCCCGACCGCCGACCCGAACAGCCAACGTCCGGCCCCCCGGTCAGAACACGTCGAGCTCCTGCAAGCGGGCTTCGAGCGACGGCAAGTCGTGGTAGAGAATGTCGCGCGGCTTGGCCCCCTCCTGCCGCCCCACGATGCCGGCACGTTCGAGCTGCATCATGATGCGGCCCGCACGGTTGAAGCCCACCTCGTAGTTGCGCTGGATCATCGACGTGGAGATCGAACCGCCCGACACGGCCGAGCGGGCGATCTCGGCGAAGAGCGAATCGTATTTCACGGGCGCTCCGCTCTCGCCGCCCGCGGGCGCTTCGCTGCCCGTCTCGGGCGTGTAGTCCGGCAACGGATAAGGCTCGGTGTAGCCCTGCTGCTTGGAAATGTAGTCCACGATCCGTTCCACTTCGCGCGTTTCGACCAGCGCACACTGGATGCGGGTCAGCTCCCCGTCCTTCGAAAAGAGCATGTCGCCGCGGCCGATGAGCTGATTGGCCCCGGGCTGGTCGATGATCGTGCGCGAGTCGATCATCTGCATCACGCGGAAAGCGATACGCGCCGGGAAGTTGGCTTTGATGCCGCCCGTGATGACCTTCACGTCGGGGCGCTGCGTGGCGATGATGAGGTGGATGCCGATGGCGCGCGCCTTCTGCGCCAGACGCATCACGGGCCCCTCGACCTCGCGGGCCGTCATGATGAGGTCGGCGAACTCGTCGACCACCACCACGATATAGGGCAGATAGCGGTGCCCGTTCTGGGGATTCAGCCGGCGCGAGACGAACTTCTCGTTGTATTCGGCGATGTTGCGTGCTCCGGCCTTCTTGCAGAGTTCCAGACGGTTGTCCATCTCGGTGCAAAGCGAATTGAGCGTATAGACCGCTTTCTTCGGATCGGTGATGATCGCCTCCTCTTCGGACTCCATCTTGGCGAGGAAATGACGCTCGATCTTGGCATAGAGCGAGAACTCGACCATCTTGGGGTCGATCATCACGAATTTGAGCTGCGCCGGGTGTTTCTTGTAGAGCAGCGACGTGATGATCGCATTCAGCCCCACGGACTTGCCCTGCCCCGTGGCACCCGCCACGAGCAGGTGGGGCATCTTCGCCAGATCGAAGACGTAGTTCTCGTTCTGGATCGTGCGGCCGATCACCACGGGCAGTTCGGCCCTCGACTCCTGAAAGCGCATCGACCGCACGGCGGAATACATCGACACCACCTGCTTGTCGCGGTTGGGGACCTCGATGCCGATGGTTCCCTTGCCCGGGATCGGCGCGATGATGCGGATGCCGAGCGCCTTCAGGCTTTGGGCGATGTCGTTTTCGAGCCCCTGTATCTTCGAAATCTTGACCCCCTGCGCCTGCACGATCTCGTAGAGCGTAACGGTAGGCCCGACCGTAGCCTTGATCCGCTGTATGGGTATATTGAAATATTTGAGCGTCTCTTCGATGCGGGACTTGTTCTCGTAGATCTCCTCGTCGCTCACCTCCGAATCGGATTGATAGTCCTCCAGCAGGCTCACGGGCGGACGGCGGTAGTTCACGAGGTCTTTGAGCGGATCGTAGGCTTCGGTCGTGATCTTGCGCTCGTCGACCAGTGCGGCCCGGCGCTCCTCGACCGTAATCACAATGCCCGAGCCGTCCGCAGCAGCCGCAGCGTCCGAAGGTCGCCCGGCCGCCGCAGCTCCGGCTACGGGGAGTGCCTGCGCCGTTCCGGCCGCCTCGCCGAGCGTCAACTCCGTCAGTCCTTCGGCCGCCGCATGCACAGCAGTCCCTCCGCGCCCGGCATCCCCGCCGGAACCGCATTGTCCGCCGGCATCCGCCCCGCCGAGCGTCAACTCCGTCAGTCCTTCGGCCGCCGCATGCACAGCAGCCCGTTCGCGCGCCGCTCCGGCGGACGCGAGGGCCGTCTCGCCCCCGCCTTCGTCGAGGAGTATTTCCGTCAGCCCCTCCTCCGGCCCGGCATCCTTCAGCCCCGAAAGCAGCCGTTCGGCGACCACAGGGTCCACACCGGATTGCGAGGCCGCAGGCGCCGCCGCCCCTTCGTCCGAAAGATCGAGTTCGATCAGTCCGTCGCTGCCCATCACGACCCGGCCCCGAGCCGGCGCGGCCGGCATCTCCGCATTTCGGGAGGTTGCTCCTCCATCCGTCGTCAACACCACGAAGGGATCGTCCTCTCCGGTCGCCGCCGGCCTCAGGGGGCGCCCCCCCCTCGGCTCCGCCGTCTCCATCGCAGGTTTCTCGATCTCGACGGGCACTCCCGTCCGCCCCGCCGCCCCGAAACGAGCCGCCGTCGCAGACGAAGCAGGCGAAACGGCATCCGCCGTCGCAGCCTCCTCCGCAGACCGAGCCGCAGCCGGACGACCGAGCGCCGCACCTTCGGTCCCGGCCTGCCCGAAGCGCCGGCGGTCGGCGTCGTCGTCGCCGGGCGATGCCGCCGCCGGACGGACCGTCTCCCCGACCGCCCCGGACCTTTGCCGGACGGCGCTTGTACAGGTCTGCCCGTCCGTCGCATCCGCCCCCTCCGCTCCGTCGCCGCGGGAGTGGGTCGGCACGACCCGGTGTTTGACGATCTCCACGATCCGGCCGCCCTTGTCGACCACGGCGTTGCCGGCCGAATTGACCGTATTGATGAAATTGCGGTTGATGAACACGCCCGTCAGAATCCACCCGCCGAACAGCACGAGCGCCGTACCCACGGCGCCGATCCCTTCGTCCAGCATCCGCGCCGCCTCGATGCCGAGGGCGCCGCCCCAACCGCTGCTGGCGATGAGGTTGAACTTGTCGCCGAATACGAATCCCAGCGTCAGCGACCCGAGGATCATGATGAGGAAAAGACTGAGAATCGAATGGTTAAACATCAGCGGCTTGCGACGGATGATCCGCACCCCGACGAGCATCAGCATCACCGGCAGCAGGATGCCGAACAAACCGAATCCGCGTCCGGCGATCAACTCGCCGAGCCACGCTCCGGAGCGGCCGCACAGGTTCTCGACCGAACCGTCGAAGCGCGGGTCCTCGGCACCGACGCCCTGCAGCACGCTCAGGTCGCTGCGCCAGCAGAGGAAGTAGAAGAGGACGGAAGACGTGATGTAAAGCCCTGCGAAAAAGAGCACGAGCCCTGCGATCCAACGGGCGCTGTCGCCGTTGGTGCGCTGCACGTTCCGCTTCCTGCTCGGGGGTGTCGTATGTTCGGATGCCATCGTGTCGGAGAAAATACGCTTGATAAATCAAGCGAAGGTACGGATTTTTTTTCAGAATACGAAATTATCGCCCCAGCGCTTTCCGTTCGAGACGCCGGCGGTAAGCCTCGTCGGCGAAGGTGCGGAACCCGAAGCGGGGTGCGCGGTCCGCAGGGGCATGCAGTGCGTACCGGTCGAGCAACTGCGCGACGCGGCGGGCGACGGCGGGCGACGGATCGACGATCGCGGCTCCCCATCCGGCGGCGACCCGTTCGATCGCGGGCAGCAGAAAGGGATAGTGCGTACACCCCAGCACGATCTGGTCGGCCCCCTGCCGGAGGATGGGTTCGAGCACGCGCCGCACGCATGCTTCGGCCTCGGGGGTCGTCTCCAGATCGCCTTCGACCAGTTCGACGAACCCCTCGCCGGCCGCGGCGACCACCTCGGCATCCGCCGCATAGCGGGCGGCCGTACGGCGGAACAATTCGCCGTCGAGGCTGCGCTCCGTAGCGAGCACCCCGACCACTCCGCTCCGGGTGCGGAGACAGGCGGGTTTCACCGCAGGCTCCATGCCGACGATAGGCATCGGAGCGTACTTGCTGCGCAGGAAATCGATCGCCGCGGCCGTGGCCGTGTTGCACGCCACGACCACCATCTTGCACCCTTCGGCCACGAGTGCGGCGACCGCCTCGTCGGCCAGCCGCCGGACCTCCTCGCGCGGTTTCGATCCGTAGGGGCAGTTTTTGCCGTCGCCGAGGTAGAGGAGCGACTCCCCGGGCAGCGCAGCGCGCAGCGCACGCCACACCGTCAGGCCGCCCATGCCCGAATCGTAAACTCCTATGGGTCTATCGTCGTCCATCTCCGAATTCGTTCGATAACCGTGCGACCAACTCCTCGTCGCTCATCGCGCCGCACTCCACGGTCGAGTGGGCCTTGGCGTAGAACAGCTCGCGACGGGGCATGTCAGATCTCATGTATTCCACGAGTTCGACATCATTAAGACCACTCAATTTAGGACGTTTGCGACGGCCATACGGCGTCAGTCTCCCGGCGATTTGCTCGGCCGTACGCCGCAGGTAGACCGTATGCCCCGCACCGTTCATGCGTTCCATGTTGTCGCCCCACAGAGGCAGGCCGCCGCCCGTGGAGACCACGCACACACCCCCCTCGGCGATGATCGTCTCGATCGCCGCACGCTCCAATTCGCGGAAACGGGTTTCGCCCTCGTAACGGAAAATGTCGCAGACCGACGCCCCTTCGCGCTCTTCGACCACGCTGTCCGTGTCGAAGAACGGCACACCGAGCCGGCGGGCGAGTTTCCGCCCCAAAGTGCTCTTGCCGCACCCCATATACCCCACCAGAAAGATCGGCCCCATATTTCGCAAAAGTCGATTATCTATTTGATCCGCCAACAACTGCACATCATTACCTCAAGTCCGCACAGACCTACATGACAAGCCTGTTCTCTTACTCGCGGCTTCGTCCTGCTCCGCAGTGCGCCCCGCAGTGCGCCCCGCACTGCGAATCCAGCGCTTCAAGCTCCTGCCGCCGGGCTTCGAACAGCGAACCGCAAACTCCGATTTCCGAATCGCACCGCCCGGCCGAACTTCGAATTCGCATCCCGAACATCGCCGGACCGGCACGCACACTCCCGACCAAACTGCCGGTTCCGCACACGGAGTGCTTTCCGCACCATAGCAGAAAGTCTCGCCTCGCCTTATCTTACCTTATCTTATCTTATCCTATCTTACCTTACCTCGCCACACCTTCTGCCGGCCTGAAATCGACGGCCGACAGGCAATCCGCCTCTTCGCCCCCCGGGCTGTTCACACCCCCACGGCCTCCACCGCCGATGCCGTTCGGACAGCCACCGACTTCGCGGCGCCGCATCCGCCTCCGAGCAGGCAGCCCGCACGCCGATCCCGATTCCGGCTCCGTGTCGCACATATTCCCCGGAAACCGATCCGCTCTCCGATACCGCCAGCCGACGCTCCGAACTTCCGCCGCGCCCCGTCGTCCCAAAACCCGGAAATCCGTCCGATACCCGATCCGGCATGCGTCCAATCCGGCGTAAACGGCACGAGAACCCACTGCCGGGAGCTCCTCCGCCGGGAAGCACGCTGTCGGTTCCGCTCCATACAGGCCATTTTCTCGCAGTCCCGCATTCCGGCTGCCGCGGGCTCTGCACAGGAACGTCCCGGTCCGGCCCGGCTGCGAGCGGATGCCGGATCAGAACAGATTCAACTGTTCGGGATCGATCATCCGATCGGCATCGCCCACGGCGCGTTCGATCTCGAACTCGACGCCCCCCTCCTCCTTCGGACGGTTCGGAAACACAGGTCCTAAGGCAGTTCCCCGGCCGCCGCCTGCCGATTTCGAATGTCCGGCAGTCTTGCTGCCCGCCACCGGCTGCGCCCCCTCGCCGCCTCCACCCGTTTGCGGACGCAGGTGTGCGGCCCCGCCGGAACCGGCGTCTCGGTCCGGTGTGCGGGTGTCCTCCGTCCGCGCAACATCCGAAGCGCCCGAACCATTCGCAACATCCCGATCTTCCGCCCGCTCCGCATTGGCGGAGAACGCCTCGAAACCGATCGGCCCCTCCGGGCCGGATTCGCCGCCCCCCGGAGCTTCGTCCGGTTCGGCCTCGGTCGGCGGCTCGGGTTCGATGAAGGCGAGCGAATCTACTTCGTACGTCGTCAGTCTTTTGCCTTTGGCCCGGTGGCTCTTCACGCCGATGAACTCGTCCACGTCGATCTCGTCCGCCGGACGCGATGCGTGCGCACCCTTGTAGGCGATGCGGAGTTTCGTCCCCGCCGCACCCGTCATGGCTACGAACTCGGCCGCGCCCTCCTCGTCGAGGAAGAACTGCATCCGTTCGCTCGCCTCGGCCGTGAAGCGTTTCAAGTAGTAATACTTCTGCTCCGCATCGTAATAGCAGAGCGCATAGATCCGCTCGGGTTCGTATTTCTCGACACGCACCGTTTCGTCGGGGAAGTGCTGCGAGAGTTCGTAACCCGTGATATAATACTGATTCTTAGAGGTCCACACGATCAACCTGTCGTCGCCCTCGAACTCCCCGAGCAGCACGCCGCGTCCGTCGGCATTCAGCCGCCGCACCTCCTCGTCGTACCAGATGTCCTGTCCGCCGAGCGTGGAGGCGCCGCGCTCCTTGAGCACGATCTTGTGGATGCCGTAGCGCGAGAAAAGGTTGCCCTGACTCTGGCGTCCCTTGATGGCGAGTGTCGAGAAATCGAGATCGACGATCACCTTCTTCAATCGCGGCCGCGGCTTGAAGTAAACCTTGAGCACTTCGGCCTCACCGTTCGGATTGACAGACATATAGAGTATTTCACTCTTAGGCGTTCCCTTCGTGATGTCGTACTCCTTGTCGCGCGTGATGCCCTTGATGGCGCAGCGCTTCATCATGATCGGTCCGTTCTTGCCGTCGCGGTAGAGCAGGTTGTAGATCGTGCGTTCGTCGTTGCGCTTGAAAACGCCGATGTAGTAGATGTTCTTATCGAAGAACGCCTTGTCGCTCACCTTCGTGATGACGTAGCGGCCGTCGCGCGTGAAGACGATCACATCGTCGATGTCCGAGCAGTCGCAGACGAACTCCGCATCCTTCATCGACTTGCCGATGCCGAAAAATCCTTCGGCACGGTCCACGTAGAGCTTGGCATTCGTTACGGCCACCTTCGTAGCCTCGATGCAGTCGAACTCGCGCAGCTCCGTGCGGCGCTCCTTGCCCTTGCCGTATTTGTCGCGGATGCGTTCGAAGTAGGCCACGGCATACTCGGTCAGGTGCGCCAAATGGTATTGCGTCTGCTCGATGTCGGCCTCGATCTGACGGATCTCGTTGTCGGCCTTGTCGCTGTCGTAGCGCGAGATGCGGATGAACTTCAGCTCCGTCAGCCGCTGCACGTCTTCGAGCGTAACCGCACGGCGGAGCCGCCCTTTGAAGGGCTCCAACCCAGCATCGACCGCTTTGTAAGCCTCCTCGCGCGTCGTGCATCCCTCGATCAGAGCGTAGAGCTTGTTCTCGATGAAGATGCGTTCGAGCGACGCCGCATGCCACGCTTCGTTCAGCTCGTCGAGACGGATTTCGAGCTCGCGGCCCAGCAGACAGCGCGTATGCTCGGCCGAGCGGCGCAACATTTCGCTCACGCCGAGGAAGTGCGGTTTTTCGTCGTAGATCACGCACGCATTCGGCGAGATCGACACCTCGCAGTCAGTGAAGGCGTACAGCGCGTCGATGGTCTTGTCGCTCGACTCGTCGTTTGCGACGTGGATGATGATCTCGACCTTCTCGGCCGTATTGTCGTCCACGCGCCGGATCTTGATCTTGCCCTTGTCGTTGGCCTTGATGATCGACTCCTTGATCGACTCGGTGGTGGTCGTATAGGGGATCTCCGTGATGGCCAGCGTGCGCTTGTCGATCTTCGAGATGCGGGCGCGGACCTTCACCGCCCCGCCCCGCAGACCGTCGTTGTAGCGGCTCACGTCCGCCAGACCGCCCGTCGGGAAGTCGGGGAAGAGCCGGAACTCTCGCCCCTGCAAATGGGCGATCGCAGCATGGATCAGCTCGTTGAAGTTGTGGGGCAGAATCTTCGACGCCAGCCCCACAGCGATGCCGTCCGAGCCCTGCGCCAGCAGCAGCGGGAATTTGATGGGGAGCGTTACGGGCTCCTCGTTGCGGCCGTCGTAGGAGCGCATCCACTCGGTCGTCTTCTTGTTGAACACCACGTCGAGCGCGAACTTCGACAGACGCGCCTCGATGTAACGGCCCGCGGCGGCCTCGTCGCCCGTCAATACGTTGCCCCAGTTGCCCTGACAGTCGATCAGCAACTCCTTCTGCCCCAGCTGCACGAGCGCGTCCTTGATCGAAGCGTCGCCGTGGGGATGGTACTGCATGGTCTGCCCCACGATGTTGGCCACCTTGTTGTAGCGTCCGTCGTCCACGCTTTTCATGGCGTGGAGGATGCGGCGCTGCACGGGTTTCAGGCCGTCCGCGATGTGGGGCACGGCGCGTTCGAGGATCACGTACGAAGCGTAATCCAGAAACCAGTTCTTGTACATGCCCGTGAGCTTGCGCACGCTTCCCTCGTCCTGCGTCAGACGATCGTAGCGGCCCGCCGGCGCGCCTTCCGTCTGCGGCCGGACGGTCTGCCCGCCGCCCTCTGCGGCTCCCGCCTCCGGTGCCGCCGCTCCGTCGCCGGAGGCTTCGTCCCGCGCCTCGCGCTCCCGATTCGTATCTCGTTCTTCAGCCATACTTTAATTGAAATCTTCCTGTACGATGTCCTCCTCGATACGGAGGTTGTCGATGATAAACCCCTGCCGTTCGTAGGTATTCTTGCCCATGTAGAACTCCAGCAGGTCGTGAATGGGGTCGTCCTTGGTGATGCGCACCTTGTCGAGCCGCATGTGCTCGCCGATGAACTCGCGGAACTCGTCGGGCGAGATCTCGCCGAGGCCCTTGAAACGGGTGATCTCGGCATTGGCGCCGCACCGGGCGACGGCCCGCTGCCGCTCCTCCTCCGAATAGCAGTAGTGCGTCTCCCGCTTGTTGCGCACGCGGAACAGCGGCGTCTGGAGGATGTAGAGGTGGCCGCTGCGGATGATGTCGGGGAAAAACTGAAGGAAAAAGGTCGTGAGCAGCAGACGGATGTGCATGCCGTCGACATCGGCGTCGGTGGCGATGATGACCTTCTCGTAGCGGAGGTTGTCCATATCCTCCTCGATGTTGAGCGCCGCCTGCAGCAGGTTGAACTCCTCGTTCTCGTAGACGACCTTCTTCGTCAGCCCGAAGCAGTTGAGCGGCTTGCCGCGCAGCGAGAAGACGGCCTGCGTGCGCGGGTCGCGGCTCTTGGTGATCGAACCCGAGGCCGAATTGCCCTCCGTGATGAAGATCATCGAACACTCGGCCAGCTCGTGTTTGTCCACGCGGTGTATCTTGCAGTCGCGCAGTTTCTTGTTGTTGAGCGACACTTTCTTGGCCGTCTCGCGCGCCTTCTTCTGGATGCCCGAGATGGCCTTGCGCTCCTTCTCGTTCTCCACGATCTTCCGCTGGAGAATCTGCGCCGTCTCAGCGTGCTTGTGCAGATAGTCGTCGAGGTGTTTGCCCAGAAATTCGACCACGAAGTTGCGCATCGACACCCCCGGCTCGATCTCCTTCGAGCCGAGCTTGATCTTGGTCTGCGACTCGAACACCGGATCCGTAACCTTCACCGAGATGGCGGCGATGATCGACGTGCGGATGTCCGACGGATCGTAGTCCTTATGATAGAACTCCTTGATGGTCTTGGCGATGGCCTCGCGGAACGCCGCCTGATGGGTCCCGCCCTGCGAGGTGTACTGCCCGTTGACGAACGAGAAGTAACTCTCGCCGTAACCCGTGCCGTGGGCGATGGCCACCTCGATGTCGTCGCCCGAGAGGTGGATCGGCGGATAGAGCGGCTCTTCGGCGAGGTTCTCGTTGAGCAGGTCCAGCAGACCGTTCTTCGAGACGTAGTTCCGGCCGTTGAGCCGGAACGTGAGACCGAGATTCAGATAGGTGTAGTTCTTCACCATCTGCTCGACATACTCCATATTATAGGTATAGGCGCCGAAGACCTCCTCGTCCACGCGGAACGAGATGAACGTGCCGTTCTTCTCCTCCACGCCGCTCTCCCAGCGGTCGCTCTGCTCCAGCCCCTTGGCGAACGTTACGGTGCGGGCCTCGCCGTCGCGGACCGAGCGGGCCGTGAATTCGCTCGAAAGCATGTTCACGGCCTTCACGCCCACGCCGTTCAGACCCACGGTCTTCTTGAAGGCCGTGCCGCCGTACTTGCCGCCGGTGTTCATCTCGCTCACAGCGGCGGAGAGCGATTTGAGGGGGATGCCGCGGCCGTAGTCGCGCACCGAGACCACGCTGTTCTCGATCGTGATGTCGATCTGCCGCCCCGCCCCCATGATGAACTCGTCGACCGAGTTGTCCACCACCTCCTTGATGAGGACGTAGATGCCGTCGTCGGCCTGCGAGCCGTCGCCCAGCTTGCCGATGTACATACCCGGGCGCAGGCGGATGTGCTCGCGCGGCGAGAGGGTTACGATCGCGTCGTCGCCGTAGTCGTTGTTCGTATTTTTCAGTAAGTCGGACATAATCGTGTCATTCGGTTTAGCCGCGCTGCTCCGCGCCGCGCATCGCTGCGAGGGCTGCGCACATGGCCTCACGCACCTCCCCCATCGTCTCCTTCACGTCGGCCGCTGCGATGCGTTCGGCGGAAACGGGCGGCAATACGCGGAGCGTGATGGTGTTGCGCCAGCGGAACAGCCGGTTCGGACGGATGAGCGTCGTCGTACCGTCCATCACCACGGGCAGGATTTCGGCACCCGCCTCGCGGGCCAGCATGAAAGCGCCAGCCTTGAAGCGGTGGATCTCGCCGTCCTTCGAACGGGTGCCCTCGGGGAAGACCGCCACCGACACGCCCCGTCCGAGCCAGCGCCGTCCCTCGCGCAGCAGTTGTTCCATGGCCTCGGCCGCATGGCCGCGGTCGATGCAGATGTCGCCGTGCAGACGCAAGAACTGTCCGAAAAAGGGCAGCCTGAAGACCTCGCGCTTCGATACCCAACGGAAGTTGAGCGGCAGGAAGTAGAGCGCCGGAATGTCGGTCATCGCCCGATGGTTGATGACGATCACATAGGCTTTCCTGCGGTCGACGTGCTCCATGCCGATCACCTTGTGGCGCCACAGGGGCGGAACGAAAAAGAAAATCCGCACCAGCACGCGCGAGAGCTCATGCACCGTGCGGCGCGACCGCTGGAAGGGCCACGTCAACACGAGCGCCACGGCCGAAAGCACGAGAAAAAGCGTGCAGACGACGCCGAGAAACAGATAGTAAAGGATACTCAACATAACGCAAGGGGCCATTCCCCCATAATAATTCAATCTGCAAATTTACGCTTTTCCCACGGATTTCCGCCCTCCGCAACGGCGAATTTTCAACAAAATTTGCACGAACGACGCCTCTGCGGGAGCGGTTCCGCAGAGTGCGCGAACGAAACGATCCGACGGATTTCTGTGTAATCCGTCGGATCGTCGAAAGTCATGCGACCGATGCGGCTCCGATCAGTCGCCGAAGTTATAGGAAATAAATTCCGGATTTTCGTCGTATCCGAGGAAATTGCCGAACGAATACACTCCGTCGTTCACGCCCTGCCAGCCGAAATTGCAGCGCACATAGTATTGACGGCCGGAACCGCCCGGACATTCTCTCATCCGCCACCCGTCGAATACCCATGCATGACGGCTTCCCGCGGACGTAGTCGCTTCGACGTACACAGGCATATTGTTCTCGAAGAGCATACTCCTGATTCTACCGGAAACCAAATACATATCCCCCAGTTCATCGACAGAGACCGACTGCACCAATTGATATTCGCGCATGGAACTCCTCATAATTCGAACGATTGTTTCGATCGTCGTGCGGCTTCCCTGAACGACCCGAATCGTCCCGTCCATGGCCGAGCACAGTTTGGCCACCTCTTCCGCACAGTTGCCCGTCGGCGTTTTCATCGTCGCCGCAGTATTCAGCAAAGTCCAATCGGGAATATATCCGCCGGGCTGGTCGAAACTGATGCGGCCGAACCTTTCGTTGCATCCCAGAATCCGACAGATAGCGACGGTCGCCGGATTCAGGTCGCCGCCGTACACCCCGTCCGGCCCCCACTTGGTCAGCATCATCGCCCCCTTGTTCTCCTTGATCTCCCATGAGCCGATCCTCGGACGCGGTTCGTTATTGTCGAGCGACCGCACGAGATAGTCGGCCACCATGGCATTCACAAAGGTCGGCGCATCGACCTCTTCGCCTGCGTCCACGGCCCGTTTCGCCGCGGCGAGCGTCCGGGGCGTCATCGAATTTTCGTTCACGACGGCTACCACGGGGTCTTGCCGGAGGTCTGCCCCCAGAACGGCGTAACCGCCCTCTTCGAAATTGACGACATAGCCCAGCGGAGCATCCTCCCCGGCCGTCCGGGTTGCGGTCATTTCACTGCCGTACAACGTCTGCACATCCGCCACCGTGCGGGCCTTGCCGCGCGTCCGCATGCCGTCCGGCATGTTCTGCCAACCGGCGAGCGCTTCCTCCGCGGATACGGCGTAAGACACCGCAGGCAGCTCGTCCCCTTTCGGTGCATCGGCCATTTCGTCTTGGCTGCACGAAACCGACAGGCCCATACCTGCCGGCGAAGCAATCAACAATAATTTTTCCCGGACTTAATATTTAGGATGGTTAATAGTTACAACCCCTCGGATTGTAATTCAAATATACGAACAAGATTCCTAAAAACAAATTTTATATTTATTATATTGAATATTTTATATTATTACATAATATTGATTATCTTTCGGCCAAGAATTTGCAAAGCCGATCGTTCGAGGCGTTTATCAGACATGCAGCCGACGACAGCGCACCGGCACGCACGGAACATGCGGCCTGTCCGGACTCTGCGAACCGCCGTCTGCCGGTTACTTGCGCTTGGTCCGTTCGGCGATGATCTGCTCGGCGATGGCGAGCACCCGCTCGCTCGTACCCCGCCCGCGAATCACCTCCGAAACCCAGACCCAGTGGACGCCGGCACGTTCCGCTATAAGTTTTTTATCCCCGCGGACAAGATTCCGCCGGATGTTTTTTAAACGTTTTTCCTTGCTGACCGAGTCCATTTTGAAAATTTTGTATACTTTTGCTACATAAAGTTTATAATCACTGCAAATATAGTAGAGATTTTTCATACAAACAAGAAAATATGAGAGAAATTTCAGTTATAAAGGGAAGAATTTTGCAATACCTTGAATCCAAAGGTATTACAAAATACACCTTTTATAAGGTTACAGGGGTCGCAAACGGCATTCTGAGCCAGCCGAACGGCATTTCGGAAGATACCCTGCAGAGATTTCTCCGCAACTACGAGGACGTGAACGGCGACTGGCTGCTGCGCGGCGAGGGTCCCATGCTGCGCACATGGCTCCATCCGACCTACAAAACGGCCGACGAAACGGATCCGGATCAGCTGCGCGATGTGCGGGCCTCCTACAACGGAGCAGGCACCTGTCCGGCCGCGGGGATTCCCGTCGCCGACCTGAGCGCCGCCGCGGAGGCTCAGACGGTGTACTCCGGCGCCGAGACGATCCGCGTCCCGGGCTTCATGCCCGAAAGAGGTTTTTACCTCTGTTTCCGGACCGAAGACGAAGCGATGCGTCCCACGCTGCAAGAGGGCGGATACATCGTCTGCCGGCTGCTCGGCGAGGACGAGTGGGCGCAGCTCGACGAACGGAGCGTCTGCGTGCTGGTTACGCAGCGGAACGAATGCCTCATCCGCCGGCTGAGGCCCCTGCCGGAAAACGAAGGCGGTTTCGCCGCACTCGCCGACAACTACGACACGCGCAGCTATCCGGTTCTCCGCTTCGGGAAAGAGGATTTGCGCCGCATCTGGAAAGCGGAATGGTACATGACGCCGTCGCTCGTGCCGACCGCAGACCTGTGCAACAAGAAAATGCTCGCTCTGGAAGAAGAGGTGAGTTCGCTGAAACACCGCGTGAACCGGCTGATTCCGCCGAAGGAATAAACCGCTGCCGCCGCAACGGCCATCCATCCCCGCAGTTTCCCGTTCGGAATCCTGCGGGGATGCTATTTTATATATTTTACATATGTTCCGGCCGGGGAGTACGAATACGGACAGTCCGCCAAGGCGCACCGTCCTCCGGCGGGCAACGTTTCCGGCCGGGAAGACGCCGCGGTACAGCGGACGGTAACGAATCCGGCCCGCACGAAAAAACCTTCGCCGTCGAATGCGCGAAGGCTTCGTCCGAATGACCGCCGATGCGGCACGACGCAGCGGCCTCCGGATGGCAGCGCTTCGGGCAACGGTACCGTCGTACTCCGGACGGACGTTCCCGCCATCAGCGGACCGTACCCGCCGACGGGACACCCGTCCATTCCCCACACGGCGGCACAGAAAGGGATCGCGCGGAGCGCAATCGCATCGCAGTTCCGCTTGGGACGGATGTTTTCGCCTGCCGCCGAACGCTCCGGGCGTCTCGGCACGGAACATTTCGCACCTCCCGCTCCCGCCCTGCGCAGGCACCGCATCGTGCCGCCACGATACACGCCCTCTCCGCAGCGCCCCGTAACCGTCCAAAGCCGGATCGAATCCTCCGACCGAGGCGCGTCGCAACTGCCCCCCGACGAAAAGGAACCTCCGGCGAAACCCTCAGAGCGCACAACGGCCGGCCGGACCGTCGCAGACATGTTCCGCACATACCCCTCTCTCCCAACGCCGCATAAGGACGCACGGCCATGACACCCGCCCGCCCGTCCGACATACACGCAACGCACATCCCGGCGCCGTCCGCCGCTGGCATCCGAATTGTTCGGTGGATCGAAAAACGAAATTCCGCCATGCAGCACTTCTCCATCGCCGCCTGCCTCGCCGTGCTGAGCGGCCTCCTCTCGGCTGCCGTCGTCGCGTTCGACCTGCGGCGCCGTCCGCAGCCCATGCGCATCATGAACGCCGTATGGATTCTGACCCCGCTTTGGTCGGGCGCGGTCGGGCTGGCGGCCTATTTCTCTTTCGGAAGGGCTGCGAAACCGCATCCCGCACCGACGACCGGAGAGGCATGCCGCAACGGCCGTCCCGCGGCGGAATCGGACGGGACGGCCCCGGAAAATCTTCTCTCCGGCACGCGGAGAACGAACGGAACGCCGATCCCTCTCCGGGACAAGAGCTGTGCGGATTCTCCGCACATGCGTATGACCGAAGCGAAGGACCAAAGCGGCCGCATGATCGCGGATATGCCCTGCGACAAAAGAAGCGAACCGGGAAAAGAGATGCACCGCATGTCCATGACGCACGCAACGTCGGGCATGGAACCGGACGGACCGGGAGCGGGCGGACCGGGAAAAACGGAGATGCACGGGATGCCCCCGCACGCGACGAAGACGAGCACGATGAAAACGGACACGACGGAGGCGGAGGCAATGAACACGGGAACGATGAACATGGGGACGATGAACATGGGCGCTCCGCGTCCGCGCTGGCAGTCGGCGGTGCTCTCGACGCTCCATTGCGGAGCGGGCTGCACGCTGGCCGACCTGACCGGCGAGTGGTTCCTGTATTTCGTACCGGTAGCCGTCGGGGGCAGCCTGCTCGCAGGGACATGGATAACGGACTATCTGCTGGCGCTCGTTTTCGGCATCGGCTTCCAGTATGCCGCCATTCGGGGCATGGAGCGCATTCCGCGCGGCGAGGCGGTCGTCCGTGCGGCCAAGGCCGATTTTCTCTCCCTCACGGCATGGCAGGCGGGCATGTACGGCTGGATGGCCGTCGCAATTTTCGTCCTCGGCGACGGTGCGGCGTTCTCCCGCACGACCTTTCGGTTTTGGTTCATGATGCAGATCGCCATGTGCTGCGGCTTTCTCGTGTCGCTGCCCGTGAACGTGCTGCTGATCCGCAAGGGGATCAAAAAAGGGATGTGATTACCGCAGGCGGTGGAGCCGGAACAAGGGCGAAAGACGCTCCGCGAGCGGTTTGCCCGCGATGATGACCGTAACGGCGACGAGAATCAGCACCACACCCGTTACGATGCGGAAGGTGAGCTGCTCGCCGAAGACGACCACGCCGAAGAAAAGCGCCGTTACGGGCTCCAGTGCGCCGAGAATCGCCGTCGGCGTCGATCCGATGCAGCGGATGGCCTGCGCCATCGTTACGAGCGACACGAGCGTCGGGAACAGGCCCAGCGAAACGGCATTGACCCACAGTCCCGCAGTCGGGACCGGTTGCAGATCGGCGCCGAAACGCAGGCGCACCGCGAAGACCGAGAGCCCGAACAGAAGCGCATAGAAGGTCAGTTTCTCGGTGGGCATGCGGCGCAGCGCCGAACGGTTGACGCCGACGATGTAGACCGCATAGCATAGCGACGAAAGAAAGACGAGCGCCACTCCCAGCAGGCTCAGCGTCGTGCCGCCCTCGCCCCTGTAGAGCAGCGAGATGCCGCAGAAAGCCAGTCCGATCGAGAGGGTCGTGAGGAGCGAAACCCGCTCGTGGAAGAACAGGGCCATGATGACGGCCACCAGCACGGGATAGACGAACAGGATCGTCGAGGCGATGCCCGCATCCATGAGGTTGTAGCTCCGGAACAGGAAGAGCGACGAAAAGGAGAAGAGCAGGCCCATCGCCGCGAGCGGCGCAAGCTCGGCCCGGCGCAGCGCGAACGACTGCCGCCTCGCGAGCATCAGTCCGCCGAGCAGCACGACGGCCGCCGCATAGCGGTAGAAGAGCACCGAATCGACATCCATGCCCGCCTCGTACATCGGCAGCGCGAAGAGCGGATTGAGTCCGTAGCTGGCGGCTGCGACCGCTCCCAAAACGTAACCTTTGACTTTCGTGTGGTCCATAATTCCGGAATAACGGCGCAAATGTAACAAATCTTATCCCGAACTCTCCTTTTTTCTTCAGAAAAAAGTTACTTTTGCGCTTTCGAAAACCCCGACTACCGCCATGACCCGCAGCAGCATCCTCCCGATCGTCGCCGTACTTCTGCTTTTCACGGCCCGCAGCGCCTCGGCCCGCACCCCCAAAGAGAGCATCCCCGAAAAGCATATTCCCGAAGAGTGCGCCGACACGCTCGCGGAGGCGGCCTCCCCGCGGCTCGGATTCGAGATGGGCATCGAACTGCTGAGCAGCTACGTCAGCCGCGGCAGCTATCAGGCCGGTGCGAGCTTCCAGCCCTTCCTGCGGGTTTCGTGGGGCGGCCTGTTCATCGGCGCATGGGCGTCGACCGATTTCTCGGGGACGCAGATGCGCGAGGTGAACCTCTCGCTCGGCTACCGGAAGGGACGGTTCGAAGCCGCGCTCATCGACTACTACATCGCACCCCACCCCGAAGCCGAGGGGCGCTTCTTCGACTTCGGACACCGCAGCGCCCACACGTTCGAAGCCAGCCTGTCGTGGAGCGTGAGCGAGCGGGTGCCGATCGGCATCTGGTGGGGCACGATGTTCGCCGGTGCGGATGTCGCCGACGACGGCAGGCGCAACTACTCCTCCTATGCGGAGATCTCCTATCCGTTCGCCCTCCGGCAGGCCGTCGACTTCAAGACGGGCGTGGGATTCATGCCGTGGTCCACCGAGAACTGCTTCAACACGCGGGGATTCGCCGTTACGAACGTCTATCTTCATGCCGCCAAGACGTGGACCCTGCGCCGCAACCTGCGGCTCGGACTGCTGGCCCGCATCATCTGCAACCCCTATCGGGAACAATTCAACTTCGTGGGCGGCGTCCGGTTCGAACTTTGATCCCCGGGCCGCCCGGCTCTCCGGCGGAAATAAACTTCGCTCCACCCGGTCGAAGAGCGGAAACACCCCTATGAACTTCCGGTTCCGGGCCGCCCGCCCCGGCTCTCCGGCAGGAATGAAACCTCGTTCCGTCCGCCGCAGCTGCCGGCATCCCTGCACTCCTTGCAGCGACTTCGAAACGGATCGGGTCGGGGCACGGCCCCCCCCCCCGAAACAGCGGAACGTCCGTTTTGCGGCTAAAGATTTCCTCCCTTCTTCCCGCATTCGCAGCCCGGCCCGTTTTCCGTTCCGGAACAGGAGCGAAGGTCCCAATCAAGCCCCCTCCGCCTCGGCCGCCCCGCACCCTTCCGACTGCGCGGCGGAACCGTCCGACAAATCCCCTTCGGAGCGACTCGCATCCGCAAACGCGGTCTTCGGTGCGAAACAACGAGTAGCGATCGCTCGTTTTCCCACGGTCGCCTTTCCCGCCTCGGCAGAGCCCGAACTCCCGTTCGGCTCTGCGCCCGGTTTATCGAAACGGTTCTTTTTCGGGAAAGGAGGGGGTGGGAATTTTCCCGCATCGCCGATCTCCGAACGGGTTCCCAGCCTGCACCCGGTCGGAAGGCAGCATTCCGAAGGGTATTTTGCCGCTTAGCCGCAGTCCGAACGCTATTCGGTTCAGCGCTCCACCTACCGAGCCGGTCCGGCTGCCGGCCGGGACGGAGTGCGCCGAACGGTCCGAAGCAGGCGCCCCCCGCAGCGAACGTTCGCACCGCCCGCAGCTCCGCACGGAGCCGACCGCGACCGCAGCAGCGGCGCCGCCGAACATCCGCACGCGCACCTGCGAAGCTTCACGAAAAGTCCTCTTTATCGCAAGACGCAAAACTGCGGCAATCCGATGCGGGAAATCAGCCGCCGCTCCGCCGACCGCCCCGTATGAAAAATCCCCGCGACCCGCCGAATCGCCCGTCGCAGGAATCCGATCGTCCGTTCCCGACCGCCCCCCGACGCACGGCAAAACGAAACGGGACTCCCGCCGCATACGCGAAGAGCCCCGTCCGCTCCGTCCGGAAAATTCAGAACGCCACCGTCGGCGCGGTCTGCGCCCCCTCCGCAGCCGTGAAACGCGCTTTCCGTTCGAACCCGAACATACCGGCCACGAGGTTGGCGGGGAAGCGGCGGATCGCCACATTGTAGCTGTTCACCACCTCGTTGAACTCCTTGCGCGAGACGGCGATGCGGTTTTCGGTCCCTTCGAGCTGGGCCTGCAATTCGAGGAAATTCTGATTGGCTTTCAGGTCGGGATAACTTTCGGCCACGGCTATGAGACGCCCGAGCGCCGAGCCCACCTGCGACTGAGCACGCTGAAATTCGGCCATCTTCTCCGGCGTGAGATCGTCCGCCGAGAGCTGGAACGACATCGCCTTCGCACGTGCTTCGACCACTTCGTCGAGCGTCGATTTTTCATGCTCGGCATATCCTTTCACCGTACTGACGAGATTGGGAATCAGGTCCGCACGACGCTGATACTGCGTTTCGACGTTGGACCATGCGGTCTTCACGGCCTCGTCCTTCGAGACGAAACCGTTGTAGGTCGAATAGAAGAAGATGCCGATGACCGCCACCGCGGCGGCGATCACGATCCAGATCCGGTTTTTGCTGTTTTTCATTTCGATTGTCATTGATTGGTTTATTCCGATTCAAATTTCTCCGTTCCGGTGCGGAGCGCCGTTTCGGCAAAGCTCGCATGTCCGCCGTCCGAAAGTCCGAAGCCGGCCCGCTTCCGGCATCCGCCCGGGGCCCGAACCGCCCGTCTCCCGATCCGGCGGCGTCCGAAGCCCGTTCCGGCCCCCGCTCCAGCCCCGCTCCGACACCC
>OVXI01000019.1_pt1 | contig 45824 bp, 47 predicted proteins | sample 1732031 | NCBI WGS metagenome assembly OVXI01 (sample SAMEA4545821, study PRJEB24839) | metagenome | biome: chicken; feature: ceca content | place: Italy | collected 2013-05 | reverse complement strand
CGTAACGGGAATTACAGTACGAATTATCAGATTACAGGCCGTGAATTGATGACGCCTGACGAGGTTCGTATGCTGGATAACCGCTACGCCCTTTTATTTATCCGTGGCGAACCGCCCATTATGGACGAAAAATTTGATATTCTGAAACACCCGAACGTGGCGCTTACCACAGACGGAAAAGCAAAACCTTATCAGCACGGCGGGACAGAAAACGCCGTGGCAACTCTCTCCCTTGTCGGGACGGCTCCTGCGGACATTCCCGATATAGAAGAAATCGAAACCGATTACGAGCTTCTTTCCGACGAGGATATAGAAGCTCTATTTTTCAATTAAGGAGGATATGCGAAATGAAGAACTCTACCAAAAACAAGCCCACGAAGAAACTGCCTATGCCCGTCAAGGCGAAAAAGGGATTCCGCTTCTACTGCTTGGCGGTGCTGACCCTGACCTTTACGATTGGCTGCTCTGTAACGGCTTTTGCCGCCAGCGACCCGATCACCGTTGTAAATAATTTGAGTGATTTTATTTTTGGGCTTATCCGTGCGGTCGGATTGATTCTGCTCGGTTGGGGCGTTGTGCAGATTGGTCTGTCCTTTCAATCCCACGACCCAAGCCAGCGTTCACAGGGATTTCTGACGCTGGCGGGCGGCGTTGTCATCACATTTGCCAAAGAGATTCTTACCCTGATTACCGGCTGAAAGGAGGACAATTCCAAATGGAAAAATGCGAGTGCTATATCCACTCTCTAAAACAGGGAGAAAAACACGTCCTCGGTGAAGCGACGATTCTCAAACGCTTGGGCGATAACGACTATCTGGCCGATGTGGGCGGCGTGAAATGCCACGCCATATTTAACCCCTTTGTCGGGCGCTACTTTGTGGACGACATTTACGGAATCATTCATACCCCGCCAGATCGGGACGCCCGATAATCAAAAAACGGCAAGGAGGGGCAGGCCGAATAAACGGCCTGCTCTAATCTGCCTGAAAGGAGGAATCTGTTTTGAGTGATAACTGGGTTGTACAGAATCTCGAAAATGCGTTGGAAACGTGGAACCAAAAGTTAGCCGAGATATGGCAGCTTATCACGCAATCGCCGGAGCAATTCAAAGGCGGGACGATTTGGAGCGTCATTGTCAATATTCACGGTGCGGTGCAGGCGATTGGTCTTGCCCTGCTTGTGCTGTTTTTTGTCATTGGCGTAATGAAAACTTGCGGTTCGTTCGCAGAACTGAAAAAGCCGGAGCACGCTCTAAAACTTTTCATTCGCTTTGCTTTGGCAAAAGCCGCAGTCACATATGGTTTGGAATTGATGATGGCCTTATTCAATATCGTACAAGGACTAATCAGCACCATAATGACCGCCGCAGGCTTCGGCTCGGCTGCACAGACCGTTTTGCCGGCTGAAATCGTAACCGCCATTGAAAGCTGCGGATTCTTTGAATCCATACCGCTATGGGCGGTGACGCTGATCGGCGGTCTGTTCATTACGATACTATCGTTCATTATGATTATGACGGTCTACGGTCGTTTTTTCAAACTTTACCTTTATACCGCTATTGCCCCCGTCCCTCTCTCGGCTTTTGCGGGAGAACCGACGCAGAATGTGGGAAAATCATTCATCAAATCTTATGCGGCGGTATGTTTGGAGGGTGCGATTATCGTCCTCGGCTGTATCATTTTCTCCCTCTTTGCTTCGGCTCCACCCGTGGTTGACCCGAACGCTGCGGCCGTTACGCAGGTGTGGAGCTATATTGGCGAACTTATTTTTAATATGCTTGTGTTAGTCGGCGCTGTGAAAATGTCCGACCGTGTTGTTCGTGAAATGATGGGATTGTAAGACTTCTTGCACAGATTCGCAAGAAGCTATTTTTTTATGTTAAAGGAGCGATATGTTATGAACTCATACGAAGAAAAGAAACAACGAAGAATCGACTACTACAACGAGAAAGCCGACAAACTGGAACAGGAAAGCAACCGTCTTTCGCAGGAATCAAGCAAGATGATTGACGCTATCCCTATGGGGCAGCCGCTTTTGGTCGATCACTATTCCTATAAATCAGACAAAAATTATCGTGACCGTGCGTGGGGTAAAATGGAAAAATCCGTGGAAGTTGGTAAGAAAGCGGACTACTATCGCAGTAAAGCGGAGGCCGCCGAGAATAATACCGCTATCTCCAGCGATGACCCCGAAGCGGTTACGAAGCTGAAAGAAAAGCTGGAAAAACTGCAAAACTCCCAAAGCTATATGAAAAAAGTCAACGCCTACTATCGCAAAAACGGTACGATGAAAGGCTTTGAGGGTATTTCCGATGAAAAAGCGGCAGAGATTGACGAAGCTGTGAAAAACAGCTACTCGTGGATAACCGCCCCCTATGCCCCTTATCAGTTATCAAACAACAACGCCGAAATCAACCGCCTAAAAAAGCGTATTGCCACTTTGGAACGCCGTGCGGAGGTAGGATTTGTCGGCTGGAAATTCGAGGGCGGCGAGGCCGTTGCCAACAGGGAAGAAAATCGGTTACAGCTTCTTTTCGATGAAAAGCCAAGCGAGGAACAACGGAGCAAGTTGAAAAGTTGGGGCTTTCGATGGTCGCCCTCAAATAAGGCGTGGCAGAGACAGTTAAACGGCAATGCGATTTATGCGGCCGGACAGATTGATTTTATCAAACCGCTTGACGGCCGGACCCCTCGTGAACTCCAACCGAAACCCAAAAGCAAAGACGAACAGGAACGATAACGGGAGGTGCAAAATTTGGAAGTAAAGATCAACCGTGAAATACGCAACTATACAGAATCCGTTTTTTTCGGATTGTCCTTGCGGCAATTCATTTTCGCTATTTTAGCGGTTGCTGTCGCCGTTGGGCTGTATTTTCTCTTAAAGCCCTATGTTGGGACGGAAACCGTGAGTTGGGTTTGTATTCTCGGTGCGGCGCCGTTCGCCGCTATGGGATTTGTGACCTACCACGGAATGAAGGCCGAACAGTTTTTATGGGCGTGGCTGCGTTCTGAAATGCTGGAACCGCGGGAAATCCGTTTTGAGCCGGTCAATTACTATTATGAAATGCTCAAACCGATTATTGAAAAACACGAAAAGGAGGGTTAAGCCAATATGATGAAAACATTAAAACAAGCGTTTACGCAGGACAAGGAACGATACCGTGTCCCCCGCAAGGTGCAGGACGTTATTCCTATCCGACGTATCTGGGAGGACGGGATTTTTCAGGTCGGCAACCGTTTCGCAAAGACGTATAAATTCTCGGATATAAACTATCTTGTCGCAAGCCCCGAAGATAAAAAGTCAATGTTCCTGACCTATTCCGAACTTCTCAACAGCTTTGACAGCGGAGCGACAACAAAAATCACAATCAACAACCGCAGACTGAACCGCAAAGATTTTGAACAGGAGATTCTATTGCCTATGCGGGAGGACGGCTTGGACCGATACCGCCGTGAATACAACGATGTGCTGCTTGCAAAAGCAACGGCCGGCAACGGTATCTTGCAGGAGAAATATATCACGATCTCTGTAACAAAAAAGGATATAGAGCAGGCCCGGTCCTATTTTGCCCGTGTGGGTTCGGATTTGACTTCCCACTTTGCCGCCCTTGGTTCTAAATGTACCGAACTGGGCGCTACCGATAAACTGCGAGTGCTTCACGACTTCTATCGCCCCGGCGAGGAAGCCGTTTTTCATTTTGACGCCAAAGAAATGATGAAACGAGGACACGATTTCAAGGATTATATCTGCCCTGACAGCGTGGAAAAGCACAGCGATTATCTGAAGCTCGGCGAGAAATACGCAAGGGTTATCTTCTTGAAAGATTACGCTTCGTATGTAAAAGACGATATGGTTACGGAACTTACCGACCTTGATCGAAATATGATGTTGTCTATTGACGTTATACCTGTGCCGACCGACGAGGCGGTGCGTGAAGTCGAACGAATCCTATTAGGGATTGAAACGAATATTACCAACTGGCAAAGGCGGCAGAACGCCAATCAAAATTTTTCTTCCATCGTTCCGTATGATATGGAGCAACAGCGAAGCGAGCTTCGGGAATTTCTGAATGACCTGACGACAAGAGATCAGCGAATGATGTTTGCCGTTATTACGCTGGTCCACGTTGCCGACACCAAAGAACAGCTTGACAGCGACACCGAGGCGATTTTGGCGACTGCCCGAAAACATATGTGCCAGCTTGCCGTGATGAAGTACCAGCAGCTTGACGGGCTGAATACGGCTCTCCCGATTGGTCTGCGAAAGATCAATACCCTGCGCACCTTAACGACCGAAAGCCTTGCGGTGTTTATGCCGTTTAAGGTTCAGGAGATTCGGGAGCCGGGAGGTATCTTCTTTGGAGAAAATGCCATCTCCCACAATCTGATTCTCTGCAATATGTCAAACCTTTTGAATCAGTCGATGTTCCTGCTCGGAATCCCCGGCTCCGGCAAGTCGTTTTTTGCTAAATTGCTCATTATCTTTCTGGCACTTGCCACCGAGGACGATATTATCATCTGCGACCCGGAGGGAGAATACACGCCACTTGTGCAGGCCATCGGAAAGGACGCTTCGGTGATTCATATTGCAGCAGGCGGCCGTGACCGTATCAATGCTATGGATATGGTCGAGGGCTACGGCGACAACAACCCGATTGTCGATAAGGCGCAGTTTATTATGTCGCTGGTTGAACAGATCGACCCAAACGGCGTAGGAGCTCATCATAAATCCATTATCGACCGTTGTACCGACGCTGTTTATAGGGAGCAGGCGCAGACTGGCAAAGTTCCTACGCTCTGTACCCTGCGTGAAAAGCTGCTGGAACAGCCAGAACAGGAGGCGCACGACCTCGCCCTTGCTTTGGAGCTGTTCACTTCCGGCTCTCTTGACGTATTCGCCCACGAAACTAACGTAGATACTTCGAGCCGCATTATCTCCTATGATATTCACGACCTCGGCGCACAGTTAAAGCCTGCCGGACTTCTGACGATCACCGACGCTATGCTCAACCGTGTTACGACAAACTGGAAAAAGGGAAAGCGTACCCATCTGTTTATCGACGAGTTTCACGTTGTTTATGAAAATGAGTACAGCGCCAACTTTTTCAATTCGGCGTGGCGGCAGTTCCGTAAAAGGAACACCCACCCCTGCGCCATTACGCAGAATGTCGAATATTTGCTGGATTCGGTACAGGCAAGTACGATGTTATCCAACTCGGAGTTTGTGGTGATGTTGAATCAGGCGGCTTCTGATCGCGCCAAACTTGCCGATCTGTTGAATATCTCCACCGAGCAGATGAGCTATATCACCAATGCGGACGCAGGCTGCGGTTTGATGAAATACGGTGCTTCTCTCGTCCCGTTCGTGAATAAGTTTCCCAAAAACACCGAGCTTTACAGGCTCATTACCACCAAGCCCGGTGAGGGCGTTATGGGAGGTGCAGTAAATGGAATCTCAAACAATTAGTTTGAACGTCCACCCGCAAATCCTCGATTTATACGAAGTGTTGGAGAAAAACGGGCTGCACAAGCAGAAAGAGGACGTACAATCCCTTGTGGGATATGTCGAGAGTATGGAATACAATCTGTCCGTGATGATGAATGAAATTCAGGAAATGCACGCAGAAGTAAAACGGCTGCACGACCGGGGAATCCGTAACCAATGCGGCAAGATCATTTCAAAGGCAGAAGATAAAATTCATCAGGCTAAAACAATGGTTTCCGTAATAAAGGTACGGCTGATCGACGCCGCCGGAAATGCGGTGAAAACCTGTAAGGAAAAAGGAAAATCGGCGCTGATACGGGCGGTGGAAGCTATGCGGGTTTCCACCGCTCTTTCCAAAATCAAAAGCGGATTCTCTCATATGTCACAATCTATGCGCCAAAGCGCTGGTCAGATTGACGTAATTCGCGGGGAACTGCACGAAGTCGGCGGGCATATGAAAAATGCAGGTCGCGCCCTTTTAGGCAGGTCGGCGAAACAGGCTGGTAATCTGGAAACAGACAAAGGTGTGCTTGCCAAGCTGCGGGGCTTTCTGGAATCCTGCGGCGACACGTTTTCCAAAATGGAGCGAAATGCGGATAAGCTGATTGATAAAATCCAGCAGAGCGAAGAACAGACAAAGCAAAAACAGTCGGTAAAATCTGATCTGCGCCAGCTTAAAACGGAACGCCTTGAAAAATCCAAAGCGCCGGTTATCAAAGAGCAGGCGAGATAAAACAGGAGGACTATCTATGAAAAGAAAACTGATACTTGCGGGGGCGGCGTTTTGCACCGCCCTTTTCCTTTTCTCCGGCTTTATGCTCTGCCGGCAGTATATTGATGACAAAAAGAGTGCCGAAACCTTTGAAACCATTTCTGCATTGGTCGAGGAAGAAACACCGGAGGCTGCCCCGCAAGAATCCGAAACGGAAACCACCGCACAAACCGCCTATGAGAAATATGCGGCGGTGTATGAACAGAACAACGATTTTGTGGGCTGGATTTCCATTGAGGGAACAAATATCGACTATCCCGTTATGCAGACCATCGACGAACCAAATTACTATCTGAAACGAGGATTTGACAAGCAGTACAGCGCCTACGGCGTTCCCTATGTGCAGGAAAACTGCGACCTCGGAATTTCTGACAACTGCGTGCTCTACGGTCATCATATGAGCAATGGCTCGATGTTCTCTGATCTCTGCAAATATGCCGACGAAGATTTTTACCGGGAACACAAAATTATCCGTTTTGATACCCTGTCCGGTTTCGGAAAGTATGAAGTGATCGCAGCGTTCAAAACCACCGCCTATTCAGAACAGGGATTTAAGTATTATCATTTTACCCTTGCCGATTCTGCGGAGGACTTTGAAGCCTATATCTCCAAATGTAAGGAACTTTCTATCTATGATACGGGCGTGGGCGCCGAATACGGCGACAAGCTGATTACGCTTTCCACCTGCGAATACAGCAGGACAAACGGCAGAATGGTCGTCGTAGCAAAACAGGTCACCGCCCCTGACGGGGAGGTGGGCGGTGGTGAAACCTGAAAAATATGTCCTTTCTCTTTCGGGCGGGAAAGATTCAACTGCTATGCTCCTGCGTCTCTTGGAAGAAAACCGCCCTGTTGATCTGATTCTGTTTTGTGATACAGGGATTGAATTTCCGCAGATGTATGAACACATCAACCGTTTAGAGGCGTATATCAACAGACCGATTATCCGGCTGCAAGCGGAGCACGATTTTGAATACTATTTTAACGAATACTCTCCGAAAAGAAAAAATCCTGCTTTGGCGCAGTACCGGGGTATGAGTTGGGCAGGCCCACGAAACCGTTGGTGTACGGGTATGTTAAAAATCCGTGTTATCGACACCTATTTGAAAAAGCTGAAAGAAAACTATACGCTCATTCAATATGTGGGGATTGCCGCCGATGAAACAGATCGGTTAAAAGACAAATGCTATCCGCTTGTCGAATGGGGCATGACCGAAAAGGACTGCCTTGCCTACTGTTATGCAAAAGGATTCGATTGGGGCGGCCTGTATCGCATTTTCAGCCGTGTTTCCTGTTGGTGCTGTCCGTTGCAGGGGCTTAATGAATTACGAAAACTCTATCGGTATTTTCCTGATTTATGGAAACGTCTTGAAGAATGGGACGAGAACACTTGGAGATCATTTCGCAAAGACTATTCCGTCCGTCAGCTTGCTGTACGTTTTGATTTTGAGAAAAAGTGGCAGGCAGCAGGCGGAAATATTCGCAGCAGGGCGTTTTACTCTGCTCTGCGTGATGAACTGGCTCGGCTCGGATTGGAGGTGAAGCTATGCCCGACATAAAAACGAGAGATGTTGTAAAGGGTACAGTTAAGACGATTGACAAATCGGCAGTTGCCGCCGAACGAATGAAAGACGCCTATATCCGTACCAAAGATAAAGCGGAACACGGTATCTATTCTGCGGATAATTCGCCGAATGAATATGCCGCAGACCGTATCACGGGAGGCGCCGAGAGCGTCACCCGTGAAGCCGTCCATCAATTTGACAAGCAAGGCCGCCGTGGGATTCGTACAACCAAAGAGAACATCTCCAAAGCGAAAGAACACTTCCGGCAGAAAAAGGCGGACATTCCGAAAAAGCAGGTGCAGAAGAAAACCGCAAACGGACTGCGCCACTCTGCCGACACCGCTAATAAATCCATCAAGACACTTGAGCGTAGCGGAAAGAATATCAAGCAGACGGCAAAATCCACAGGAAAAGTTACTATTAAATCGGCAAAAGGTTCGGTGAAAACAGCGCAGAAAACCATTAAGACCGCCGAACAGACCGCCAAAACCGCCATCAAGACCACACAGCAGGCGGCAAAAGTCGCCCAAAAGACGGCGCAGGCCACAGCGAGAGCAGCGAGGGCGGCGGCTCACGCTGCTCGTGCCGCCGCCAAAGCTGCCATAGTTACCGCAAAAGCGGTTGCCAAAGCCATAGCCCTTGCGGTCAAGGCAATTATAGCCGGGACAAAGGCGCTGATTGCTGCCATCGCTGCCGGTGGCTGGATTGCCGTTTTAGTAATTATCATTATTTGTTTAATTGCTCTGCTGATCGGCTCCTGCTTTGGTATTTTCTTTTCAAATGAGGACAACGGTTCTGGGTTGACTATGCAGAATGTGGTGCAGGAAATCAACACCGACTATCAAACACAGATTGACACTACAAAGGCGAATATCTCCTATGATGTTTTGGAAATGTCCGGCTCCCGTGCCGTCTGGCCGGAAGTGCTTTCTGTCTATGCGGTCAAAACCACTACCGACCCCGATAATGCACAGGAGGTCGCCACCATAGACGATTCCAAGAAAGCCATTCTCAAAGACATTTTTTGGCAAATGAATGAAATATCTTCACGAACCGAAACCAAGACCGAGGAAATCATCATCGAAACCGATGACGGCCACGGCAATATTGTTGAAACAGTTACTACCGTAACTCGCACCTATTTGTATATCACGGTGAACCATAAGACCGCCGAAGATATGGCGAATCAGTACGGGTTTAATGAAGATCAACGAGAACAACTTGCCGAATTACTTGCCGAAGAAAACCGCAGTATGTGGAGCTCGGTTCTATACGGTATTTATACCGAGGACGACGAAATTGTTTCTGTCGCTTTGTCACAGGTCGGCAATGTCGGCGGCGAACCTTATTGGTCGTGGTACGGTTTTTCAAGCCGTGTGGAATGGTGTGCTTGCTTTGTCTCGTGGGCTGCGAACGAGTGCGGTTATATCGACGCCGGTATTATCCCGAAGTTTGCGGGCTGTATTCAAGGCTCTAATTGGTTCAAGGAACGTGGTCTTTGGCAGGACGGCAGCTTTACCCCGTCCGCAGGCCAGATCATTTTCTTTGACTGGGAGGGCGACGGTCTAACCGACCATGTTGGAATTGTTGAGCGTGTAGAAAACGGCACGGTCTACACCGTCGAGGGTAATTCCGGCGACGAGTGCCGGCAGAACAGCTACCCCATCGGCAGCAGCGTGATTTATGGTTACGGCTGTCCGGCTTATTAAAAAAGTGCAAAAGAATACCAGAGGTTTATTATTCCTCTGGCTCTTTTGCTTTACATATCGCTTTGGCCGTTCCCTCAATAATCGTGAGTTCTTTATCTCCGAATGTATCAAGGATTGAATCAATCTGTCGGCGTAAAGTTGTTTTCTCCGTCTGCTTATCTGAAAATATGTACTGGTCCACCGATATATCAAACATTGTAACAAGACGGATAAACAACGGAAAGCTCGGATATTGCCCCTCGTTCTCAATAGACTGTATATGTCTTGGGGCAACATCAAGAATTTCCGCTAACTGCTCCCTCGTCATTTCCTTTGCTTCACGGGCTTTCTTAATGGCTTGTCCCAACGCCATAAAGTCAAATGTTTCGCTCATTCACTCACCGCCTATGCTTGTTAGAATTGATATATCTATTATACAGAGACGATAGTTCCTATAAAACGATGTGTAATTTCTTGTATTGAGAGATTTAATATCTTATGTATAGAAATGCCGGTTCAATTTGCATAGTTGATATTGTTCGTTTGACCGACTATAATATAAGTATTAGTGAATATGGGAGGCCAACTATGTTTGATTATATGACAGTGCAGGAAGCCGCAAAATTATGGGAATTATCTGAACGCCGGGTACAGAAACTATGTAAAGAAAATCGTATTGATGGCGCTATAAATTTGAGCCGCATATGGCTGATTCCGAAAGCGGCTCAAAAACCTGTGGACGCAAGAAGAAAAGAAAACAAAAAAGGTTCACTGTAACATTTCACGGACATTTGCCTGATATACTACCTATAAAAAGTAAAGGAAATGAGGATATGAAACACATTTTAGTTGTTGAGGACGATAGCTTTTTGAATAAAATGCTTTCCTATAATCTGACAGCAGACGGTTATGAAATAACCTCTGTGCTGAACGCAAGAACGGCTGCGGAAGCCCTGCGCTCACGAGAATTTGATTTAGTCCTGCTTGATATTAACCTGCCGGACGGGAACGGGTATGACTTATGCAAGCTGATTAAGCCGGAACACCCTGATACTATCGTGATTTTTCTGACTGCGAACGATCAGGAAAGCGACCAGATACGAGGCTATGAAGTAGGCGCGGTAGATTACATTACCAAGCCCTTTGTTATAGGAGCTTTGCAAAGAAAAATCAAAGCGATGTTTTCTATGCTGGAACATCATAAACCTGCAAGGGATATTTACGATGACGGCAGGTTATTTCTTGATTTTTCGGAGCAAACAGCTTCTTTGAACGGAAAATCTCTGACTCTCTCTCCAATGGAATATAAAATGCTGAATCTGTTTCGCAAAAATCCCAAACAGGTTTTGACCCGCGGACAACTTTTAGAAAAGCTATGGGACGTAGACGAAAAATTTGTCGATGAACATACGCTGACAACGACGATCAGCCGTATTCGCAGTAAAATTGAATCAGACGGCGGCACGCCCTACATTAAGACTATTTACGGTATGGGTTATCAGTGGACGGGAGGCGAAGCAAAATGAAAAACCTCTCTGTTAAGCGCCTGTTCCGATGGATTTGCATAGGGACTTTGCTTTCTATGATAATCATTACCCTTGCCCTATTTGTAATAACGCTTGAAATTGCAGTATTAGCAGCCGGAGGCGCACTCATTCTTTGCGCTCTCATATGGTTTTTTATACTTACACAGACTTTTGCAAAACGGCTCTCCCTATTTACTTCTGACTTATGCCAAACGCTGGACAATATGATTGACGGCGACAAAGAACCCAAACGGGCGGACGACAGCGAAACCCTCTTTGCCCGTATCAGCTACCGCCTGACCCGTCTTTATCAGATTATGCAGGAGAACCGACGCAAAGTTGATGAAGAACGGCAGGAATTGCAAACCCTTGTATCAGACATTTCCCATCAGGTAAAAACGCCGGTTAGCAATCTAAAAATGGTAACGGACACTTTGCTCACGAGGTCGGTTTCTGAAGCAGAACGCACCGACTTTATCCGTGGAATCCGGGCGCAAACGGACAAGCTGGATTTTCTCTTTCAGGCTCTCGTTAAGACTTCACGACTGGAAACCGGCGTAATACGCTTGGAGAAAAAAACAGGACGAATATATGATACCGTGGCACAAGCTATGAGTGGAATTGTTTATGCCGCCGAGAATAAACAGATTGATGTTTCGATAGAGTGCCCCGAAGATCTGACGGTTGCTCACGATAGCAAATGGACGACCGAAGCCCTTTTTAACTTATTGGATAACGCAGTAAAGTACACACCCGCAGGCGGTAAAATCGACGTGACCGTAGAACAGTGGGAAATGTATCTCGAAATAAAAGTAACCGATACCGGAAAAGGCATTTCCGAAAGCAATCAAGCTGCTATCTTCCGTCGTTTCTATCGGGAAGAAGAAGTACACGAACAACCGGGCGTTGGTATCGGTTTGTATTTGGCTCGTGAGATTATCACACAGCAAGGCGGTTACATCAAAGTGGTATCGGAATCAGGGAAAGGCTCTGCCTTTTCTATTATGCTTCCTTTGCGTTAAGCTGATAGCGGACAGCTTCAAAATGCTGTCCGCCACAATTTTTGGGAAATGTCCGAGCGTTGTAACATTTCACCCCGATTTTCATTAAAATTTTTGAGCCGCTGTAACATTTCGCGGACATTTGGGCTTTACAATATCCTTATCAACCAGAAAGGAAGTGTGTTCTATGATTGAGCAAAAACAGTATGTTTGCCCGTGGTGCGGGGGTAAAGATGTTGTTGAGGGGATTCAATCCACTTATGCAAAAGTTCAGCCAAATAAAACTTTGACACTTAAAGGCGAAAATTTGGTTCATGTAATTTGTAAAAATTGTGGTACGGTAGTTCGCTCTTATGTAAAAAACCCTCAAGTTCTTGAATAAGGTAGAATGGGGCTGTCGCACTAATCGCTTAGTGCGACAGCTCCATTACACTGATTATGTTAATCGGTTTACTGGTATATGCTTACTATTCATAAATCAACAAAAATGAACGAATAACAGTTGGCGACCACCGGCGCAACAGCGTTCCGCATTTACAACAAACAAAGAAAGGATTGAATTTTATGAGCATTTTACAGACGATTGACCTGAAAAAATATTATGGCACGGAGCCGAACATTACCCACGCTCTGGATGGAGTAAATTTTTCCGTAGACGAGGGCGAGTTTGTAGCGGTTGTCGGTACGTCCGGCAGTGGCAAATCTACCCTGCTGCACATGATGGGCGGGCTTGACACGCCTACAAGCGGAACCGTAATTGTCAGAGGCGAGGAATTGGCGAAAAAGAATGACGAACAGCTTACCATCTTTCGCCGTCGTAACATCGGCTTTATCTTTCAGAACTATAATCTCGTTCCCATTCTGAATGTGTATGAAAATATCGTGTTGCCGGTGGAACTGGACGGCGATACGGTAGATCAGCGTTTTATGGATAATGTTGTGAAAATGCTCGGACTGGATGACAAACTGAAAAATATGCCGAATAATCTTTCCGGCGGTCAGCAGCAGCGAGTAGCGATTGCGCGCGCCTTGATTACCAAACCGGCGATCATTCTTGCCGATGAACCTACCGGCAACCTTGACAGCAAGACCAGCGCCGACGTACTCGGTCTTATCAAACGTACCAGCGCCGAATTTCATCAGACCGTTGTAATGATAACCCACAACAACGATATTGCCCGCCTTGCTGATCGGATTATCCGCATTGAGGACGGAAAAATTGCAGGTTAAGGGGGTGAAACGCTATGACATGGCCGTTTGAGAATGATACCAGCGCCGTTGTGAAACGCCTATCAAATAGAAATGTAGCAGCGAATCGAAAAAGAAATATATTTACTATTTTGACGATTGCGCTTGCGACTGCTCTATTATCCGCTATTATGCTTTATGGGTTCGGTGTACCACAAGAAACAAAGAACCTCAATAAAAATACCGCACAAATTGTTTTTCACGCTATTTCTGAACAACAAGGGCAAGCATTATATAATCAAGAAGAAATTGATTGGGTTGGAGAATTTGCCACTGTATTTGTTGAACAGGTGAATAATACAACTGTTAATTTCACCTACGCAAATGCTGATATGCTGAAATCACAAAATATGTCTTATTCAGGAAGTTTGCCAACTGCGGAAGATGAAATTTTAGTGCAGGAATCCTTTTTGGATAGCTTGGGCTATTCAAATGAATTGGGGCAGACAATCAAAATTCCCTTTTCTGACGGGACTACTCACGATTTCAAATTAACAGGAATCTTAAAAATTGAATCAGGCGATATTGGACTCTATACAGCCATTATATCAAAAGAGTTAGTTAAACAGCAGTACGGAAATAATGCTGCGTTTGATTTCTATATAGGATTGAAAAGCGCCCAACGAATCAGCGAAGAAGAAGCCACCGATTACGCAAACACTCTGGCAAGGCAATTACAAATTCCCGACGACAGCGTTATTGTGCGTTCCAACTTTTTTAATATTAGGGAAAGCGGCGGCGGAACTGATCTGACCTTTTATTTCTTGATCGGCTTTATAACTTTCGTTGGCTCCGGTATTGTTATTTATTCGATTTTTTATATTTCAGTAGCAAGCAATATCCGTAATTACGGGCAGCTTCGCACTATTGGAACGACCAAACGACAAATCAAAAAAATGGTTTATCGAGAGGGAAAACTACTTGCCGCTATTGGTATTCCCATTGGTCTAATTGTCGGAAACATTATTGGATATTTTTTGATTCCGGACGGTTGGTATTGGCTGACGGCTTTATGTGTAACGATTGGGGTTGGGCTTTTCGCTTTCATCATTGTAATGTTTTCCATTCGTACACCTGTAAAAAAAGCAGCTACGGTATCTCCTATGGAAGCATTGCGATATTCGGATTATCAAGGGCAGCTTAAACAAAGCTCTGTACTGCACCGCAAAATATCGCCTCTATCCCTTGCAAAAATGAATTTGTCCAGACAGAAAGCAAAATCTACGCTGACAATACTTTCGCTTTCACTTGGCGGGGTTTTGGTGGTGCTGATCTCAACGATGTTATTTTCATATAACGGTCTCGCAGAAGCCCAAAGCAGGGATTTTCCCGTCGGGGAATTTAACATTGAACTCAATGCAAATCAATCGTGGGACACCGCCGATGTTTCTTTAGCTGGATTACAGCAAAAGGATTTGATGAACGATGATTTTATAAATGCAGTAGAATCTATTGATGGCGTTACAGAAACCAAACGCTGGTACTACACGGACGCGGAATATCATGTGAATGGTTACAATAACGACTGGATTCAAGGATTTGCAAAAGAAGATGTTTCCGCATTGGAGGACAACTTAATTGCTGGAACCGTTGATTACGATGAATTAGTATCGCAAAATGGCATAATTCTCATAAATGATACAGCGAAAAATTTATCGCTATCTGCACAGCTCGGCGATGTTGTAGAAGTTGATTTTCTAACGAAGTCGGGACAGACAATGACCCAAAATTATACGATTATGGGAATTGTCAGCGATTTCAGTCACCCGGCGTTTGATATGTGTTTTGCTATGCCGACGGAGCTTATGAATGAAGTCTGCGGAATGGATTGTACTGGAACTGTATCGGTAACGACTGAAACGGATAAATCTGATACGATTGAAGCTGCATTATATCAACTCATAGACGGGAATAGCGATTTTGTTTTAGACACCTTGGAGGAAAGCGTTGCCTACTATAATACGAATCAGCACACCGTCTTTGGCGCAATGTTGATAGTAGCTATTGTGGTCGTATGTTTTTCTCTAATCAACCTTGTTAATACGACGATTACCAACTTTTTATCAAGAAAGCAAGAAATCGGTATGCTTCAGGCGATAGGTTTAAGCAAAAAGCAGTTAATCAAAATGCTGCGTTACGAGGGATTGCTATACTCACTCTTTGCTACGCTTGTAACATTAGTTTTAGGTACAGGGCTTGGTTTTATATGTGTGCAGGCGGCCAGATCAGCAAATCCGTACTTCTTCTATTCTTTCCCGTGGCCGGTAATATTGCTATATTTGGCGATTCTTCTGATCGTTCAGATGATATTGATTTCTTATACTACCGGCAGCCTGAAAAAGCATTCTCTTGTAGAACAAATCAGAGTGACAGAATAACCTTTGATTTTTGGAACCGGGACGGTTTGCAACCGTCCCGGTTCTTTTTCTATGGCAATATTTTTTCAAATGTCCGCGTTTTGTAACATTTCAGCCTGTTTTTCTGTCGAAACTTGGGATTGCACGGACATTTCTGTGACATTTATATTGTACGATTTCAGCATAAATCGCTAAAAGGCTCATATGCAGGAGGTGTTCCGATGAAATCCATTTTACTCGTAGACGACGACGGTCTATTTCGGAAATAAGTGGCAGATTTGATAAAAAAACAAGGTATCTCTGTCTTGGAAGCCGATGGCGTAATATCGGCAAAACAATTTCTCGAAACTCAAAATGTGGACGTAATATGTTCTGATATGAATATGGGAGATGGCACTGGTTTGGAACTTTATAAACAAGTTCATCTCAAATATCCTCAAATTGGTTTTATCTTACTCACAAACGACGTGAGATTTTCTGTGCAAAATCAAGCTGACTTATATAATATCCCACTTATATCAAAGTCTACAAGTGATTTAATTGCGAGGATTATTGAAATGATAAACGCTTGATTACAGTAATCGGTTAGCGCAGAGCATATAACCCAAAGTGTAACCCCGCCAATAAAAAAAACGAGGTTTTGGCGGGGTGTATCGTCACGCTTACCTAATCCCTCCAACCCGTTTTGAGTTTGGAGGGATTTTTATGTGCTGGTCCGCTGTGACCGCCCTGCTGCTTATCCGAAGCAGCAATTACTTACATAGCGCCACGTAGTCGTGGAGATAATTTGTTAAAAAAATCCTTGGATGTTCGTGGCATTCTTATGCTCCAAAAGTAGAACTCAAATCTCTACATAATAGAGTTTGTTTTTCCCATATCCGCAATGGCTTGACGGTCTTTGCGGATTTTTTTGCGTCGTTTTTTGTCAGAACGCAGGACAAGCCTGCTTTTGGCGTTGGCTGTCGTAGCCCCCCGACAATCTGAATTTTTCTCAAAATTCAGATTGATCGGAGGTAAACGACTATGGACGAGAAACGTCCAAAACGAAGAAAAGACAAATATAACCCCTACACCCTTACCAAAATCAAGGACAAGCATATTCTTTCCTTTCGGGACGGACAAGGGGTATTACAGGAAATCACGATAGATAGAGAGCTATTCGAGCTTCTGGACCGCTTTGAACTGGACGACCTTTCTTTTCTCAACGAGGTAGATCGGCATTACGAACATTCGGAGCTCACTGAAATCTCTCTTTATAACCGTGCGGCCGCACTCCCCGAATCCGTGGAGGACGCCGTTTTGAGAAATCTTCAATATGAAGCCCTGTATAACGCCATTCGGAAACTGCCCGAAGCACAAAGGCGCAGGCTTATATTGTACTACTTCGGAGGGCTTACATACGCCCAAATTGCAGATATGGAGGGGTGCAAATATCAGACGGTACAGGAATCCATCTATGCCGCCTTGAAAAATCTAAAAAATTTTTTGAAATAGACCCTGTGTTTTAGACTTTGAGTGAGGAAACAGGTGGAGAGGTAAAAGTCTCTGCCTGTTTTCTGCTTTGTGCGGTGAATGGGCTTGTCCTTTGACAACTAAATACCCATTCATCAAGCACATTCCTATTGCTATTGTGATGAGCATAAGCCACATTAGCGGCTGCGCCACGATCTGCGGAAATCAAAAGCAACGAGATTACACTTTATGATTTGGTCTTTGGCTTTTTGTTTTCCGACAAGGAGCGAGAACCAGCCGGCTATCAATATCGGGCGGCTCCCGATACGGCGACGACAGGCAATAGGGCTAACGATACTCCTGTTTAGTCACAGGTCGAGCGTGATAAAACCGTCGCAACCAATGAGGGCAGCCGGTAGAGAACCTACCGGGGGTGAGATTCCCGTGGAGCTGGTAAGCCGCCAGCCGCTTGATGACTTCCCGAAACAAAGAACAATCCGGGGTGTCGAGGACAAATAGGATTGTCTGAAAATACAAGGTCAAACGGTTGGACGGGTCTTTGAAACGTGGATATGTTTGCATTTCCCCGACCTTAATTCTGTTCTCCGTTTGACCTCTACATAGGCGGCATACCGCCTAAAAATTCAAGGGAGGTCTTAATATTATGAACCGCACATATTTAAGGGGCGATATGTATTATGCTGATTTAGGCCACGGTATCGGCTCGGAGCAGGAGGGCTATCGCCCCGTTGTTATTATTCAAAACGATGTAGGCAACAAACACAGCCCTACGGTAATAATCGCTTCTATCACAAGCAAAAAGGACGCCAAGCCGAAATTACCTACTCACTATTATATCGGTATAGAAGCCGGTCTGGAACTCCCCTCTATCGTTCTTTTGGAGCAGCTACGCACCGTTGATAAACGTCGGTTGAATGAGTTTATCGGCCATCTGCCCGAAAAGCATATACAGGGTATCAACCACGCTCTGGCTGTCAGTATCGGTCTGATCGACAGCGTACCGAAAAAGTTAATCCTTTGCCTTTGCAGCACCTGTGCCAACAATTTTTATGGTTCAGGTGCTTTTGCTTTGCGGCGGGTCGACCCGGCACAAACCGAAAAAGATACCTGCACTTATTGCAACAGCAGAAAGGGCTTTGATTATGAGGTCATTCCAAAGGCCAGATAGGAGGGGCAATGAAATCACAGGAAGCATACCAACTTGTGTTTTGCGATTATCCCGATATTGTGAATGTGGAACAGATGTGTGAAATGTTGGGCGGTATCAGTCAAAAGACTGCATACCGCCTTTTGAAAAATGGGACAATCAAAAGTTTTGTGGTTGGCCGCCGCTATCGCATACCGAAAATCTGCATTTTTGAATATTTGGAAATTATAGATAAATCTCCTGCGTAGAACCTCGTTTGCACATTTGGCCGATAGGGTTCTATCTGCTATAATGATTCTGTCAATGGCAGATGAATCTATGCTGCACCAAACAAAGGAGGTCATTTTATGGTTGCAGGACATCTGCGTGAAAAAAGAGGCTACTTTCACATTGTATTGAGCTATACGGACGAAAACGGCAAAAGGCAAACCCCGTCAAAAACGACCGGGCTGCCAGTTAAGGGCAATAAAAAGCGTGCAGAGGCAATGCTTATGGAAGCCCGCCAAAGCAAAGAACTTGAACTGAAAAAGCTGCAAGAAGAAAAAGAAGCAAAGGAGAACGATACACCGCAAAATCCGAATCCACAAGACGAAGCAAAAATACCGTTTACAACCTTTATGCTCGACTGGCTGGAGATGATGAAGCCCAATTTGGATAAACCGACCTACGCTTCTTATTCGTTCTGTATCAAAAGCAAAATTGTCGTATACTTTGACGAGTTCTTTCCGGGGCTTGCTTTATGTGATTTGACGCCGAAGCATATACAGGACTATTACACCTACGAAATGAAAGAAAGAAAGGTATCGGCAAACACGGTCATTCACCGCCACGCCAATATTCACAAGGCACTGAAATACGCCGTAAAAATCGGCTTGATTAACAGCAATCCGTCCGATCGGATTGAACGGCCGAAGAAAGAAAAATTCGTCGGCAGTATTTATAATCAAGAGGAACTTGAACAACTATTTGAAGTTGTCAAAGGCGACCCGATAGAGCTTGCCGTTATTCTCGGCGCTTTCTATGGCCTGCGTCGCAGCGAAGTCGTGGGGCTGAAATGGAATGCGATTGACTTTAAGCAGAAAACCATCACGATTCGTCATACTGTTACCCAAGTGACCCTCGACGGCAAAAGCCAGATCATTCAGAAAGACAGAACCAAGACGAAATCCAGCTACCGTTCGCTGCCGCTTATCCCGCCGTTCGAGGAATTGCTTTACCGCCTGAAAGCACAACAGGAGATGAATCGGAAAATGTGCGGAAAAGGCTACTGCAACGATTTCAGGGAATATATCTATGTCAATGAGATTGGAGAGCTTATCAAACCGGGCTACATCACACAGCACTTTCCGTTGGTTCTCAAAAAGAATGGCTTGCGGAAAATCCGATTTCACGACCTACGCCATAGTTGTGCGAGCTTGCTTTACGCAAATGGGGTAAGCCTGAAAGAGATTCAGGAATGGTTGGGACACAGTGATATTTCAACAACCTCGAATATCTACACCCACCTTGATTTTTCTTCAAAGATTGCTTCGGCAAATGCGATTATTTCCGTTTTCCCTACGGAATGAGCAAAAATGTCCCCCCCAAAAACAGCCCGAAAATAGGAGGGACATTTCAAAAAAAGAAAGTCCCCCGCAATTTGCGAGGGACAGAGTAAAAAAGGAAAAGCCCGCAAACCCTTGATATTACTGGGCTTGCGAGCCATTGATTTCTGGTGCCGGTGGTGGGACTCGAACCCACACACCCTTGCGGATAACAGATTTTGAGTCTGTCTCGTCTGCCAATTCCGACACACCGGCATTTATATTTTTAAGTCTTACTCCCGATGTCCTATCCGAGAAATCGGAGGGACATCGTGGAGGGACATTAAAAACCATTTACATATTGAGTTGTCAAAGACCTTGATGAATCAAGGGTTTCCGCCACAGTGGTATGAAACGGCGAAGTAGATTTTGAGTCCACTTCGTCTACCAATTCCAACACACCGGCATGTACCAGTGTAGTATACACGATTTTCCCCAAAAATGCAAGCACAAATCTTAGCCCATCAGGAAATTCCTCTGCCGGTGTTTATGGTGTTATGACTTCAGAAGCTGTACCCAATGCTTTTATGTCCCATAGCGTGTTGGCAGCTTCACTTTCTGAGCAGAAAACGAGGGTTCTTTCCGGTCATAACACAGGCGCAAAGCCAACAGGTCGCCCCAGATATGGCAATCTGCAATATTCCCGCAAAAACCGTTGTGGCGGGAAGCGCTGTGGCAACCGCCGGGATTCCGGTATGCCCTTCCCCAAAAGCACCGTTGAAGGCGATATGGATATTATCCGCAACAGAAGCAAACACACGCTGCATGGTTTGTCCCAACAGCAAAGCGCTGCTCCCTGCGCCTATCACAACTGCCAGAAAAATCGGAAGCATGGCAGTCACGAAAACAGAAATCGCCGTATTCTTTTTACCCGCCCCCAAAGAAAGCATCAGGCCTGCAATTCTCCGCTGTTTCAACACAAAGAAAACAATATATGCCCCCAATACCACACCCCAAGTTACACCGGAGGCTGTAAAAATTTGGACAGCACTTTCCCGGAAGTGGCGCAAGGTATCGGCAATTTCTGAATAGCCGTTATCAAAGAAAAGCAATGTGTCTTTCGGATACCCCTGTTCCGCCAGCAGCTGCACCACTTCATCCGCTCTGCCGTTTTCCACAACCAGAGTGTAGTAAATCCCTGTCTTATCTGTATGGGTGGGGACATCCATAGATGCATTGGGAACGAAAATGGTATTGGGAGTGAAGGCATACAGGGTCTGGCTCCACAGGTCAGACTGGCGGTAAATGCCAATCACAGTATATGCCTCCTTCTGGCCTTCAAAGCCAAGCTTTTGGCAATAGCTTTGCGCCATGAGATTGCTCGTCCCCTGTTTTGCCAGCTCGTCATAGGGGTCGGCACCCCAAAAATACTGCAACGAGATGGTATCTCCAACTGCAACTCCGTTGGCCTGAGCAATGGTCTCGGAGATCAGGCACACTTTATCTCCAGTCCCATATTCCTCCTCTGTAAAGCTCCGCCCCGATACTACCGCCGCTTCTGATTGCTGGAAAAGGTACATACTCTCCAGAAAATCCGTTCCGATAACGGGAAACGACCGGTTGCGGATCTCCCCTTCTTCCGCAGCCCTTTGCCACAATGCATTGCCCTCCTGCTGCAAAAAATCTTCCACGGGGGAATCCAGGCGGCCAATTGTGGGAGTAGTCAGAAGTTCTGCCCCGGTGTATGGACTGGGATTTCCATATATATCCGGCAAATAGAAATCCTCGGTGTAGTTTTCTGCAACATTTTGAACAAACACCCCTGCTGCGTCAACGGCTTGCAGCTCTGCCTCTGTTAAGCCAACTGCCTTGTCCCCATTCACATAGACAGCAGCGTATGATGAATCCCCAGGAAAATAGGTCGTTGTATCCCGGCTGATATGATCCCGGGATATTTCACTGACCTCCAGCTTCAGAATAGTTGCAAGATCATTCTTCAGTTTCAAATCGTAGTCCACATAGCTTTGTCCGTAGACAATGTAATCCTGGCCGACTTGCAGATTTCCACTGTGATACGCCTCTTCCGAGGAAAAGACACAGTGAAGCGTCAGATTCTCTCTTGGCTCAAAATCCGGGTGCAGCAGAACCGTCTCCTCCAGCTTGGATTTTATGGGAACCACCACTTTCCCAGGAACAGACTGGGTGTCAGGCTCTCCGATTTCCGTAATCGTAACCACAAAAACACCGTTATCATACGGCCGATTCAATCCGGTGTGATAAGCCCCAGCCTCTTTTGCGCTGGTTGCGGATTGAAGCTCCGGAATCCATGCGCTGACAAATTCCTGTTGCACAGCCCGGGTCACGGGGCCGTCCTTGCTGGGCAGGCCTTGTATGTACTCCCACATCTGCGGGGTAATCACACTTTGCTCCATGGTGTGAATGCCGCTTTCTGTTTCGTATTCCACCATTTCTGTTTGATTGGTAGGCAGGGCAATGGTCACAAAACCCTTCTCAATGCTTTCCAATGTGGTTTGGGCGGAAAGGAACACCCCAAACCCAAGACAGACAAAGGCACAGGCCATGCTCAGAAGAATCAGAAATGCCATCGTTCGGATTGGCTGACGGACAAGCTGAAGCTGCATCTTCATTTTTCATCCACCACCAATCTGCCGCTATCCATGCGGTATACATGATCTGCCTCGTTGGCCACATCCTCATCGTGGGTAACCACCACCACGGTGCAACCATGCTCATGGGCCATTTCTTTTAGCAATGCAACGATGTTTCTTGTGTTTTCTGTATCCAGGTTTCCTGTGGGTTCGTCCGCCAGAATCAGTTTGGCATCATTGGCAATCGCCCGGGCAATGGCCACCCTTTGCTGCTCTCCGCCGGACAGCATGGCAGGCATTCGCCTCCAGTAATTTGCCCCCAGTCCCAGCTGTTCCAGGGTCTCATGTGCCCGGGTTTGTGCCTGCTCCTTTGCTTTTTTGTTCAGAATCATGGGATACATGACATTTTCCAGCACCGTCATAAAAGGGAACAAATTAAAATTCTGGTAGATGACGGAGGCGTGTACCCTGCGGTACACATCCATATCCATAGTGCGCAAATCATTTCCATGAAAGAGGATTTTCCCGATGTCGGGTTTTTCCAGGCCCGCCAGCAAAGACAGCAAAGTGGTTTTCCCGCTTCCGCTTTTTCCCACGAGGGCATACAAAGCGCCCGCTTCCAAAGCGCAGGACACTTCCTTTACCGCATAGACAGTCTGGTACCTTGTGCGGTACGCAAAGGAAACCTGCTGTAAAGATAAAACGCACATTTATTCATCCTCCTTCAAACTGTAATAGGGAAGCTCTGAATAAATTGGCAAGAGCTGGCAGCGTGAGATTTTTCGTCAGACAAAAGAATGGAAAACAGTGGAATACTGTATGTATTTCCTGTTTTTCATTCTGCGTGGATGGCGAAAAAGATCCGCTGTCCAGCCGCAGACGATTTATTCAGAGTTTCCATAGGCTTTTTTTCCGCACACCACATACCCTGCAATCCACGCCCCTGCCAAAAATCCGAAGTTCACCGCCGCCACACAGGTAAGGCCACGGTGACCCATATACATGAGGCGCAGCAGCCCCAGGCAAACCGGAACGCCGACCGCAATCCACACCAGGTTCTCCAACACAATGGATAGGAGAACCGTATTTTTGGAAGTCCCCAGAGAACGGGCAACGGCCAATGGCTTTTTTTGAACATAGACATAGAGGAAACCTGCAAAAAAAGCAATGATAAGGGCAAGCACCACCACAACAGGAAGCAGCAGCTGCAATGTTTTCATATTCTGACTCAAACTCCTGACGGTTTGCTGCAAGTGCTGATCGTGAATGGTAGCAGCATACCGAAAGTAGGACAACACCGGAGCATTGGGAATGGGGGTGGGCTCCCCTGTGGGATTCACTTCCGCAAAATGGCGCTTCAGAAGCACCCGGAACGCATCCAGTTCCCGGTTATCCCGGATGGTTGCCTCCAGACTATCTGCTATAATTTCCCCGGATAGCAGTTTCTGAATCTCCGCAACCGTATTCCAGGAGCAGTAGATGGTGTTATCCGCCTTGGTGTAGCAGCCGATAATTTCTACCGAGATGGTCTTTGCCTCATTGGCATCCGGGGAAGTATGGACCTGCAATACCATGCGGTATTTGCCGTCTGCATCCATGGTAAGGGAATCCAAAAAAGATTCTGACACAATGCAAACCGGTTCCCCGGAACCCAGCTTGGCTTCTCCATCCCGGACAAAATAGTGGATTTGTACGCCTTCCGTTTGACTCAGCGCCGGTTCAGCCGCTGTGGAGGTGATTCCCACAATTTTCTGGTTTTGGGATTCCCCTTTATCTGCAAGCGCAGGATTTGCGGTGATTGTATAGTACAAGGTGCTTTTGATTTTCACATCCTTCACATAGGAGGAAAAAGCCACAGGCTCTTGTTTGCCCAGATAGCTGTAGGAATCACGGATAAAGTAATCAATCACAGATTCCGGAATCCACAGATTATCTGTCTGGGTGCCCTGGAGGTTGGAAATTACCACAGATACCGGCATTGTTTCATAGGCACGGTCAATTTCTATCTGTTTCTGGGTAATAAACCCGTTAAACAAAAGCAGAAACCATCCAAGAAACCCCAGCAGTATGGCCATTGCAAGCCCCTTTACCAGGTTATGCTTTATTCTTCTGGTTATATAAAAGATCATTGCGGACAGCCCCCTTTGCATGACGAAACATCAAAAGGCAGAAAGAAGATACCTGTTTGCAGGCAGATATGCAATTTACAATATAGCAGAATCCCTTTGGATTTCCACTTTTCCGGCACACAAGCCGATTTTTACAGCATAAAAAAGGAAAGGCTGCGTACCCGCAGTATTTCCTCCAGACCAATACTGGTATAGCCGGCATTGTCAGCGCATTGACAAAAATGGTATAATGGTATCGTATTCTCCCTTTACAAGGGATGCCTGATACGTAAAATAAGCCACCATAATTCCATAATTTGCGCAGTGAAGGGATTGGAGCTGCTATGATTCAAATTGTTCTTTGTGATGACAATCCATGCTTTTTGGAGACCTTACGACAGGAAATCAGAAATATACTCAAGCAGCACAAAACAGATGCTGCCATTCATGTGTTTCAGAATCCCGATGGTATTCCGGAGCATATTCTGTCTTCCGGGGAGATATTTTTCCTGGACATTGATTTTCCCGACAAAGAATGTACCGGAATTGAAATTGCAAGAAAGATCCGCAAGCTCCGAATGGATTCCATTCTTATTTTTATCACCAACTTCATTGCGTATGCGCCCGAAGGATATGAAGTTCAGGCGTTTCGGTACTTGCTGAAAAGTGAAATCCACCCCAAGCTGGAGTCCTATCTGATGCAGGCCATATCCAGATTGCGTACAGAGCAAGAATCGATTCAGATGAATATCTCCGGGGAACCCATAACCCTTTTGCTGAAGGAAATTCTTTATGTGGAATCCCAGGGACATACCGCAGTGATTCATGTGTCCAGGCAGGGTGTCCATAAAACATACAGGTTTTATGCTTCCCTGACCAGTTTGGAACAGAGCCTGTCCCCTCGTGGTTTTCTGCGTATTCAAAAAAGTTTTCTGGTAAATATGCGGCGGTTAAAAAAATTTCAGTGCACAGAAGCAGTTCTGGACGAGGGCACCGTCCTGCCTGTCAGTGAGAAGAACTACGGAAAACAAAAACGGCAATTTTTGCTGTGGAAAGGACAGCAGTAAATGGAGTATTTTTTCAGCACGCTCTGGACGTTGATGGACTTGGTTTTCTGCTATTTCTTTTTGGGATCTTTCCTCCATCCCTCAAAAAGTCCCAAGCAGACACTCCGTGCAATTCTGATTGCCTGGTTGATTGGCAGCGCATACACAAGCCTGATTTCCAATCAAATTTTGAAGCAAATACTCAGCCTCCTTCTGCTGTTTCTTGTGTCCTCCTGCCTGTTCAAGGGTTCCTGGTATCTGCACATGCTGTATATCATCCTGGGATACATTCTAAGCGGCATTGTAGACATTTTGAGTGTATACGGAGTGAGCGCTCTGCTGGGAATCAGCTATTCCCAGTTCGTTTGGCGGAAATTCTATTATGTTGTTACCGTATCCGCCGGAAAACTTCTGGCCATTCTGCTGGCCTGGACCATGAGAAAGCTCAGAAAGCCCGGTTATTTCCACCCAGCCCAAAGAAAATGGCTGCTGCTTACCCTGCTGTTCCCTTCTGTTTCCTTGGCCATGCTTGCAGTGGTGTTCAATGGTTTTCAGTTCGAACAGGATCTTTCTATAGGCGCAGTGATTTTCAGCGTATTTCTTTCCCTGGCAAACATTGCCATTATTTACCTGCTTGGCGTCATGGAGCGGAGCACCCTGGAAATGCGTGAGAACGCACTTCTGCACCAGCAAATGGAAATCCAAACGGAAAGCATCCTGGCGTTGGAAAAAAACTACCGCAACCAGCGCCAGACAATCCACGATCACAAAAACCAGATTCAGACAATCTATGATTTACTTACTTTGGGAAATACCTCCGCTGCAATGGACTATATCCAAAAACTACAGGGGATGCAGACCACGCGTATCTTTACCATAAACGCGCACCATCCTATTGTAGACGCTATCTTGAACCATAAATACCAGGTAGCACAAGAGCATGGAATTGATTTTCAAGTCCAGGTAAACGATCTTTCCGGGGTATCCCTGGAAACCCATGCATTGGTGGTTTTATTATCCAACCTGTTTGACAACGCACTCGAAGGCTGCTGTCGGCTTTCCGGGGATAGAATTATCCAATGCAGCATTATTGCAGATGATGGGCTTTTTATTTCTGTTCGGAATACATCCCAGCCGGTGGTGATTTCCGGCAACACAATTCCCACAAGCAAAGCTCCAAAGGAAGAACACGGCTTCGGGCTCCAGCGTATTCAGCTGATTTTGAAGCAGCTTCAAGGGGAATATACTTTTTCCTACGAAAAGGGCTGGTTTTCCTTTGCAGCAGAAATTCCATCTGCCGTTACCCAGTCAGAATAAAGCCTTGGCCGCCCATTGCTTCTGCAATGGGCGGCCATTCCAATTTCGTACGCAACAGATAGATTTTCACCTGGGGTATATTATTATTTTTTCAAGGGGATTTGACAAAAGATTATGGCTTGCAGCTCTATGTTTATGGCCCGGGAATGTGGTGCCATAACAAACTTACCAAATGCCACATATGTCAAGCACAGCAATCTCCCCGGAGTAATTATGGCGCCAGATAATTTGGTGAAATAATACAATATTTTTCTAATTATATTTTTCCATTGTATCTATTGCAATATGCTCCAAACTCTGATATACTCAAATTATCAAAAAAGCCGGAAATGTAACCCCACATTCCCATCCGGCTGTGGCGGAACCTCTGGCGGATTATCATGGAATCCGCCAGAAAAACAAAGCATTTAAGAAAAAAGGAGGTATCACAATGAAGAAGAGATTGGCCCTGGTGCTGGCGGTTTTGCTGCTGCTTTCTGCCTGCGCCCCCAAGGACGCCCCGGAGCCGTCCACCACCGGCACCCAGACCCCCACCACGGAAGCTCCCACCACGGAAGAACCCACCGAAGCCCCCACGGAAGGGGAAGAAGCCGCCTGGTATGCCCAGGAGGCGGCTACTCCCCTGTCCTATGAAGATCTGACCACCAAAGATTTGCCCTACTCCGGGGCAAAGTGGATGATTGCCCAGGACGGAAAGGCATGGGTGTATCACCTGTATAACAATGCCGGCGTACTGGAAGTCACAGACGAAGGGGGCTGGGATGGCCCCGCCCACACCATCGCCCTGCCGGAAGAGCTGGCGGCAGCCACCGCTCTGGGGGGAGACGGCCGGGTAGGCTATTTGTTTACTGACACCCAGATTGCCGCCGTGGATTTGCAGACGGAGGAAGTGAAAACCCTGGTGGAAGCCGACCATTTGCTGACTGCGAAAATGGTCAGCTATGATGTGATTTACTATGCCAGCGAAGCCGAGGGAAAAGCCTCCATTTATCGGCTGTACATTCCCGATGGAAAAGTGGACACCATCTATGAGGGAATCCCCGTATATCCTGCCAGCGAGTTTTGGCTGATTGTCCCGGAAACCACCCTGGGAAAAATCGGCTGGACCATGATGAACCCGGAAATCATGGAAATTCTCACGAAAGAGTTCAAGAATCCCGACAGTGTCTATAAAAACACCAGCCAGAAGTTTGACTTTTCCGGCGTGTGGGGTCAGCCGGGAATGATTGACACTTATCAGGAAAACAATCCCCTGGTGCGGAGTATCTGCCAGGTCATTCAGGAGAAAACCGGAACGCCTGCCCTGGTGCGGTGCTGGTACGATCCCCAGACGGAGGAATATTCCCAGGAATTTGGGGTCATTGACGACTGCTTCACCGGCACCGGCTTGCGCCATGACCACTACGACCCCGATGCGGCAGCCCCTGCCGCTCCCCAGGTATCTGCCGGGGACTGGCAGGCTCTGGAGGCAAAAGCACCGGTGGAAGCAGGAGAAGGGACTTCCGACTGCTTCCTTTATGCCAAGCCCTATGAATATCCCGCCCTCTTTGCCCTGATTCCTGGGCAGGATCCGGTGCAGCTGCTGGAGGGGGTAACCGAATGGGCCAGCTTCCAGAACCACATCTACGCCATCACAAGAGAGGGTGATCTGGTGCAGGCAAGCTCCATGGGAAGTCAGACCCTGTACAAAGCCCAGCAGGGAGCGCTTCGTCTGCTGGACTGCCAGAACGGCATGGTGTATGCCATGGATGGGGAGTATCTGGTACAGGTGGATTTGGAGAATATGCAGCAGCGTACCATTCTGAAAGGTGAAGCCATCGTGGACTGCCGCTTCATTGAGGAGAACCAACTGTATATCTGCCAGTCCAAGGGACTGCATGAAATACAGTACATCCTGAACCCCCAAACCCTCACTCTGGAAGAGACCGTCCTGAACTGAAAACCATAAGGCCGGGGAGATTGCCTCTCCGGCCTTTTCTTCCATTTCGTGCAGCCACCGGGAGCGGAGAAGCGTACTTCGCCCCTTCCGGTGGGAGTTATCGTGTTATCCAAAGTCCGGCTTTCCCGGGGCGCAGGCATTCAAAGCGTTTTATTGATTCCTTCAGCGTTTTTTCTTTCCCCTGCGTTATATAGGTGAAGAGGATTTTAAGAATGGGAGGTGGGGACACTTTGGGCAAGGATTCTGAGCTATATCTTCAGTATCTTGCCGGGGACGAGGCTGCCCTGGGGGAGCTGATTCGCCTTTACAAGGACGGTCTGATTTTTTATCTGGACAGCTTTCTCCACGATATCCATACGGCAGAGGATCTGACGGAAGAAACCTTTATAAAGATTGCCATTCGCAGGCCCAGGTATGTTCCCCGGGGGCAGTTTCAGGCGTGGCTTTATAAGATTGCCCGGAATCTGGCAATCAGTCACCTGCGGAAAGTATCCCGTGTGAAAGCCCTCCCTTTGGAGACAGTGGGGGAGCTGCCCGATGATGCCCTCAGCCTGGAACAGAGCTATCTTTTGCAGGAGAGGCGAATCGCTGTCCGCCGGGCTTTGCGGAAAATCAACCCGGATTATGCCCAGGTTTTGTATCTTACTTACTTTGCCGGGTTTGACAACGGCCAGGTGGCTGCCATTATGAAAAAAAGAAAACGGCAGGTCGAAAATATGCTGTATCAGGCAAAGAAAGTCTTGAAGGCGGTGCTAAGCAAGGAGGAATGTTTTTATGAAGAGCCCTGAGGAAATGGCCAGAAATGTTTTTCTGGCGCGGGACGCACAGGAAGCCAGGCGCAGAAAAAGACTCCGCCGCCTGGGAACAACCTTCACCGCTGTGGGCGTTGTTTTCTGCCTCATGGTGACGGCGGGATTTGGCTACGCCTTTGCCGCCGGTCTTGGAATCATCCGGGACTTTCTTGGGATATTCGGCAGCCAAACCCAACTGACCCCCTCCCAGCAGGCGTATGTGGAAGAACATCTGGCGGAAGTGGGGGAAAGCGTCACCCAAAACGGTTTCACCCTCACCCTGAAAGGTGCCCTGACAGACGGTACCGCCGCATATCTGCTGGTGGATATTGCGGGGCCGGAAGATGCGGACATAGAGGGGCTGGCCCTGGGCTCAGTAATCGATTTTGATAAGCTGAATCTGGCAGACACCAAAAGCACACCCATCCATTCCTCCAAGGCTACCTTTATCCCCATCTCCGATGGAGATGGTTTGCAAAACACCCTTTCCCTGGTGATTCAATACCATGTTTTTCCGTCTCCGGGCGGGGAATTTACCCTTGCAGACGGAAGAAACCGAATTTTACACCTGGAAAATCTGGTATACAACGAAAAGGAATATCCTTATCCGGAGCGCACCATGGCAGAAGGGGTGTGGGCATTCCAGTTTGCTTTTACCAAGGTAGACGACAGGGAGCGGGAGCTGCTCACCTCCCCCATTTCCGGCTCTTATACCCAGATTTCCGGAAAGCAGGTAAATGCTACAATTTTCTCTTTTATGATGAAGGGATTAAGCGCAACCCTTTACTACAACCTGGAGGATGGGCAAGTCCAGGAGGCCGGGGATTTCGGTATCCTGCAATTCGTCCTGAAAGACGGCTCCGTTATAGCGGCTTATCCCGAAAAAGCCGGGCAAACATCCAGAATGGAAAATGGCAATCCAGTTCCCGGTTCCGGGTGTCTTTTCTGCACCTATGTATTTGAAGCACCCATTCCCTATGATGAGGTGTCCCAGGTGCGGATTGGGGATGTGGTTGTAGAGGTCGGGGAAACGGCCCAGGTTTCATAATCCTTTCATTCTCTAAAACACCCTTTTTTCCCGGGATACCCGTAAAAACTGACAATACTGCCTCTTAAAAAACATCCGGCCGGGAAGATAGTCTTCCCGGCCGGATGATGTATTCTGGGCATAAAAACCACCGCAAAGCAAATGCCTTGCGGTGGTTGGTGGAGATAAGCGGGATCGAACCGCTGACCTCTTGAATGCCATCTGGAAGTTATGTAAATCAATGAGACTTTATGCACTAAATAGTCCAATTAGTCTAAAATAATCGCATAAATATACAAAATAGTACTAAATGGTATACGGTGTTTCGTCGTAATTCAAGAATAATTCAAGAAAAAAGTAGCGCTGAACTGAATTGTAGCGCAAAAAGTTTCGCGGAGTTCCGCGGAAAAACAGAATTTTAAGAATTGCGAGGAATATTGTATGGATTACTTAAATGTTAAAGAAATAGCGGAAAAATGGGGTGTAAATGTTTCGCTACTTAGGAAATATTGCGCCGAAGGACGTATTCCAAATGCGGTGCTCCGGAATGGTATTTGGTGCATTCCGGAGGACGCAGTCCGTCCTGCGAGGACGCAAAAAGTCTATGCATACGATGAGGTGTTGCCAGAATTCCCCAAAAAGCTGCAAAATCAGAAGAAAAAGCGCAATTTTCACGGATTGTACGATTTCGTGGTGATTGACCTTACTTACTCTTCTTCCCGTATGGCAAGCTGCAGACTGACCCGTCAGCAGGTAGAAACCATCTTCCGAAAGGGCAAGATACGGGAGTCCTTTGAGCCTATGAAGGTGTCTGATGTGATCGAGGTACTGAACCATATCCACTGTGTCAACTATATCATTGACCATGTGATGGAGCCACTTACTCAGAAGTTTATCCGGAAGCTCCATCAGATTCTGATGACTGGTACAGTGGATGCTTACCGTGATCAGGTTCAGCCAGGTGAGTACCGGACAATCACATCCCGGCCTCGGGACCGTCAGCTGCTGCCGGCAGGGCAGATCCATTCCAGTCTGGGAGAGCTGATTACAAGCTATGAGCACCAGACCGAAATTGAGCGGAATCACATCCTGGATTTCCATGTCCGGTTTGAGGAGATTTTCCCCTTCGAGGATGGAAACGGCCGTATTGGTAGACTCATTCTATTTAAGGAATGCCTGCGTCATGACATTATGCCTTTCATCATTGATGATAAGCGCCGGTCGCGGTACTTGCGCGGCATAAGAGAGTGGAACGAGGATCATTATGAGTTACTGGATGTGGTGATGGAAGCGCAGGACCGTTTTGAGGCTCAGGTAGAACTGCAGAAGCTTCGTGCTGCAGGCCAGCTTTGGTTGCCTGCTGATTATAAGGAGGACTGAGCTATGGATATTAAGAAATACTTAGCTGCCCTGCGGACAAAGGAAACCACCCAGCAGGCAAACTTCGGCAACGATGCCGACACAGTTTTAGGAATGCTTTGTAGCACCTATTACGAACTGAACTGCAACCAGGATGCCGACGAGGTCAAGCAAGCCTTTGATGAGCTTTATCAGGCTATGACCGGCAAAACCCTCAAGGAAAAAGATGAGGTCATCTACGCCACCTGCCGCCTCTGTAGCCTGCACCAACAAACCGGCTTCATCGATGGTCTCCGCCTGGACCTCCACCTATCCCAGGAACTAAATACCTAACCCAACGCAGAGGGCCACCCGGTAAAGGGTGGCCCTGTTATACTATTGAAAGGAATGGCTTATCTTTGGGTTTCCATTCGTTGACTTAATTCTTGGTGGGTGATAAAATGTAGAAAAAGGAGGAAATGGTATGAATGCTGAAATGATGGGCGTAAGTTTTGCTCGCTTGGCAATTGCCAAAACGGATTTCCTTGTTCCTCATATTAATGATAATGATCGTGAGCCGTCCTGGGATGGTGATGTGGAAGTGTACCGCAAAGCGGGAAAGACACACGCCAAGGCTGACCTTGTAATGAAAGTTCCTGTACAAGTTAAGGGGCATGTTGCATCTAATTTAAGGAAACAAACGATCACTTTTCCTGTCGAGCTTTCTGATTTGAGAAATTATCTTAATATGGGAGGGACGACCTTCCTGGTTGTATATATTGATGAAGATGGAGAGAAGAGCCGGATTTACTATAATAATTTACTGCCGTTTGATCTTAAAAAACTAATTAGTAAGCATGGTGAACAAAAAACAAAGAATCTCACTTTTAAGGCGCTACCTAAGGATAAAAACGAGATTGCAGATGTGTTTTTGTTTGCGGCGGTGCATATGCAGAAACAGCGGCCTGCGATTACTTGCGATCCGATTTCAATGGAGGACTTGATTAAATCAGGACGTGTTCCTGAACTCAGTTTTGGATATACGCGAGTACCAGATAAAGGCAAGGATCCTATTGACTATATGTTTGATCATGGCACATACATCTATGCCAAACTGCCTTTTGGCTTAGAATTGCCTGTTGAACATCTGTCGCATATTGAATTGGCAGGCACAACTATTGAGGCCCAAGTTTGCGCCAATGGACGTGCCTTTTACTCACATTATAAAGTGGTTCAACGCAAAAATACGGTCGAATATTGTTTTGGTAAGAGCACAAAAATGGTAATTGACCGCAACAACGGAAAGCGCAGATTTACCTATTGTGAAGAAGGAACCTTGTCTGAACGCATTACAGATGCTGACTTTATTCTTCAGGCGTTTGAGGCAAAACAGTTTGAGGCTGGGAGCAAGGTTTATCCGGTGGGAATTACAAAATCCGAGGATGTTACAGCTTTTGATGTTCAGGGGCGAGTTAATCATCTTAATTGGCTAAAAACAGTAAAGGAGATGCTTGATAAGCTAGGCGTTCAGGATGATCTGATCTGTGATGGTATAACAGAGGCTGAAGATAAATTGATTCAGAAACTAGTTATGTCGGTTGTGCATGGTAAATCTGTACAGTGGCCAGACCTGGAAAACAATTTTCCGGAGATTAAACTAGGAAATCTGACAATTAAATTGTGCGTGCTACAGGACGAAAAGAACGAAGGTTACTATAGGGTGTTTGAGTATTCTGACGCTCCGGCTGGATACATCATGAAGACTTCAGACGGAAGAGAGGCAGAGGTCTCATACCATGTTTTTTTGAAAAAAGAAACAATGCTTAACTGCTGTAACATTAACTATTCTGTGGTTATTGATCGTCTAAAGACGGTTCCTACATCAAATGAATATTCGAGTGCTTTGGTGTGGCTGTTATTGGAGATGCTTAACGCCTATGATGAGAGCGACAAAACGCGGGAAGATATTTTGACTTCGGCAACAGCATTAGCTGAATGGCTCCGAAGCACAGATCCTTTTACCCCTCAGGATTTACTGGATCTAAATTATTATCAGGCGGCGAAAAGATTTAGAGAATTAACGGCACGTGAGATTCAAGGTTTGCATTCAATTATAGATAGCAAGCCTGAACGAAAGGATATCTATGTTGGTGCGTATTTGATTCTTGGGGATCAAGTATCTGCGAAATACTATTACGACCAAATGGAGGCGGAAGAGAAGACTGTTTTCAAATCCTATCCCATTAGTCACTTCCTGCAAGCAGAAGCATAAGGCGTAAAGAAGCCCGACCACTTTAGGCCGGGTTTCTTTGGTTGGAAAATATTGATGTAATTTAACAATAGGTTCTGAGGGTTATAGCAGTATGTTTATTCCCGCCTGCAGAATTTCTGCAGGCGGGAAACTATTAATGTGCCTTTGCTTTATGGTTGGCCAGCGTTTTACCAGCTTTGCTTTTAGCAGACTTGCTGGAGCCCTTGGATGCCAAGGTTTTTCCAGCTTTTCCAACCTTGCCACCGTGATGAACAGCCATTTACTTCACCTCCTCATCTGTCTTTAGGTGGACATGGATCGTTACCATGGCTATCTGCGGACTGAATGCGCCCGTCTTTTTCGTGAATAATGAATTCTGTGCCCTGATTACGGCTGATTCTTCTTCCGGCATCCACGGCCTGTTCTTTTGTCGAGAAATGCCCACTTGCGCGTTGTGCACCGCTGCGTTTTACATCCCAGCCTCCAGCGGCATTGGGAACGATATGATGAGATGCTCGTGCCATCCTATTACCCCCTATGTGCCTTGGGGCAACAAGTAGCACAACCATCTGCGTCGGCGTAAATTTTCTTTGCCTGTGCAACGGCATCAATCTCGTTACTGAAACAGCCAACATATTGTTTACTGTAGATACCAAGTTCGTTGGCATGTGCCTCAGTGTGTACTTCGTGGTGATAGCCAGGATTCAGAGTAGGGTTGTTGTTAACATAGTAGAATTGATACATATTATTTCCTTTCCTCTTGCTGTGAGCAAGAACTGTATATTTGTACAAAGACGTCCTCGTTGTTGTAAGCCAACAACTAATCTAGGGAAGCTCTGAATAAATAGGCAAGAGCTGGTAGCGAGAGATTTTTCGTCAGACAAAAGAATGGAAAACGGCGGAATACTGTATGTATTTCCCGTTTTTCATTCTGCATGGATGGCAAAAAAGATTCGCTATCCAGCCGCAGACGATTTATTCAGAGTTTCCCTAGTTACCTCATAGGCATCTCCTCCCTCTTTTTTGGAAGCAAGCACATTGGATTTTTCTCTGCAAAAAGCGAATGATTATATGCGATCGCAGAGAATATATTGCAAAACGCATCTTATGGTGATAAAATATTAATAGATGGCTTTGCTAAGTGAATGGTTCATACTTCCTTGTATCATCAGTATAAGGTATACGCATATAAAAGTCGTTCCCATAAAGTTGTGGTAAAGTTGAGATGTCGTTGATAAATGGAGGTGCAGTATGACTGAATTGGTTTTCTCAGTGTTTGTTGTGGAGATTAAAAATGCATGGAAAACATCTGTGGCAAATGAAGACCTTATTCAGAATTTGTATGATGCGGTTGCGTTGCCTTTGAATTTAACCGGACGAAATGGAGAGCCGATTTCTGTAGATAAGTCGACAGCAAGTAGAATTATGAATCGCCAAGACAATGTTCATCAAAAAGTACGTGATGGGGCCGCAAGGCGAGAGGTTACAGACGGTATTGTTGAGTACTTTAAAACCAGCGTTCTGGGATATATTCGGCCAGACTATCCTGAAGAATTGATTCATAAACTTAACCTCGTAATTAATGCTGATACACAAATATCAGAGTCAAAAAAAGCCGAATTTGCGGGTGTAGCACAAAAAAGCACACTTGCAGAATTTCTTGCAAGTGTGTTCCTGTATACCCTATCTAGAGCCAATAAACTTCCGAAAACCAATTTACAAAAACAGCAGAATGAGAAGGATTACAAGGCCCATTCACTGGTTGCTGTGGATCCGCCCTCTGCACTGGTTGAGTATGAGCAGCCATATGTGCTTGCTCTTATGGAGGCGTACGGTGAGGATGCGGGGAAAGAAGACTTCAGTCAAACCGATTTACTCAATTACCCAAAGTATAGTGACAACTTTTCCAGGCAAAGAAAATACTTTTATGCTGCGGAAACGGTGAGACGAGGAACGCGGGATATTTATCGCGATAGTGATAAAGACCAATTTCAAGTGCTAAAGGATGAGGTATATGAAGGTGTTATCGAGGTGTGGGAAGAAAAACACAAAAATGGCGTTGAAAAACTAGGGAAGGTAATGACACAGGCAGCGATGACACCGGTGGACCGCTGTTGGCTTAGTCGTGATACTGACTGGATTGGTAACTCACAGAAAAAAGGTGTGTGTCATTTCCTTGTAAATGATCAACGCTTGAAAGGTTGGGTGAAGAAAGACGATGAGTAATCCGTTCAACAGTGTTTTTGAAACTACACTGCGCATTCTGGTTTTGATGGAAGTGTTTATTAAACCCAAAACGGTTGATATGCTTTGTATGACGGATTTTGTTACAACCTATGGCCTGTGTTTTGGGGTTAGTAATCACAATATTAATGGTGAGAACAAATTTAAGTTTAGTGAGCTGGCTGCGAGAAGAGAGAAAGTAGGTGCGGCACTTAGGGATTTGTGCCTTATGGGTTTGGCAATATCGTCTGCGGAAAATGATGGAATAAACTTTTCCCTTACAGAGACAGGAAGTAAATTAGCTTCAGAACTAGACAGCGCTTACGCTGAAGGGTACCGTGCAACTGCACAGCGTACAGTCGAGATTCTGGCGAAGATGGATGAACAAGAAGTGTTGAATCTAATTACGCATGAGGCTTCGGTGTCGATTGGAGGTGCAAAAGAATGAGTAGATTTTACATCAAAAGTATTGCTGTGTCAGGAAAAGACAGAACGCCATCAATCATATCATTTAAAGATGGCGTAAATATTATTTACGGTCCGTCTAATACTGGTAAATCATACGTGATTTCTTGCATCAATTTTATGTTTGCTGCAGAGGACACACCTTTTGAAAAAAAGGACACAGGCTATGATACTGTTAGTATGACAATGCAGAGTGCTGATGGTGGCGAAGTTGTGTTAGAACGGAAAATCGTAGATAAAAAGAACAAGGAAGCAGGTAGCAATACTGTATTGGTGACAAGTACTGTACCGGATATTGAGAGTAAGGAGTACAGTATAAGTAAGAAAGAGTATAACGAACTGCTGTTACGGTTGATTGGCATCAGAGAAAAACATAAAATTATTACCTCCCGTGACTATGCAACGCAAAATCTAACCTTTCGCCAAATGCTGCATCTGTTCTTAATTGACGAAGACCATATATTCCGTAAAGGTCCAGTGTATGATAACCCGAAGCATTCATCGCCGACGGCATGCCTTTCTGCAGTACTGTTCTTGTTGAACGGTAAGGATTACAAAGAAGTGGTTCCTGTAGAAAAGAAGGAAATTAGGGAAGCAAAAAAAGAAGCAGTGGTCTTATATATTAGCCGCAAAGTCCAAGCTTTTTCCAAGCAACGTAGCAATTTGGAAAACACGCTGAAGGAGCTTGGAGATGTTGATGTTGACGCAAAAATTAATTCAATCGTTTCAGAAATTGAAAGTGTTGAGCGTCAAATAATCGATGCTTCTGCGCGAAGTAGAAAACTATTGGCGGATATCTTTGAAACAAGTGCAAAATTAGAGGAGGCACGTTTTCTTCAAGATCGGTATTCAGCATTACGTTCACAGTATGTATCTGATATCGATCGCTTGAATTTCATCATTGACGGAGGGAATAAGCTGAGAACGCTTGGTGGAACAACTAAGTGCCCCTTCTGCGATGGGGAAGTTGACCATCCGAATAATACACATGCTGCGCTCATTGAAGCGTCCCAGACTGAATTGAAGCGAATTGAACGACAGTTAGCGGAACTGCAGCAAGTCGAAACTTCCTTAGAGACTGAGGTGAGGAGTTTAGAAGATCGTCTGAGACAACTGAACTCAAAAAGTTCTCAGGTGGAAAGCCTGATTGAGGGACAATTAAAACCCAGAGCAGCGGAACTCAAAGTTGCCCTACAGTCTTATAACCGAATCTCTCGTATGAGTCGTGAAATGGAGGTAATAAAAGATATTACTGCAGAATTGAATGCAGATGCAATTGATGAAGCACATAGCGAAGATTCAGAGTTGGTATTTAAACCTAAAGATTTGTTTGATAAAGAACAGTTCATGAGATTTAGCACCGCCCTATCTGATGCTATAGAGAATTGTGGTTATCCGCATTTTACAGTGGCAGCGCTTTCTCCAGACTCGTTTGATGTGGTTGTCAATGGAAAAGCAAAAGAAAAAGAGGGCAAAGGCTACCGAGCTTTCTTAAACACTATTTTTGCCTTTACACTTATGAAGTTTTTGGAGAAGGAAGGTACTTATTCACCACACATGCTGATTTTAGACTCTCCCATCCTTTCACTGAAAGAAAGAGGTAAAGAGCAAGCAACAGACGGAATGAAGTCATCATTGTTTAGGTATATTATCGATAATTGCGGTAATAGTCAGGTCATTATAGCAGAAAACGAGATTCCGGATAATATTGATTACAAAAATGCACACCTGATCGAGTTTACTATGGATGACAGTGTGGGACGATATGGCTTCTTGAATGATGTACGTGCCACAATATAAGGGTGGATTAAAGGGAGTAATTATTTATGTCTAGAGTTATTAGCTACACTAAGTTGTGGAAATTGCTGATTGATAAAAATATGAATAGACAAGATCTGCGAAACGCAACGGGTTTGAGCGCGGCATCAATTGCAAAATTAGGTAAAGGCGAAAATGTAACAACAGCTGTGCTGCTGAAGATTTGCGATGCGCTAGATTGTGATATTGCAGATATAATGGAAGCAGTGAAAGCAAAAGAATAAATACACCCCCCTTAGCCTCTATCTTTGAGGCTTGAACTGCTCCCCGTCAAGTGGACAGTGAAATAAAATAAAGAATTTCTGTACTTCCGGCAGCCGGTTTGGTTGTCGGAAGTCTTTTTTAGGATGCACGGCACTGCGGTGCCGTGGGAAGCTCAGGAAATGTCAGGACGTATCGTCCAGCCATTTTCTGAGGCTTTATTATGCCGCTAAGAGATAGCGCTCGTGCTTCTCCATCGGCGTCAGTACACCCAGGTTGCGTTGTACTCGGCGGTTGTTGTAATAGGTTATGTAGTTCTCAATCATCTGCACAAGCTCCTCACGACTTGTAAACCGTCTGCCGTAGTACCTCTCTCTTTTGAGAATTCCCCAGAATCCTTCCATTGGACCGTTATCAATGCACTTTGCCACTCTGGACATACTCTGCTTCATTTTTGCTTTCTTTAGCTTGTTGTAGAATACTCGGTTGGTGTATTGAAAACCTCTGTCGCTATGGAATAAGGGGTGTGCGTTCGGATTGGCCTTAATAGCGGCATCCAAGGTATCAAATACAAGAGGATTGTCATTCCGGTCTCGAATGACAAAGGCAACAATTCTGCGGTCGTATAGATCAAGGATTGCGCTGAGGTACAGCTTGTGCACAGTAGGTCCTTCGTACCACTTAAACTCTGTTACATCGGTCAGCCATTTTTCGTTTGGCATGCTTGCGTGGAACTGTCGGTTCAGCCAGTTTTTTGCTATATGCTGCGGATTCGCTGCCTGTCGTGTACAGCCGTTATTCTTGTACTTAATGGTAGATTTAATATCTAAGCTCCGGCAAATACGAAGCACTCGCTTCTCGTTCACATTTAGATTGTGGTCATGGGCCAGATCGTCCTTAATACGGCGGTAACCTTTATCAGGATTATCGGTATGGATTTGCTCCATAATCTCCGCAATCTTCTCGTTTTCCAGTTCTCTGGAACACTTTTTGCCGCTGATCCAACGGTAGTAGGCGGCTCTGGACACGCCAAGTAGTTTGCAGGATAGTTCTACAGGATATCCATATTCTTCCTTACATTCTTTAATTGCCAGGTAGATATGGGATTGCCGAACCTGGCTTAGCCCCGCCTCCTTTCGATCTCCTCCAATTTTTTTAGTAGGTGATTCTCCATTTCCACCATCTTCAGCTTATGCTTGAGTTGCTCAATCTCGATCTGTGCCTGCTCCTGTTCTGTCCGGGGCTGCTGATCCTTCTTTCGCTGGCCCCGCCGGTCTTCCAGAGCACTTTCACCGCCTTCTATGTACTTGAGCGTCCAGCTGCGAGCCTGCTGATAGCTGACATTGTACGCGATTGCAACCTCTCCGTAGTTCTTGCCGTTGGCAATACATGCCTTTGCTACTGCGATCCTCTCAGTTTGGGTAGTTTCTCTTCCTTTGGTCATACGGCTTCCTCCTGTCTGTTTCTTGAAGTCTTTATGACCATTATACACCTTAATCCAAGCTCTGAGCTGATAAGTTGACCGGATCTTGTATATTTTGCAAATCTCTCTGATACTTCCTTTTCCGGATAGGTAGTCTTTTACAGCTCCTTCCTTAAGCGCAGCGTCATATCGCTTATTTGTATTGCGGGGCAGAAATTCCTCCACACCTTCCGTTTGATACTTCCGAACCCAATCTCCAACTGTGTGATGATCTACCCCAATTTGTGCAGCTGTAGCACAGATGCTTATTTCCCCGCTGCTACAGGCTCGTGCAATTCTTATCTTTTCTTCTACATGAATCTTTTTCCTCTTTGACATAGAAATACCCCCATAAGAAACAGTTTTCTTTTTCACTGTCTCTTATGGGGGTAGCATATCACATATGCTTTCCGGGGGTGGTTTTACTGGTTCAGGGAGGCTAAAATTCCAAGAATCCGGGTTTTCATCTGGGCTGCGGCCTCATCACCGCCGTAAAGGGTGAAATGCAATCCATTGGCTTTCCAATCGCCGGTGCCCAGGTTGGAAATTTCCACACCGCTGTCCTGGTACAGATTCCACCAGGGAGCCTGGTTGTTCTGTTTCAGCGAAAACAGGGAAAGGCGGCACCGATACTGCTCCAAAATCCCCATGATTTCCTCATAGGCCGGGGTGTCGGGCTGCACTGTCCAATGCTGTTCGCCCATCTCCGGCAAGGAGCTGTCCTCCGTATAAGTCCGGGTGGTGATATAAAAGGTGACGGCTTCTCCCGGGCGCAGGAAGTCACGGAATCTTCTGGGCCAAAACAGGGTCGCCAGCAAAACTGCCAGCAGTCCCAAAGCCAGCCAGCGGATTCCACGCCTGGAAAGTCTCATTCCCACGCCTCCAACATAGAATCGGAAAGTTATCCTCCGGGTATCATCCTACCACACCGGATTGGGGAAAGCCAGCAAGAACCGGAAAAGAATTTGTAAAATGTGGGTAAGGCGGCTGCCTCTTGACAAAATTCTCCCTTTGGATATAATAAAGAGCGGATCGCATAACAAATCCATCTTCGGGGTGCCGGTGGAACCGGCTGAGATTGGGATATTTTCCCTGACCCGTGAACCTGATACGGTTTGTACCGTCGTAGGAAAAGATGCACATACAGCTTTTTTGTGTCGCATTGCACCTTAGGACGGGTTTGCAATGCGATACTTTTCTATTTACGGAGGTTTCCTATGAAAACCAAAACAAGAATGCTCACGGAAAGCGCGCTGCTCATCGCCATGGCCATCGTCCTGGAGCTGGCAGCCAAAATGTTCATCCCCGAGATGCCCTTCGGCGGCCAGGTCACTCTGGTGAGCATGCTCCCCATCGTGCTGATTTCCTACCGCCACGGCGTGAAGTGGGGATTGCTGTCCGGCGTTGTGTATGCCGCTCTGGAAATGGTCATCGGCGCCAAGACCGTTGCCGCCGCCTTCCAGCCGGATTACTTCGGCACCGGCGTGCTGATTGCCAACGCCCTGCTTATGTGCCTGCTGGACTATGTGCTGGCCTTCACCGTCCTGGGTATTGGCGGCTGCTTCCGCAATAAGATTCAGAACCCCGGCCTTTCCCTGTGCCTGGGCAGCATTGTGGCTCTGGGCTGCCGGTATCTGTGCCACATCCTCTCCGGCTACATCCTCTTCGGCAGCTATGCCGAGTGGTTCTTCACCCAGGAGGGATTCCCGGCCTGGGGTGCAAACCTGGTGGCAAGCCTCAACCCCCAGCTGCTGGCCCTTGCTTACTCTGTGGTGTATAACGGCATGTATATGATTCCCGAAATCGTCTTTACCGCCGTGGCCGCCCTGCTCCTGAGCAAAGTCCCCGGCATTGTGAAGAAGGTATAAAAATCTTCCCCGCTGCTTTCGCAGCGGGGATTTTTCTGTCACCGGAGGCCGTAGTGGGAGAGGACATAGTCCATGTCCTTGTCACCCCGGCCGGAGAGGTTGATGAGGATGGAGCCTCTGCCCATCTTCTTGGCCAGCTCCATGGCGTAGGCCACGGCGTGGGCGCTTTCGATGGCGGGGATGATGCCCTCCATCCGGGAGAGGGTGAAGAAGGCGTCGATGGTCTCCTCGTCTCCAATCACATCGTATTGAACTCTCCCCAGATCCCGGAGGAAGGCGTGCTCCGGGCCGGAGGAGGGGTAGTCCAGGCCGCTGGCTACCGAGTACACCGGGGCGGGGCCGCCCTTTTCGTCTTTGAGCATAATGCTGTTGAAGCCGTGCATGACCCCTTCCGTGCCGTACTGGAGGCTGGCGGCGTGGTCTCCCAGAGCCGGGCCTCTGCCCAGAGGCTCCACGCCGTAAATCTTTACCGGGTCGTTTAAGAATCCTGCGAACATGCCCATGGAGTTGGAGCCGCCGCCTACACAGGCTACCACGGCATCGGGAAGCTCCCCGGTCATCTCCACAAACTGTTCCCGGGCCTCAATGCCCACCACCGCCTGGAAGTCCCGCACCATCAGGGGGAAGGGGTGGGGCCCCACCACGGAGCCGATGCAGTAGATGCAGTTCCGGTAATCCGCGGCATAGGCGGCAAAGGCCGCATCCACCGCCTCTTTCAGGGTGGCAAGGCCTTCCGTTACGGGAATCACGTTTGCCCCCAGAATCTTCATTCTTGCCACGTTGGGAGCCTGCTTCTCAATGTCCACCTGGCCCATATAAATGTCACATTCCAGACCAAAATAGGCGGCGGCAGTGGCCAGAGCCACGCCGTGCTGTCCGGCACCGGTTTCGGCGATGACCTTTTTCTTTCCCATGTACTTGGCAAGGAGGGCTTCCCCCATGCAGTGGTTCAGCTTATGGGCGCCGGTGTGGTTCAAATCCTCCCGCTTGGCGTAAAGCTGGACGTTCCCCAGGGAGGCGGAGAGGCGCTCCAAGTGGGAGATGGGGGTGGGTCTGCCCTGAAATTCCTTCCGAATCCGCCGCAGCTCCGCAATAAACTTCCGGGACTTGCAGATGGTGTAGTAGGCATCCGCAATCTCCTCCATGGCGGCCTTCAGCTCCGGGGATACATAGATGCCGCCGTAGGGGCCGAAGTAGCCCTTTTCGTCCGGGTAGTCCTTGAGATAGGTGTCAAAATTTGTGCCGTTGCAATACATAGCTGTCCCTCCGTTTTTTTCATAAAGTCTTGCCAAAAAACGCAAATCGTCCTTGACAAGCAGTTTGTCAAGGACGAATAAATAGACTTTATCCGCGGTGCCACCTTGTATTCACGGCTGGGCCGTGCCCTTATGGGATACCAGCATATCCCCGGCAGATAACGCCTGCCCTGCGTTGCAGAATACTTGGCCCGAAGGCCTTTGACTGCACCCTCAGCGGTCCATTTGACAGGGGTTTCCTGCCCGGATTCCAGCACCCCGGGCTCTCTGGGAGGGCTTGCCTGCCGTTATCTCCGCCTCATCGGTTTGTTGGGGTAAGGATACCACGGTTTTATGCCGTTGTCAAGCAAAATTTGTATTTTCCGGAGCGGACGGAAGTTTGCGGAGGAAATACAGGGCGTACACCGTCTCCACCTTGGCCCGGGTCTTCCAGTACAGCAGGAAGGTGCCTGCCAGATACACCCCGTAGCACACCAAAGAAAGGACGGTCTGGGACTCCGGCAGGGCAAAGGCCGGCAGGAACATGAGAAGATTCAGCACAAGGCTGGCCCCATAGAACCACCAGAAGGAAATATCCAGCCGGAGCAGCTCCAGCACATGCCCCCGAAGAAGCTGGCGGCTCAGCCCCAGGGCCATGAGGGCGCTGTTGGTGGTGCCGGAGAGAATCAGGTAATCTGCCAGCCGGCAGCGGTACATCACTGCCACAAACAGCACGCACAGAAGAATCCCCATAAGCACAAAAAGAGGAAGGGTTGCCTCAAACAGCTGGGCGGTGGGCACCCCGCTGAGGGCCGTCAGGGGATCCTCAGCAGACATAAGGGGCGTGAGAAGCTCCATGAGATTCCGGGACAGGGGAGTAAGGACGAACAAAAAGCTTGCCCCATAGCCGGAGACCATCAAAAGGGGCAGAAGAAGAATCCCCTTGAGAAGGTACAGCCGAAGCAACGGGCCCCACCGGTGCAGACCCTGGGAAAGCTCCCGGGGCTGGGCGCTTTGTCCTCTGGCCCACAAGATGGCGCAAAACACCAGCCCTGCCTGCCAGAAGGGCAGAATCAGGGTGTTTGCCAGGGACAGAAGGGTTTGCAGGGTCTCCCAGAAGGCGGAAGCCCCCAGATTGGAAAGTCCCCCTTCCGGGGAGGGGAGGGAAAGCAGAAATTGCAGCCCCGTGAGAATCAGGGCGGCGGCCACAATCACCCCGGTGTGGATGGCGGTGATTTTGCCTGGGGCAGGCTGGGGGGCCTCCAGGGCCTTCCGTGCCTCCTGCTTTATCTGGGAAAAGGATTGCATAGATATTCTCCTTAAACTTTGTATTTACCTTATTTATAATCCCAATGAGGGAAAATAGCAAATAAATTTTTTGTGACCGGTGGAAAATTTCCCGGGGGCGTGGTACAATGGGGGTAAATGAGAATTACCGGGGGGTGAGGATATGAGCCTGGGAGAACGGCTGCGGCAGGCACGGCTGGAGGCGGGGCTGTCCCAGCGGCAGCTGTGCGGGGAGCGGATTACCCGGAATATGCTCTCCCAGCTGGAAAGCGGCGCTGCCAGTCCCTCCGTTTCCACCCTTCAGTACCTGGCGGCCCGGCTGGGAAAGCCGGTGGGGTACTTCCTGGAGGAGGAGACCCCCTCTACAAACCAGCAGGTGATGGAAAAAGCCCGGAAGGGAACCGGCTGGGAGGTGCTGGAAGCCCTGAAGGAATATGCGGCTCCGGATGCCGTGTTCGACCGGGAGCGGTGGCTGCTGGAGGCCCTTGCCTGCCTGGAGCTGGCGGAGAGGGCCCTGAAAGAGGAGAAGCGGCCTCTGGCCTGGAGCCTTCTGGAGCAGGCGGCCTCCGCCGGAGCCAAAACCCCCTACTACACCCCTCAGCTGGAGCGGCACCGCCTTTGCTTGGGCTGCCGGGTGCGGCCGGAGAAGGCGGGGGAGCTTACTGCCGGGCTGGAGCCTCCGGAGGAGCTGCTGCCCCTGGCCCGGGCGGCTTTGGAGGCCGGGGAGCCGGAGCGGTGCGGAGCGCTCCTGGATGCCTTCCCCCAGGATACCCCTCTGTGGCACCTGCTCCGGGGAGAAGCCCACTATGCCCTGGGAGAATATCAAAAGGCCGCCCCCCACTACCACCGGGCGGAGGAGGCCTACCCCAACCGGGTGTATTCCCGGCTGGAGGTCTGCTACCGGGAGCAGGAGGACTACAAAATGGCCTACCAGTATGCCTGCCGTCAGAGAAAGTAAAGGATGCCGCTGCAAAATGAGAGATTTGCAGCGGCACCTTTTTTGCCGAACCCCAAAGGCTCCCTTGCCAAAGGGAGCTGGCAAAAATCTTTGATTT
>OVXI01000014.1_pt1 | contig 47856 bp, 47 predicted proteins | sample 1732031 | NCBI WGS metagenome assembly OVXI01 (sample SAMEA4545821, study PRJEB24839) | metagenome | biome: chicken; feature: ceca content | place: Italy | collected 2013-05 | reverse complement strand
TTTCCAGACATTATCTTTTTTTACATACTTATCGGCCTCGCGCTCGTTCATCCCCAACAGATCATCCACATACAGGCCGCGGGCTGCCCAAAGGTCCTTTTTGGCGCCGCCGATCTTTTCACCGAAATCTTCATGTACGATTTCTTTCGCCATCTAACTCCACCTCCTTTATCAGCGAGAGTATATATTTTTTTGCTTCCGGCACATTAGAAAAAGCGCATGGCCTTCCAGACAGATAGGCCAGCGCCCGGTTCCATTCAGATATGGGATATAAATGGTTATCCATTTCAAGCATGATCCCGAAAGCGGGGAGCGTACACCAAAGCCGCAGATCCGAAATGAACACATCCAGCCGGTCAGCAAGGGTGTCAAGCAATCCCATTGCCATGACACCTACCGTTCCGCTTTGCTTACAGCAGGCACAGCTTTTTTCGCTGGCGGCTGCACCTTCTCGCCATTTTCCTGCATAGCCCTTAAAACGGAGGGTCTGCGTTCAGCGGATTCCTGCAAGCGGGTTACACTGTCAATGGCTTTTTCGATGCTCTTTTGGGCGGCGGTCATGCAGGCACGATCCGCTTTATAGGGAGCCGCAATCACCTTAGAAAGCCTGCCGGGGCTTTTGACCTCGGCCACCGGTTCTTTGCCCACCAGGGCGCGGCCCATGTTTTTCAAATGCCTGCCCGCCTGATGGTATTCAGCGGAAAGGGTCTGGATCTTGGAAACAGCGTTATCGTCAATACGAATACTGTTATCAATCGCTTTCCTGATCCCTTCCAGCATGGGTTTGACATGGAAAAACCGGGAAAGGCCATCCAGGGCAGAAGTGCCGCGCTCTTTGAAAGCCGAAAGAGCTTTTTGACAGCCTTCGATAATGTGATCTTTCAACTCCGCCAGCTTTTGGCGCATATTGGAGATATTATTCTCCAGCGATTTACAGCTCTTTTGAAGCACAGCTTTCAGAGAGCGGTTCTGCACCTGTTGAAGCTCCTGGCGCATAGTTTTCAATTCCTCTACGGCCTCGGCCAACCGGCTTTCCAGTTCGCCAACATGGGCAACCATTTCAGCAAAATCCTTGCCGCTGGGGGAAGGGTTCTCTTTCAGGACGGCCAGCAATTCCTTCACATACTCATTTTCCACAAGAAGCTGTTTGTTCCTTCGCTTCACTCGTCTGGCGTCCTCCTTTCTCCGGGCAGCTTTCCCCGGCAATCTTACTTACGATTTCCGGCCCGGATTCATAAATCTGCATCAGCCTCCGGGCCATGCCGCAGGGATGGGCAGCGCCCGTTGTCCAAAGGCGCACCGTGGAAGGGGTGACATTCATCAGCAGGGCGAAGGCTTTTTCATTGGTTTCCAGTTTTTTCATCAAAGCCTTAACCATGGACGGGCTGTATTCCGGGCAGCGGGCAGCCCCGGCGATTACCTGAATCGCAGACTTTTCGTTATTCATCGTGTTTTCCTCCTAAATTGAAACAGCCGCCTGTTTCTGGCGGCTTGCGTGTTTTTCTTCGCGGATCGCTTGAAGCGTGCGCTGTAATTTCTCATTGTAGTCTTTCCCGCTGCGGGGAGGATTGACAGACACCCGGATTTTTGAAAACCTCTGGTCTGATTTCAGCAGTGTCTTGATTTTCCGGGCGTTGACCCGGCCCGCAAGGTCATTATCCAAATAGAGGGCAACGCGGGTGATCTCCGGGTGGCGTTCCAGGAAAGCGACCAGGGCCACAGAGGAAGTCCCACCCAGGGAAAGCCGGTAGCCATTCCATTGCCAGCCCTCCAGCTTTTGGAGCGTAGCATGGGAGAGGGCGTCAATCGGAGCCTCAAAAACCGCCAGGTGGCGGCTGCCCGGTTGATCCGGCGGGTAGCAGAAGCTAAACCGCTTATCACTGCCGCTGATGTCTTTTTTCAAGTTACCTGCAATTCCGCGGACGCAGGCAAACCGGCCCGTACCGGTATCATCCCGGCCAACAAAAACGCAAACCGCCTCGTTGTTATAGCGGGACTCATAGAATAGGCCCAACTGCATACACCGTCTGATGATGTCCGAATGGACTCCCCGGCGTTGGAGATAAGAAACAGCAAAGGTGGCACAGCGTTTCCCCCTGGGGAGGCGGAAGGGCTTTTTCTCCACCGGTTTCCGCTGTTCCCGGCTGCCGGAAGCTGTATAATGAGAAACAGCAGGGGTTCCGCAGCCTGTCAGCCGTTCCACAGCCTCTACAAAGCTGTACCCGCGGATTTCCATGAGGTAATCCACGGCATTGATCTTTCGTCCACGGCTGTTCCAGTACCAGTAATTTTTACTCGCCACATAAACCAGGCTGTCATGCTCATTATGGCGGTAATTGGCGCCTTCCTGTTTCAGCACACCGCTTTCGTGAGAAAGTAGATAAGCCAGCAGATCAACTTCCCGTGCCTGGTCGATCTGTTCCTGGCTTAACTTCGGCATAATTTCAGCGTTTCATGGATTTTCATGGCGCTCGGCCTCCTTTCTGAGATATTTTCTCTATTTCCAAACAGCCCTCTCTCTATCCGTAAAGATCGTGGTTGACTTCGGCCCGGTAATAACTGTCCATGGTAGCCGGGGCGTTATAGAGAGCCGCCAGCAGGTAAGACTTGATATTTCGCACCTTGGTCGTGTTGTTATCCAGACAGTCAAACACATACTCCACATGAGAGAAGTTCACTTTCAGGAAGCGGCTTTTTACCACCTCACGGGGGTAGTCATCACCGGCAATGCGGATATATGGCCGCTGGGAGAGGACCGTCTGCAACATCAGCTCAACCAGCTCGTCCACACGCTCATACCCATACCGCTGGACAAGAGCCTCAAATTCAATATTTTCTTTGATAATCTCCCGGTAGGTATCTATCCTATCAATCCTATCCCTATCCATCTCCGCGTTACCATCAGGCGTTCCTCCAGAGGCCGGATAGATTGATTGATGGATATTTGATATATCCGTAATTGATTTTTCAGTAATTGATTCTTGTATATTTAATTGGGCGGGTTTTTCCTGTTCAGGTTTTCCCAAAACAGGATTTACCTGTCTTGGATTTACCTGTCTTGGATTTTCCCGTTTAGGTGGCAGAATAGCGTCCTGCTCATCAGGAAGCACAGGTTTCTCATGGATGACATACTCAATATCGCCCAGCCTGCCATGCGCGTCACGGAGCCGCTGCCGGGTAAGATACCCTTGCTTTTCCAGCTCCTTGATCGCACTGCTGATAGAATCCACCCCATCTTTACAGATATGGGCCAGCCCTTTCGTCGTATAGTCCCAATTATCAGGCAAGGACAACATCAACGACAGCAGCCCCTTTGCCTTCAAAGACAGCGACACATTCCGAAGATGGTGATTGGACATGACCGTAAAATCTTTTGTCTTTTCAACTCTGAACACTGCCATTTGACATCCTCCTTCCTGGCAAGTCTTTATACTGAGCAGCAACTACAAATCTCTGTCTTTATGGTCGTAATTCAAATAGCCATTGTGTACCTTGGCATGATTCTTTAGCTTGATAAAGCCGCGTTCCTGATTCTCCAACGCTTTCTGATACCCTTCATCCGTAGGAAACAGGCGCATCTTATCGCCTTTATAGCCGACAGGGGATTCAAAAGAAAGCACATCAAAGACAACCATGTGGCGTACCTGCGGGTCAAACCGCTCCAGGGCCATAATGTCATGGCCTTTCAGTTTTTCAGCGCCGGATTGCTGCCGGGCCAATGCAATTCGCTCGCCCATAGTGCGAGGGTAAGGCAGGTGGTAGTTCTTCTGGATGTCCTTCACCAGATCCATGCACTGTTCATCCGACAGAACCCGCAGCTTTGCCATGAGGCCCCGCACCATATCACGCTGCTCCGGGTTACGGGTAAAACGGGCTGTCATATACAGTTCATCCAGCACTTTGGCCTGGCAGTCGCCGTCAACCTGAAACAACTGCCTTTTTTCTTCTTCGTTAAGTTCCATGTGAATTTCCTCCTTCTGAAAATGGGCGCAAAAAAAGGGCGCCCATCAGATTAGATGAAACGCCCTGACAAACAGCGGTCCGGTAAAACACCGTACCGCTGCTGTAATATTCAATTTTGTCTTTTAGGTAACACCTCCCATCATTCGACAGATTTTTCGTTGACTATCAAGGTTGGAAAAGGAATTGAATAGGCAACGACAAACGCTGAAACCCTTGAAAACACTGGGTTTTTCCGTTTGTCTTTATTATACCGTAAGGGCATTCCAGCACCACCTACAAGCTGAAACTGAACCACGGCGACCTGAAGGCCACCCAGGGCGACACGGGCCATGCGGAGATCGACATGATTACCAGCGTGTATGCCCATATCCTGGACGAGGACCGCAAGATCAACGCCCAGAAGTTTGAGAGCGCCTTCTACGCAAATCCCAACCTGCGCGCGGTCCGTCCCCCAGAGGAGCCGAAGGAACCGGCACCGGCGACGCTTGACCTGGAGGCCCTGGTGGAACAGCTCCGGCAGTCGCCGGAACTGGCAAATACCCTGGCTGCGCTGCTCTCGGCGGCACCAGGCGGCAGGTAAGTCCGAAAACTCCAATTAGCAAAGATGGGATTTTTCTTAGCAGGAACGTGGAAATCGTTCGTTTCTTCTTAGCAGGATATACATTGCAGCGCATAAAATTCTCCCGGTCCCAAACGAGCAAGAGACCGGGAGAAGCAAAACAAAAAACGCTGCAAACCAGCAAAAAATGGCTTGCAGCGGTGCTTTTGGCACCCCCGGCTGGGTTCGAACCAGTGGCCTGTCGCTTAGGAGGCGACCGCTCTATCCAACTGAGCTACGGGGGCTTATACGATAAATATTCAATTTTCAGGCTCCACAGGATTCGAACGAACTGCCGCTTAGGAGGCGGTCGCTCTATCCAGCTGAGCTACAGGGACATCTATAAAATATTAAGTTGTTGACTATTGCCTTTTTTTCGAAGGTGTTTGTTGTAACGCGACCTTAGGAGGGGTTTGTTATATCCATTTAACTAAGGAGGCAGATGGACAGCCGGGGATGAATTGCCCGGCGTGTAAAAGTTATTTTAACGGAAAAAATCTTATGTGTCAACCAAAATCAGACACTTTTTTTCGAGCTCCTGCCATATACTGTTGTGAGTGCTATGGAAAGGAGAATCCGTGATGAGAGAAACACAGGACCCCAATGCAGATTTGGAAGATCTCATTTATGATGAGGAATGGGCCGGGCCCAGTGAGCGTTGAAGAAGCAGGCGAAAATGCCTGCTTTTTTATATTTCCTACTTTACAGAATGGCGGTTATGGGATACAATATACCAAAGTATGCAATTTTTAGGAAATGAGAGTAAAGGCAATGAATATTGAATTTGATACCTATAAGCAGAAGCTGGGGGAAATCCGTCCCACCCTGGATGATCTGGCAGGCTCTTTGAATCTGGAAGGGCTTCAGAATGAGCTGGAGCGGCTTCACGCCATGCAGGAGGCTCCCGGTTTCTGGGATAACCCGGAAAAGAGCCAGCAGGTGGTTATGAAGACCAAGACCATCGAGAATAAGCTCAGCCGCTACAAGAATATGGTCAGCTCCTGGGAGGATATGATGACCATTTGCGAAATGGCAGCGGAGGAGGATGACGATTCCATGCTGCCGGAGCTGAAGGAAGGCTTCCAGAAGCTCTCCGAGAATATGGAGCGGTGCCGTCTGGAGACCCTGCTCACCGGCCAGTACGACAAGAACAATGCCCTCATGAGCTTCCACGCCGGTGCCGGCGGTACCGAGGCTCAGGACTGGTGCCAGATGCTCTACCGGATGTATACCCGCTGGGCCGAAGCCCACGGCTACACCTACAAGATTCTGGACTATCTGGAAGGGGAGGAAGCGGGCCTCAAGTCTGCGGACATTCTCATCGAGGGCGACAATGCCTACGGCTTCCTGAAGGGGGAGAACGGCGTGCACCGCCTGGTTCGAGTGTCTCCCTTTGACGCCAACGCCCGGCGGCAGACCTCTTTCTCTGCGGTGGAGGTCATTCCCGAAATCCAGGACGACAGCCAGGATGTGGACATCCGTCCTGAGGATTACGAAATGCAGGTGTTCCGTTCCTCCGGTGCCGGCGGTCAGCACATCAACAAGACCAGCTCCGCCGTCCGTTTGATTCACAAGGCCACCGGCATTGTGGTGTCCTGCCAGACAGAGCGGAGCCAGTTCCAGAACAAGGAAACCTGTCTGCGGATGCTCCGCTCCAAGCTGGTGGAGATCAAGGAGCGGGAGCACCTGGAGAAAATCTCCGACATCAAGGGCGTGCAGCAGAAGATTGAGTGGGGCAGCCAGATTCGTAACTATGTATTTATGCCCTACACCCTGGTGAAGGACACCCGCACCGGCTGCGAAACCTCCAATGTCAACGCCGTGATGGACGGTGCGCTGGACCCCTTCATCAACGCCTACCTGACCTGCGCCGCCACCGGCAACTGGGTCACCAAATAATCGAAAATATCCCGGGTTTCCCCTTGATATTTGAAAAAGTCTGTGCTATAATGTATGAGCTTATTGTGAATCCGTGTTTTTGCGGATGTGAAATTACGAAACATTCCCCACAAAGGGTGTGACTGCTGTGGGAGGGAGGTTACGAAATGGAAGTTTTGAAGACTGTTCTCATTGTTCTGGAGCTGATTGCCAGCCTGGCCCTGATTGTGGTTGTGCTGATGCAGTCCGGCAAGGAGTCTGGCCTGTCCGGTGCGATTTCCGGCAACAGCAACTCCTACATGAACAAGAACAAGACCGGCGGCCTGGACAAGATTCTGGCCACTTCCACCAAGTGGATTGCACTGGTGTGGATTCTGCTGGCTCTGAGCCTGAGCCTGATCTGACAAATTAAGACCACAGGTTTATCTGTGGTCTTTTTGTTATGGTGGATAAATTTTATGTGCGAAACTATGCTCAGTGATAAAATGGAGGCGTTTTTATGGAAGCAATCAAATTAGCAGGTCTGGAGCCCAAGGCGTTTATGGGGTATTTTGAAGCCATCTGTGCCATTCCCCACGGCTCCGGCAATACCAAGGCCATCAGCGACTACCTGGTAGCCTTTGCAAAGGAGCAGGGGATCTCTTATATTCAGGATTCCCTGAACAATGTGATTATGTTCCAGGAGGGTACTGCCGGATATGAGGACCATCCCCCTGTGGTGATTCAGGGACACATGGACATGGTGTGCCAGAAGGATGCGGACTGCCCCATTGATATGGAGAAGGAAGGGTTGGATGTGACCCACGACGGGGAATGGATATTCGCCAAGGGCACCACGCTGGGCGCAGACGACGGCGTTGCGGTGGCCTACGCCATGGCACTGCTGGCGGACAAGACCATTGCCCACCCCCCGCTGGAAGTGATTATCACCGTGGACGAAGAAACGGGTATGTTTGGCGCGGCGGACATTGATCTTTCCCAAGTCCGGGGACGCACCCTCATTAACCTGGACTCCGACGACGAAGGGATATTCACCGTATCCTGCGCCGGCGGCGCAAGAGTTCACATGACTTTGCCGGTGGAGCGCCGTGCCATTTATGGTCCCTGTGTCCGTCTGGTGGTGGAGGGCCTGCGGGGTGGCCACTCCGGTGCGGAGATTGACAAAAACCGGGCCAACGCCAACAAGGTTATGGGACTGCTTCTGGAGCGGGTTCAGAAGATTATGCCCATCAGCCTGACCCAGCTCTCCGGCGGTGATAAAGACAATGTGATTCCCTATTTCTGCCAATGCACCCTGGTCACTCTGGGTATGAACCCGGAGCGGATCAATGAAATTGCACGGGAACTGGAGGAGGAGATCCGCCGGGAGTATGACGAGCCCAACGTCTCCATCCACGGGGACAATGTGGATGCCCTGGGGGGCAACGGTCTGAGCACAGAGGATACTGCCCGGGTGATTGCTCTGCTGAACAGCGTACCCAATGGTATCCAGGCCTGGAGCCAGGACATCCAGGGCCTTCCCCAGACCAGCTTGAACCTGGGTGTGCTGATGCTGGAGGACAACCTGGAACTGGAGTTTGCGGTGCGCAGCAGTGTCAACCATGAGAAGCGGGAGCTGCTGGACCGGCTGATTGAGGTGGCGAAATTCCATGGTGCCCAGTATACGGAGTCCGGGGACTATCCTGCCTGGGAGTACAAGAAGGATTCCCGCCTGCGGGATGTGATGGTAAAGTCCTACCGTCAGCTGTTTGGCAAGGAGCCGAAGGTGCAGGCTATCCATGCCGGTCTGGAGTGCGGCCTTCTCAGCGAGAAGCTGCCGGGGCTGGACTGCGTGTCCATCGCACCGGATATGCGGGATATTCACACCAGCCGGGAGCGTCTGAACATCGCCTCCACGGAGCGCACCTGGAAGCTCCTGGTGGAAGTTCTCAAAAATCTGTAACCTGACAAAATGACCTGCCTCGGGTAGCTGCTCATAAAACAGGTTTTACGGAACAAGAATTATGGCAGTTGCCATGCAAGGGTTGCTGACAACAAGGGTATGCGCCTTAACGGGTGCATACCCTTTTGTTTTGTGTATGAGTAATAGCAAAAAGAATACGGCTTATCAAGGTTGAAATAAACGGGCTTCGCCCGACCTTGACAATCCGTATTCTTTTGCTTTTGGCAAGCAAGAGGGCAATGCCTAAAGTGGCATTGCCCTCAAAAACATGGTGGGATGAGGAACAGTATTATCCCTTCAACAATCATCGCTTTCAAAGGAAAAATACAGCCGTTTTCAACCTTTATTCGCACTCGAATTCTATTTTCTCAAATAGATATCCGGTAACACAACAGCAGTTTCCTCTGTGTCATCTTCACCTTTCCACGCAACGATAAAACGGATACTTGCAGAATAAGGAATATATCCGCGTTCATGCAAAGTTTGAAGTCTCTCGCGACACGCTTTTGAAAACTTGGCAATGCGCACACTTCTGCCATTCAGTTCGGCAGAAAGATATGCATCTGTGAGAAACAGTGGAATACCGCTTTTGAGTTGGAACACAACTTCTTTTTTGTCTTTGAAGAAATCAAGAACAACATCCTTATGTGTCAACTGTAAAGAAATTTCCTCCGGCTCGCCGTATTCATTATTGTCCTCGGAACGGGCTATACCGGGTAAATCGAATGCCGAAAACAGATTTGTGTTGCAGTGAATGTACAACGAGTCTTTTGCTCTTGTCATGCCTACATACAGCTTGCGCTTTTCTTCGTCAGATATAGCGGTGTTTCCACTCAGCATCAAGTAAACCGCGTCAAATTCACGCCCTTTAGCCTTGTGAATAGTGGATACATAAATTACTTCACGCTCATCATCATAAAAATCCTCGTAGTTGGATTCTTTGATGAATTCCTCAAGATCGGTGCGATACTTTGTTGGGTTTATTGCTTCAAAATCGCGCAGAAGGTTTTTACAGATTTCAAGGCAAGGACTACCACTATAAGCCTCGAACAACTGCTTTTTCGCTCTGTTCCAAAGATCATTCGAGATAACGGGAGATTTTGGTGATTGATCAATTTGCTTCAAGAAAAAGCGCAGTTCCAGCAAATTATATAACCGGAAACCATCGAGTGACTGAATGAGCTTGGCTCGAACTCCGTTTTTTAGCAGAAGCCCAAGTATTTGAAGCGCTTCGTCATTTGTGTTTGTCAGCACGCAGCATTTGCCGCTACCGCGGGTTTCAAGAATTTGATTAACCACTGCGGTTGCCATATGTTTGCTGCAATGGCGTGTAATGCTGACTGTTCCTTCATCGTTTTGAACTGCTTCGATAACTGTAGATTTCATGCGGTTTCGTATAGAGGAAACAAATTCATTGGCAAGCGAGACGATCGCAGTTTTGCTGCGGTAATTTTCTGTCATTTCATATTTTACCGCACCGTAATCTTCAATTAGCGACCTCAAATATCTGGAGTCGGAACCGCGAAATTCATAGATGTTTTGGTCGTCATCACCAACCGCTATGAGCCGCATGTCATCATTATTTTGCATCAGGGCACGAACTAACTCAAACTCATTTGCATCCATATCCTGTGCTTCATCGATTACAAGGACACTTTTTGTGATCCTTCCCTGCTCAACCTCGCCATTACGGATAAGTTCAGCAGCATTCTTTACAACATCTTCGACACCTTCCAAGCTGCCGATTTTGCCGAGCAGATCAAAACAATACGAGTGGAAGGTTTTGATTTCCACAAAATTTGCAGCATTGCCAATAAGCGAAAGAAGGCGTTTTTTGAACTCGGTGGCAGCAGCGCGAGAAAATGTAAGCATCAAAAGCTGTTCATGCTTTACATCTTCAAGCAACAGTAATGCTGCGAGCTTGTGGACGAGCACGCGGGTTTTTCCACTGCCGGGGCCGGCAGCAACCACAATATACTTTGAGTCTGCATCGTTGATGATTTGTGCCTGAATATCAGACAGTTCACCAAATAGTTGATGATACTTGTCCGGCGTAATGTTTCTGTCAATTTCTTTTGCACGATCACCCTTAAAGTATTTAGCGATGAATTTCCGAAAGTCCATTTGGAAATAGTCCTGAACAAATTGAAGTGCTTCATTGTAATCACGCACCATGAGATTTGCATACTCGCCCACTATGTGGATTTGACGAATCTTTTGCTTGTAGAATTCATCCAGAAAACGGTAATCATCAACCTTATACTTGATTCGGTTGTCGGTTACAAGACGCTTGATTTCCATGCCGTTATAGAGAACAAGAAAACCTCCCTCAAGTTTTAGGGCGCCGATCTTCGACAAATACAGTAGAGCATCCTCTACATCCGACAGGGCAACTTCACGATTATGTGTGTCCAGCCGGGGCATCCCCTTGTATTCATTGTGAAGTCCCACCAAGGAAAACAAGACGGGTTTTTCATCGCCCTCACCAACAGAAAGCTCATGCGCTTTTGCGTAAAGCACATCAAGGATAAATTTGCACAGCTCAATTCTTAAACGATATTTTTCAATTAGCTTTGATACCTCGAGCGAAGGAATAAGGCGGACAGACTTGGAAGAACCGCACTCCGATTTACGCACATAATTTTTGATCGTGAGATAGTACATCAATGTGCGCAAATTTTTTACGCTGGATACAGTGATTCCCTCAGAATGAGCCTGCTCATTCAACTCTTTGAGATTAAACTCGCAGCCATCTTCCGTTAATTGGGATAGAAGATAGTATTCAAGATTTGCAAAACGATCCAAAATCAATGAAGACTTGTTTTCTGTATCATTTGCAAGAATATATGCAGACATATCCAGTGAATCTGCCAGCAGCCCCTCTTGACGCATCAAATTGACGGAGTTGATCACTTCATCCTTCGTCATGCCAAGGGTATCAGCGAGATAGTCTACTCTGGACTCTGCATCATCATTTCCGGCATTCGCGATACTCCGGCTGGAAATCAATGATTTAATAATGCGCTTTGCGTTGGTGCGCTGTTCTTCCGAGAACAGCGCAGACTGATCGATGCGGAAAGATGCCTCACGCATATCCTTCGCAAGGATACTTGTTGCATAAACATGCGGCATATTCCTGCCGCGTTTCACATAACCTGCGCTTTCCAGAGCAGAAATCGCTGTTTTAACACGAGTTTCAATATCGTTGACCGAGTCGTCCCATCCAGCTTGTCGAGCGACCTCCAAAGGTGAGCAACTTATACTCGGACGCAGTTTCGTTAAATCCTTGATTGCCTTCCACACTTGCTGTATCTCGCTGATACTCAGCTTTGTTTGATTAAGCAGAATGAAATGCTTGTCCAAGTCATTGTCGTTATAAAGCACATAACATTCTGCTTGCATGGAGGGATCACGCCCTGCGCGTCCTGCTTCCTGTACATAATCTTCGAGCGAGCTTGAGATGTCATAGTGGATGACCAACTTAACATCCTTTTTGTCAACGCCCATGCCAAAAGCAGATGTTGCAACAATAACTTTTATTTCATTTCTGATGAACGCCTCTTGATTTGCAATTTTATCATTTGGATCCATTTTCCCGTTGAATGGTCTCGCCGGGAAACCATCACTGGTCAGCTTTTCTGCAATTTCTCGTGTGCGCTTGGTTCTGGATACATAGACAATCGTTGGGCAGTTTTTCTGCGCGATCAAATCCCGAAGTGCACTGTATTTTTCTTCATCGGTTTCCTTATACAAAACCGTGTAGTGCAAGTTCTCACGAGTTGCGGAAGAAGCGAAAATTTCGAGATCCAAATCCAGTTTTCTTTTGAAATAATCACAAATATCGCTGATTACTTTTTGCTTTGCTGTTGCTGTAAAGCAGGAAACAGGAATTGGCTTTTTGTCGCTCTTTTTCTTTTGTAATTCGCGGATAAAGTCGCCAATATACAGATAGTCAACGCGAAAATCTTGTCCCCATGCCGAGAAGCAGTGTGCTTCATCAATGACAAAACGAGCAACATTCCGCGAGACCAAAATCTTTTCAATCGTGCGAGAGCGCAATTGTTCAGGCGAGATATACAGCAAAGTTGCAGACCCGTTGGAGACACGCTCCAATGCGTTTGCTCGTTCAATAGGATCAAGCAAACCATTGACAGTTACCGCCTCGGTGATCCCTATGCTGTTCAGATTATCTACTTGATCTTTCATCAAAGATTGCAGAGGGGATATAACAACGGTCAATCCGTGGGCTGCTTTTCCCGCCATAAGTGCCGGAAGCTGAAAAGTAATAGATTTGCCACCACCGGTAGGAAAAACCGCGAGCAAGGACTTGCCATCTACTGCAGCTTGTGCAGCTCTTTCTTGAAGAGGTTCCCCATTGTATGTACGAAAACTGTCATAGCCAAAAATTCGCTTTAATTCTCTGTGAATATTGAGTGCATCTTTACAATATTCACATCCCTCCCGACAAGGTGTATTCCGAAGATATTTAATTACATTTTCAATTTTAGGATAATTTCGCAACAGCCATGGTGGTGTAATGGAGTGATAGTCATCTGCGCCAATTAACGCAAGAGCATATGCCAGTTCAACAGGATAGTGACGGATCAGAGGAACAAGATCAGCATTGGCACATATTTTTCCTGCATATTCACTGCGAATCAAATTCGGCACATTGGAATTGTACGGTCTGAAATTGACATATTCAAAGAATCCGGTAAACTCGGGATGATGGTATAGAAGGCAACAGAAAATCTGTTTTAGCTTAGAAGATAGCGCAAAGAAAGCGTTGACTTCATCATAGAATAGATTCGCCGCCTTTTTGCAGTCATTTACAGGATTGTTCAACTCCTCCACTTGCAGTTTGTCATCCTTCAATAGCGCGTGATAAGGACGCTTTGGGAACAGGAGTGGGGAAAAATACAGAGTATCAATCGCCATGGTTTGCAGATCGCTTTCAGTTGCAGCTCGAATATACTTCAAATCATGATGGATAAGATTATGACCACAGATAAAATCAGCCCCAGATATAAACGAAATGAAGTCTCGGATGGAGGCAGAATGAAAATAAATCCGGCCATCTTTCACCGCACCAAGATCGTGTATTTTATTGTCGTCCACGCTAATCTCAGCGTCAATGAATACAACGGATTTTAACATTGCTCCGTCACCCCTTTCGTTTATTGTTACTCTTCTTTTCTGTACTTCTACGGTGTGTACTTTTCTTTGTTCCGTTCCTTTGCCATCCAATAGGCATCCTGCAAGGCGCGCATCACGGCATCCTTATCATTCTCGGACAATTCACCTCCGGCAAAGAGCGCAGACACACCGGCAACCAATTCTTCTGCATCCCTCGCGCCTTTGTAGCCATATGTCTGCTGTGCTTGCAGTACAAATTCTTCATCTTCGGAGAGCAGAAAGTTTACCTCACATCCGAGTGCGGCGGCAAGTTTGGCGTAAACCTCGCGCTGTTTCGGATAGCGTCCGTCCACCTCATAATTGCGGATCGTCCGCAGGGACAGGCCACACATTTTACCCAGTTCCGTCTGGGAAAGCTTCTTTTCATTTCGCAGCAGCCGTACTTTTTCTCCAAACTTCATATCGAAAACCTCACTCGGAAATTTATTTGCCTATTATTTTGCCTAAACCTATTGACAGAGGAACCTTATTTGCTTATAATATAATTAGGCAAGTATATTACCTATATTATAGGCAAAATCGAGCCATTTGTCAATGGGTTTGAGGAAATTAGCAGAATAGCAAGCACAGCAAGTGTATGTACACTTGCAAAAATCTGCGTGCCGGCATTCCGTATGGCTTGCTGAACAGCAAGCACATCCGGTGTTGCCACACACGAAGATTTTTTATCATTGGGATATCCCAAACCCTTAGTTTTACAAGTGAAAAAGGAAGGTGGAAATGGAAGAAAAGAAACGCAATATCCGCATCGATCATGACGGTACTCGTCACGCTCCCGTTCCCGTGTGGCAGGAGCTGCCGCAGATCACAGTACGCCTTGAAGAGGGGCATACTATTTATCGCTTTACCGGCAGCTTTGATGGGAAACACACACTCCCGGAAAAAGCAATGAAGCTGGCAGACGAGCAAAAGGGTGTGTGAATCTATGACCCACAGCAACCTTGCATTGGCAGACTGTCCGATAAATATGGAGGAACATATTATGAAGCAGTCTGACAAAATCACAGCATTATATTGCCGTCTCTCCCGTGATGATGACCAACAGGGAGACAGCAATTCCATCGTCAACCAAAAGGCATTCTTAGCTAAATAAGAAAGGCAAAGATGTATGCGGAACACACTTCATCCGTGCAATGGTTTTGGAAAAGGGCGTGCTGAAATTTCTGCAAATCCTTCTTTGGTACATATCCGATTGCGAGGACTTGTTCCGTGAAAAACTCGGCGCCAAGCGTAATGAAGAATTCAAAAAAGAGCTGGCTGCAAAACGCAGACAGCATTGAACAGTTCATCCGTAGGGCGAAGAAATACCCAGAGCTGACGGAACTGACGCCGGCAGTCCTGCATGATCTTGTGAATAAGGTATATGTTTGTGCTCCTGACAAAAGCAGCGGACATAGGGTGCAGGATGTGCAGATCAGCCTCGCCTGTATCGGTTTCCTACCCGAAAGCATTATCACAGAAATGGTCAATCACGCAGTAAAAAGCAGAACAGCGTGACTTCACGCCACGCTGTTCTCACTAAACACTATAAACCTGTCTTATTACGAACTACCTTCGGCAGGTCATTTTTTTACAGAAATTGCGTACCTGCGCATAATACCTCCCTCCGGGAGGGAGGTGGCTTGGGGCGCAGCCCCAAGACGGAGGGAGACTGCGGGCGCAAAGCCAATTTGAAGAAAGTATGTGGTGCTTCCCGGGGGGCGCAGGTTTAGGGAGGTCATTTTTCACAAATAACTTGTTCTTGTGTATTCTCTTTCTATGTGATATGATGGTGCTATCGAAAACGGCAGCAGCCGAAACAAGGCAGGAGGAATCCCTATGGGCAAGTATATCATGGCTTTGGACTCCGGTACCACCAGCAACCGGTGTATACTTTTTGGCAAGGATGGGGAAATTGTGGCAATGGCCCAGAAGGAATTTACCCAGTATTTCCCCCAGCCGGGGTGGGTGGAGCATGACCCGGAGGAGATTTATGCCACCCAGGTAGAGGTGGCCAGAATGGCCCTGAGCAACGGGGGAATTGCAGCCGGAGATGTGGCGGCCATCGGCATTACCAATCAGCGGGAAACCACCATTGTGTGGAACCGGCACACCGGAAGGCCGGTGTGTCCTGCCATCGTGTGGCAGTGCCGCCGGACGGCAGACCATTGCCAGGAGCTGAAAAAGCTGGGCTATGAGGATTTCTTCCGGAAGAAAACCGGCCTGGTGCTGGACCCCTATTTCTCCGGAACCAAGCTGCGGTGGATTCTGGACCATGTACCGGGCGCCCGGGAGCAGGCCAGTGCCGGAGAGCTGCTCTTTGGAACGGTGGAGACCTGGCTCATCTGGAAGCTCACCGGGGGTAAGGTCCATGTCACGGACTACACCAACGCCTCCCGGACTATGCTGTTCAATATCCATACCCTTACCTGGGACGAGGAGATTCTCCGGCTTCTGGACATCCCCAAATCCATGCTGCCGGAGCCAATGCCCTCCAGCACCGTTTACGGACATACAGACCCGGGAATTCTGGGAGCCTCCATTCCCATCGCCGGGGCTGCGGGAGACCAGCAGGCAGCCCTCTTTGGCCAGACCTGCTTCCAGCCGGGACAGTGCAAATGCACCTATGGTACCGGAGCGTTCCTCCTGATGAATACAGGCGCTACCCCCATGGACTCTCAGAACGGCCTGGTGACCACCATCGCCTGGGGTTTGAATGGGAAGGTGAACTACGCCCTAGAAGGCTCCGTGTTTGTGGCCGGGGCGGCCATCCAGTGGCTTCGGGACGAGCTGCGGTTTTTGGAGTCTGCCGGGGATTCGGAGTATATGGCCAACAAGGTGGACTCCACCAACGGCTGCTATGTGGTGCCGGCCTTCACCGGACTGGGGGCACCCCACTGGGATGCCTATGCCCGGGGTGTAATTGTGGGACTGACCCGGGGGGTGAACAAATACCATATTATCCGGGCCACCCTGGATTCCATCGCCTATCAGATGGTGGATGTGCTCCGGGCCATGGAGGCAGACGCAGGCATGGCCATCCCGGGACTGCGGGTGGATGGAGGAGCCAGCGCCAACAACTATCTTTTGCAGGTCCAGGCAGATCTGTGCAGCGCCCCGGTGCAGCGGCCCCATTGCGTGGAAACCACCGCCATGGGCGCAGCCTACCTGGCAGGCCTGGGGGTCGGCTATTGGGAAAGCCTGGAGGAAATCGAGAAGAACTGGCGCTGCGACCGGGTTTTTACTCCCCAGATTTCCCCCCAAGAGCGCCAAACCCGCCTCACCGGCTGGCAGAAAGCCGTGGCCTGCGCAAAAGCTTTTGAATAAAAATGAATATATCTTGACGGTGAATTGACTTCTTGAATGGCGTGTGGTATATTTATAACACAACGAGCGAAATATACCACATAATATAAGGGGGAGATTCCTGTGAAAAGAATCAACTATCTGGGCTTTTTATCGGTGCTGTCCTTGATAGCCATTTTGGGATGGTGTACTGATAATCCGGGATTGTACGGATTTTTTGGATTTTTCTATTATATCCGGTATTTTTGGGTGATTCCAGATGAGCTTTTTCGGCTTAATGTGCAAAAGGCAGCAACATTTGCGTTTATGATGGAAATGTTGTCTTTGGTTCCGTTCGTGTTTTTCTGTGCATTTATTCTGGACGGAACAAGGGCGATTCCGGTATCCTTTGGCTTGAGCTTTGCCGTTGCTGTTGTGGCGTTTACTTTGAGCCTTACTGTTTTGGAATGGAAGGAGCGAAAAGAAGCGGCGAATGATTAAAAACAGGATAAAGGAATACCGGGCCAGGTATGATATGAAACAGGAAGAGCTGGCGGCTTTGGTTGGCGTTCGCAGAGAAACCATTGGAAATCTGGAAAAGGGGAGGTATAACCCTTCCCTGGTATTGGCTTGGAATATTGCCAAAGTATTCTCTGCAGCTATCGAGGATGTTTTTACTGTGGAGGAAACGGAAAAGTAAGCGTGTGCCAACACAAATACAGATGTGACAAGGGAGAAGTCCACCGACTTCTCCCTTTGGCTATTTTATTTCCTGTTCCAGCCCAACAAACAGGTCTGACCGAAAGAAATCCTGAATGGTGATACCCAAGCCGTCACAGAGTTTTTGGAGGGTTGAGACCGTTGTGCTGTGATTCCTTCCGCTGATGATGTTGTTTACGGTGGACTGGGTTACGCCGCTGATGCTGCTGAGTTTGTTCACGGATAGGTTCCGTTCTTCGCATAGTTGCAGAATCCGATAACGCACCGCTTCCCCTATGGTCATAGGTATCACCCCTTTTTTATAAAATGATACCTGTCCGCTATTGAAAAGATTACCCCTTTTGAGTTAAAATAAACCCAAAAGGGGTGATAGCATGAAAAGCTGTACATTTTTTGGACATAGGGATTGCCCAGACTGCGTGAAATCAAAGCTAAAAGAGGTGTTGAGCGATTTAATATATAATCATGGTGTGGATATATTCTATGTAGGAAACCAAGGGCGGTTTGACGCAATCGTATTGCATATTTTGCGTGAGTTAAAACGAGAATATCCACATATTTACTATGCTGTTGTATTAGCGTATATTCCCCGTATGCGAATATATACTGACAATTCTGATACAATGCTCCCAGAGGGAATCGAAGCTGTCCATCCTCGTTTTGCTATCTCCTGGCGTAATACTTGGATGCTCAAACATTCAGACTTTGTGGTAACTTACATTGCTCATTCTTGGGGCGGTGCAGCAAAATACGGAGAAATGGCAAGAAAGATGTCAAAGAAGATTATCAATCTTTCTGAAATGGTGGAATCTCAGCCACTTCTAAAGAAATAAAAGTGGGGGAAAAGAAAGAGAGAAGTCCATCGACTTCTCCCTTTGGTTATTCCTGTAAAAAATTCCATTGTCCCGGAGTCAGCCGGGAAAAATCCTGTAAGTCCTCCCGGGAAATGCCCCAGGCCCCCATGGATTGGAGGGCTTCCGTGGCAGCGGTGCCGTCCTGAAAGCAAAACACCGGGGAAAGGCTCTGGCGCAGGTTGGTTACGGTGCCGTCCCAGGTGCCGCCGGTACCCTGGCTGCACTGGGCCACGAAGGTCAGCTGCCCCAGGGCGTGGATGACCCGGTTCCGGTGCAGCGCCCGGGCAGGGGAGAAGGGAGTGTCAAAGCTGTCCAAAGACAGATACAGAAGCCCTTCCCGTTCCTCCTTATCCTGCAAAGAATCGGCAACAACGGAAATCACCCGGCCCCCGGCTTCCAGACAGGCTTCTTGCGCCGCCTGGTCTGCACCTTTGGCATTGCCGGAGACCAGCGTATAGCCCTGCCGGGCTGCCTGCCTGCCCACTTCCTGGGCAAATGCCAAATTCTCGGCTTCAATGGAGCGGCTGCCTACCAAAGCAACCGCCGGGGAGTCCAGAAGGGAAACATCCCCCTTGGCCCACAGGCAGCCGGGACTCTCCAGCCCCAATCGCTTTCGGAGAAACAGGGGATACCCCGGGCTTACCCGGGTGATGGGGGTGCAGCCATGCATCTTTGCCTGTTTTAAGTACCACCCCAGCTGCTGGGTTCTTCCCAGCAGCTCCAGAATCCGGCGGCTTAATTCTTTGGAACAGCCCAACGCCTCCAAATCCGCTTCTTCCAGCTCCCGGGCTTCCTCCGGCAGGGAGAAACCTTCCATACTGCGGAAGAGATTCCGCAGCTGGGGGGTGGTAAGTACCTTGCAGTTTGGGTCTCCCAGCTGGCAGGTGAGCAGCAGGAACCCTTCCTCCCGGGGGGTCAACGGAACCGCTTCTTGATGACCGGTGCCTTGACCTCCTGAAGGGTCAGGGTGCCGTCATCGCCCAGCACCACGGGCTGAATCTGATAGTGGGAGTACTTGGCAATCTCATCCAGCTTTGCCTGCTCCGGGAAATTGCCGATGATGGAATAGGCCACGCCCTTCTTCTTTGCCCGGCCGGTTCTGCCGATCCGGTGGACATAATATTCGTTTTCCAGGGGAATGTCATAGTTGATGACGCAGTCCACATCCTCCACATCGATGCCCCGGGAGGCCACATCTGTGGCGATGAGGATTTCCAGCTTCCCGTCCCGGTACAGCTGCATGGTCTTTTCCCGCTGGCTTTGGCGGATGTCCCCATGGATGCAGTCGCAGCTGGCTCCGGTTCGCTGGAATTCGTCGCAAAGCCGCTGGCACATATGCTTGGTGTTGCAGAAAATAATTACCCGGTGATAGCCCTGGGAGCGGATGAGCCGCAGAGTGGTCTCTGCCTTGGCCAGGGGGGTGACGGTAATGGCATACTGGGCGATGTCCGGCCGGTCCTCCTCCTTGGGCTCCACGGTGATTTCCACCTCGTCCCGCTGGTACATCCAGGACACGGTCATGACCTCCTGGGAGATGGTGGCGGAGAACAGACCCAGATTCTTCCGGTTCTTCACCCGCTCAATAATCCGGGTCACATCCTTGAAAAAGCCCAGATCCAGCATTCGGTCCGCCTCGTCCAGAATGACGGTGCGGATTTTGTCCAGCCGGATGTTTTTCCGGTTATAGTGGTCCATAAGCCGCCCGGGGGTAGCCACCACAATCTGGGGCTTCTTTTCCAGCTGCTTGGCCTGCCCCACAATGCCGGCGCCGCCGTAGAGCACCGCTACCCGGATGCCCTTGTGGAAGGTGAGCAGCTCCCGCAGCTCATCTCCGATCTGAATCGCCAGCTCCCGGGTGGGGGCAAGAATCAGCCCCTGTACCTCCGGCTGCTCCGGGTCAATGTGCTCAATCATGGGAATGCCGAAGGCAAAGGTCTTGCCGGTGCCGGTAGGAGCTTTGGCAATCACATCCTTCCAGTCCATAAGGGGCGGGATGGCCTCCTGCTGAATGGTGGTGGGGTAACCGTAGCCCCGCCGCTCCAGCGCCTGCAAGGTAGGCTGGGAGAGACCCAAATCCTGAAATGAGAGAATATTTTCTTCCATAGTCTGACTTCCTTTGTAAATACACAGTGATTTTTCTGCTATTTTAGCAGATTTTTTCCCAATATGCAACTGCCCCGGGGGATTTCCTGCCATTCATAGAAAATTCAGCAATGGTTTTCCGGGGACGGTTTACAAAAGGGGAAAAATGTGCTATATTCTAAGCTGATAATTTGGGCTTACATAGCCTCTTTCCAGTAAGAGGAGGGTAAAGAATATGGGAAAACTGATTGTGATTGAGGGAACGGATGGCTCCGGGAAGTCCACCCAGTTCCGGCTTCTGTCGGAGCGGCTGGAAAAGGAGGCGGTTTCCTTCAAGCACTTGGTGTTTCCCAGATATAGCCAGGAGAGCTCCGCTCTGATTCGGATGTATCTGGGCGGGGAGTTTGGCACCAGGCCGGAGGATGTGAATGCCTATGCCGCCTCCACCTTTTTTGCGGTGGACCGGTATGCCTCCTACAAAATGGACTGGGGCCAGTGGTATGCCTCCGGCGGCCTGGTGCTGTCGGACCGGTACACCACCTCCAATGCGGTGCACCAGACGGTGAAGGTGCCCCGGGAGGAGCGGATGACCTTCCTGCATTGGCTGTACGACCTGGAGTTTGACAAGCTCCAGCTGCCCAAGCCTGACCTGGTGCTGTATCTGGACGTACCCACGGACTTTACAGAGAAGCTTCTCCGCCGCCGGGAGCAGGACACCCATACCCAGGCGGACATCCACGAGCAGGACACGGCGTATCTTGCCGCCTGCCGGGAAGTGGGCAGACAGGCAGCAGAATTTTATCACTGGCAGGTGATTTCCTGCGTAAAAGATGGGGCCATGCGCACCATAGAGGATATTCACGAAGAAATTTATCAATGTGTAAAGAAATGCTTGGAGGCGTAAACTATGGTATATATGCTGTTGGGAACCGGCTTCGAGGAAACGGAAGCCATTGCCCCCCTGGACATTATGCGCCGCGCCGGAATCCCGGTGCTGACGGTGGGCATTAACGGAAAGACGGTTGTAAGCAGCCACAAGGTTCCGGTGGTGGCGGACATCACCCTGGAGGAGATGGATCTGACGGATATGGACATGATTGTCCTGCCCGGCGGCCTGGGAGGTGTTGCCTCCATCCGGGGAAGCCAGCAGGCTATGGATGCCATTGCCTTTGCCCGGGACAACCATAAGTGGATGGCTGCCATCTGCGCCGGCCCCACGGTGCTGGCCGACCTGCACATCACCGACGGACGGCAGGCCACCTGCTACCCCGGCTGTGAAACCGGTATGGGGGAAGCGGTGATGGTGCCGGATGTGCCCTGCATCCGGGACGGAAAGGTGATTACCGGAACCTCCGCCGGGTGTGCCGTTCCCTTTGGCCTGGCACTGGTGGAGGCCCTGAAGGGAAAGGAAGCAGCAAAGACCGTGGCGGAGCAAATCGTCATCCGTCACCTGTAAAGGAGCAACTATGGATTTTGAGAAAAAGGACCCCCAGCAATCCACGGAGGATTGGCTGGACGAGATTTTAGGCGAGCAGGAAGCGATGGACGAAATCGAAGCCGACGAGCACGCCATTACCTCTGCCGGATTGACCCATCCCAGCGATGCGGAGGTGGATGCCATTCTGGCGGAAAACTGGGACGAGGACCCGGTGGCGGAGGATGCGGAGGATACCACAGGTCAGGAGGAAATCTCCCGCACCATGAAGTTTGAGCCGGTGCCGGAGGAAGTGGCAGCCTACCAGGAGGGAACCGGTGCCCGGGAGCCTGAGGAAGCCCAGCCGGAGGAAGCCCCCAAGCCCAAGACCCGCCCCAAAAGAAAGCGGGGCTATGGCCTGTTCGGTCTGCCTCACCTGGTGGTGACAGCGGTCTGGCTGTGCATCATCGTGCTGATAGGCGTGACCCTGGGCAATACCCTGTGGACATGGTGTGCCGACATCATGGCCTTTGGCAAGGGGGATACCACCGCTACCATTACCATTTCCGACGAGGATGTGGGCAATATCGATGCCATTACCCAGAAACTGGTAGATGCCGGTCTCATTGACCAGCCCGGGGTGTTCAAGTTCTTTGCGGAGTTTACCGGGAAGAAAGACGACATCAGTGCCGGTACCTTCACCCTCAGCAGTTCTCTTGACTATAATGCCCTGATTCAGCAGATGTCCCCCCAGTCCCCCTCCCGGGAGATTGTTGAGGATTTGCTGATTCCCGAAGGTTACACCTGTGCCCAGGTGTTTGCCCTGCTGGAGGAAAAGGGCGTGTGTACTGTAAAGGAACTGGAGGAATACGCCGCCAACGGCGAGTTGAAGGATTATTGGTTCCTGGAGGGGATAGAGCGGGGAGACAAGTATTGCCTGGAAGGCTTCCTGTTCCCGGATACCTATGACTTCTACACCAACGACGACCCCAAGCGGGTGCTGGAAAAGATGCTGGATGACTTTGACTACCGCTTTACCGATGCGATGAAGGAGAACTTCCAGCAGATGCAGGAGCGGTATGCCAATATGCTCTCCGGCAACGGCTATGACAGCGAGTATATTGACAGCCACCAGCTGACCCTGCCCCAGGTGGTGACCATGGCCTCCATGGTTCAGAAGGAAATGGCTACCACAAAGGAGAGCTTCACCATTGCCTCCGTGCTGTATAACCGGCTGACCAACCAGAAGGAATACCCCCGTCTGGACTGTGATGCCACCGTATACTATGCCATCGGGGATTACTTCTGGGAGAAGGAGGAGCTGACTCAGGAGGATCTGGACTTTGACAGCCCCTACAACACCCGGAAGAACCAGGGCCTGCCTCCCGGACCCATCTGCAACCCCGGTATCTATGCCATCTACGCTGCCCTGGATCCGGATGATACCGACTACCACTACTATGTCTACTCCAAGGAAGCCGGAGAGCACCTGTTCTCCGAAACCCTTGCCGAGCATGAGCAGAAGGTTGAGGCATTGGGGTACTAAATGAAAAAAATAGAATTACTCAGCCCTGCCGGGGATATGGAACGGCTGAAAATGGCGGTTTTATACGGCGCCGATGCAGTGTATCTGGCAGGTACCGACTTCGGAATGCGCTCCTTTGCGGGGAATTTTTCCCCGGAGGAGCTGCCCCGGGCGGTGGCTTTTGCCCACGCCCATGGGGTGAAAACCCACGTGACGGTGAACACCATGCCCCGCAATGAGGAGGTTGCCAACCTTCCCCGGTATCTGGAGCAGCTCCAGGACGCCGGGGTGGATGCCTTGATTGTGGCGGATTTGGGCGCCTTTACCCTGGCGGGGAAGTACGCCCCCAAATGCCAGCGGCATATCTCCACCCAGCAGTCTGTGGCAAACTACGAATGTGCCAGAGCCTGGTATGACCTGGGAGCCACCCGGGTGGTGCTGGCAAGGGAGCTGAGCCTGGAGGAAATCCGCACCATCCGGGAGAAAACCCCCAAGGAGCTGGAAATCGAGACCTTCGGCCACGGCGCCATGTGCGTCAGCTATTCCGGCCGGTGCCTCCTGAGCAACTACATGACCGGGCGGGATTCCAACCGGGGTGCCTGCGCCCAGCCCTGCCGGTACCAGTATGCCCTTATGGAGGAGAAGCGGCCGGGAGAGTATTTCCCGGTATATGAGGACGAAAAGGGCACTTACATTCTCAACTCCCGGGATATGTGCACCATCGACCACCTGAAGGATTTGATGGAGGCCGGGGTGGACTGTATCAAGATTGAAGGCCGGGCCAAGTCCGCCTATTACGCCGCCATTGTGACGGGAGCTTACCGCCATGTGATTGACGATGTTGCGGCAGGGAAGCCTGTGGACCCGGTGTGGCGGGACGAGGTGGAGCACGTGTCCCACCGGATTTACTCCACCGGCTTCTATTACGGAGAGCCGGGACAGTATACGGAAAATTCCCGGTACATCCGCCAGTGGCAGGTGGCAGCCATTGTGGAAAGCTGCGATGAAAACGGCCTTGCTCTGTGCAGCCTGCGAAACAAGTTTACGGCTGGGGATTCCCTGGAGCTGGTGGGGCCTGACCTGCGCCCCTTCTCTTTGCAGGACTTTACCATGAAGGATTTGGAGGGAAATCCCCTGGAGGAGCCCAGAAAGCCCCAGATGCAGTTTTATTTGCAGCTGCCTTGCCCGGTGCCTGCCTATTCCATCCTGCGAAAAGCGGTAGACCTTTCTGCCAAGTGAACAAAATCGCCGTGGCCTGTCCACGGCGATTTTTCTGTTGCCAAAAGGCGGCTTTCGGTGCTATACTCATATGAGATTGATTTTTCAGAGGGTAGAAGTATGGTTTATCAGGTGGGAATCTGCGACGATTCGGAAGCAGACAGAAACTATATCCAAGACCTTGCCCGGCAGTGGGGGAATCAGCAGGGGCATACCCTGCACATCCGCAGCTTTGCCTCCGGGGAGGAATTTCTCTTTCACTATGCCGGGCACAAGGACTTTGATATATTGCTTCTGGATATTGAAATGGGGGCAATGGATGGGGTAACCATGGCCAGAAAGCTCCGCCGGGAGAACGACACGGTGCAGATTGTCTTTGTCACCGGTTACTCCGATTATATCAGCGAAGGGTACGAGGTGGAGGCCCTGCATTACCTGATGAAGCCGGTAAAGCCGGAGAAGCTTTACTCTGTCCTGGACCGGGCGGCGGAGAAGCTTTCCAAAAACGAACGGGTTTTGTGCCTGGAGTCCGGGGGAGAGATGGTGCGCATCCCGGTGCCCCACATCCGGTATGCAGAGGTTTACGGAAATTATGTCACTATCCACGCCCGGCAGACCCATACGGTGCGCATGACCCTGGGAGAGCTTGAAGGACAGCTGGATGACCGGTTTTACCGGGCAGGCCGCTCCGTGGTGGTGAATCTCACCCAAATCAGCCGGGTGTCCAAAAAGGAGATTATCCTGCGGGACGGCACCCCAATCCCCCTGCCCCGGGGGGCCTATGAAGGGGTAAACCGGGCAATTATCGGCTTGAGGTGAAAGGTATGGGACTGTTTTCCAAAGCAATAGACAAGCGGATTGGCTCTTACCAGCAGGAGTTGGTGGAGACCCATTACCGGGAAGTGGACAATATGTACCGGCAAATCCGGGGCTGGCGCCACGATTACCGGAACCACATCCAGACCATGAAGGCCTATGCCGCCGCCGGGAATTGGGAGGCAATCTGCCAGTATCTGGACTTGCTGGATGAGGACTTGACCACTGTGGATACGGTCATCAAAACCGGCAACCCCATGACCGATGCCATTCTCAATTCCAAAATCTCCCTGGCCAAGGCCAAGCACATCCCGGTGGTGGCGGATGCCCATATTCCTGTAAAGCTGCCCATCTCGGAAATCGACTTGTGCTGCATCATCGGCAACCTTTTTGATAACGCCATGGATGCCAGCCTCCCACTGCCTGAGGAACAGCGGATGATTCGGGTGTATATGGATACCAAGGGCACCCAGCTGTATATCTCCTTTACCAATCTTACCGCCGGAAAGAAGCTAAAGAAGCAGGCAGGCCGCTTCCGCTCCACCAAGGGCGAGGGCCACGGCTTCGGTTTGGTGCGGATGGATACCATCGTGGAGCGGTTAGGGGGGTATCTTAGCCGCAACAGCGAGGACGGCGCCTTTACCACGGAAATCCTTTTGCCTCTGGAAAAGCCTTGCAATTCATCCCTCAAATAATACCATTCGTCCCCGGATTTCCCCGGGGACAAAATTTTGTGATAAGATACCCCCAGAAAGGCTGGTGGACTTTGTGAAGAAAAAAGAAAAACCAAAATACAATATGGCCCAGAACACCTGGTTTATGGTGAAGCTGGCCTGGACCTCCCGGGAGAAGAAGGTCCTGGTGCTGGGACTCCTATCCGCCCTCCTGACGGTAGCCCTGAACCTCATTAACCTCTATGTGTCCCCCGCGGTCCTGGGGGTGGTGGAACGCCACGGCAGCCTGGCAGAGTTGGCAGCAACCCTGGCAGGCTTCGTGCTGGCACTGATGGTGGTGTCAGCGGCTGCCAACTATGTCAGTACCAATGTTCGGTTTGGACAGATTACTGTCCGCACGGAAATTATCAACCTGCTGACCCGGAAAGCAGCTATAACCTCCTATCCCAACTGGGAGGATGATCGTTTCCAGAAGCTCTTGTCCAAAGCCAGCCGATGCACCTACACCAACTGGGAGGCTACAGAGGCGGTGTGGACCACACTGACAAATCTGACCGCCAATGGGCTGGGATTTCTCATTTATCTTGTTCTGTTTGCCCGTGTGGAGCCGGTGCTGATTCCGGTGATTCTTCTGACTGCCGGCGTCAGCTATCTCATCGGCAATCGCCTCAACGGTTATGGCTACCGCCACCGGGAGGAAGAAGCGAAATACGACAGCCAGATGTCCTACATTGCAAGACGGGCAGGAAATTTCCAGGCGGCCAAGGACATACGGATTTTTGGCCTGCGTCCCTGGCTGGAGGCGTTGAACCGGAAGGCTCTGGAGGCCTACACCGCATTTCACAGGAAAGCCCAGGGGGTGTATTTCTGGGGAGCAGTGGCAGATCTGGTGCTGACCTTCCTGCGCAACGGTATCGCTTACGCCTACCTTATCGGACTGGTGCTGTATAGTCAGGTAAGTGTTGCGGAATTTCTGTTGCTGTTTACGGCGGTGGGAGGCTTTGCCCAGTGGGTTACGGGAATTTTGGGAGATTGCAGCACCCTCTATCGGCAATCTCTGGATTTGACCACCGTGCGGGAGTGCCTGGAGTATCCCGAGCCTTTCCGCTTTGAAGATGGCCAGCCCCTTTCTCCGAAGCAGGGGGAGCCCCTGGAAATCCGGCTGGAGGATGTATCCTTCCGGTACCCCGAGGCGGAAAAGGATACCCTGTGCCACATCAACCTCACCCTCCACCCGGGGGAAAAGCTGGCGGTGGTAGGCCTGAACGGCGCAGGCAAAACCACTCTGATCAAATTGCTTTGCGGCTTTTTTGACCCCACCCAGGGCAGGGTGCTTTTGAATGGACAGGACATCCGGAAATTCAACCGCCGGGATTATTACCGCCTGTTCTCCGCAGTTTTCCAGACTTTTTCCGTATTCCCGGGAACCATTGCCGCAAATGTCGCCCAGAGGGAGGAGGGCATCTGCCTGGAGAAGGTGAAAGACTGCCTGGAAAAAGCCGGCCTTCGGGAAAAGGTGGAATCCCTGCCTCAGGGCTATGAAACCCTTTTGAACCGGGAGGTATATGAGGATGCCATCCTCCTCTCCGGCGGTGAGACCCAGCGGCTCATGCTGGCAAGAGCCCTGTATAAAGACGGTCCCATTGTGGTACTGGACGAACCCACAGCCGCCCTGGATCCTCTGGCAGAGGCGAATATGTACCGGAAGTACCACGAGATGACCCGGGGGAAATCCTCGGTATACATCTCCCACCGCCTGGCCTCCACCCGGTTCTGCGACCGGATTATCCTTCTGGATGGCGGGAGCATTTGCGAGGAGGGAACCCACCAGAGCCTTTTGGAAGCAGGCGGAAAATACGCCAAGCTCTATGAGGTCCAGAGTAAATATTATCAGGAAGGGGATGCTGACAATGGAGAAAAATAAGAAAAAATCCTGGAAGGAAACTATCCGGCTGAACCGCAGAGGCTTATTATACTTCTGCCGCAGCTGCCCGCAGATTCTCCTTTCCCAAACCCTTTATGGAATCTGGACTGCCCTGGCTCCCTATGTGGGAATTTACTTCTCTGCTCAGGTGATTCAGGAACTGGCAGGACAGCGGGATCCCCAACGCCTGGTCTTCTGGGTGCTGCTGACCTTGGGCTCCGCCGCCGGGATTGCCCTGGTTTCCGCCCTGTTGAAAAAGTGGAAGGAAACCCAAGATGCCGGAACCTGGTTTCAGATGGAGCGCTTCCTTACGGAGAAGATTCTGAAAACGGATTATGTGAATCTGGATGAGACAGAGAATGCGGATTTGCTGTATACCATCCGTCAGAACAAAAATGCAGGCGGCTGGGGCTTTTACCGGGTGCTGAATGATTTTGTGGAGAGCTGTTCGGCGTTGGTGAGTATTCTGGGCGGAATTTCCCTTACGGTAACGCTTTTTCTTCTTCCTGTTCCGGAACAAGCTTCTGCCTATACCTGGCTGAACAGCCCCTGGGTGGTGCTGCTGGTGGTGGCGACGATGCTGGGGATTACCCTCATTGCCCCTACCCTTGCCAACAAGGCAACGAGTTATAGGGCCAAGCATGCGGATTTACACCGACTGAGCAACCGACTGTTCACTTTCTTCGGCTTTCTGGGATACAACCGGGAACTAGCTGCGGATGTGCGTACCTATGAGCAGGAGAAAATCTGTGAGAAGTACAACCGTAACAAAGAGGACCCCTTCCACTCCAAGGGAATCTTCGCCCGGTATGCCCGGGGACCTATGGGGCTGTACAGCGCCGCTTCCGGTGCCGTTTCCGTCATGTTTACCGGAGTTGCCTACGGCTTTGTCTGCCTGAAGGCCTGGGCCGGGGCCTTTGGCTTGGGAGCGGTGACCCAGTATGTGGCCTCCATTACCCAGGTGTCTGAGGGCGTATCCAAGCTGGTAAACTACCTGGGGGATATGCGGAACAACGCCGCTTTTCTGGAATTGGAGTTCCGCTTCCTGGACATTCCCGACCGGATGTACCAGGGCAGTCTGACGGTGGAAAAGCGCCGGGATCGGCAGTATGAAGTGGAATTCCGGGATGTATCTTTCAAATATCCCGGAAGTGAGAACTACGCCCTTTCCCATGTAAATATGAAATTTGAGGTTGGCAAGCGGCTGGCGGTAGTTGGCATGAACGGCAGCGGCAAAACCACCTTCATAAAGCTATTGTGCCGCCTGTACGACCCCACGGAGGGGCAGATTCTTCTCAACGGCATTGACATCCGGAAATATAACTACGGAGAGTACATGAATATTTTCTCCGTGGTGTTTCAGGATTTCCAGCTTTTTGCCCTGCCTCTGGGGCAGAATGTGGCAGGACAGGTGGATTATGACCCGGTACGGGCGGAGGACTGCCTCCAAAAAGCCGGCTTTGGAGACCGGCTGGAGAAAATGCCCAAGGGGCTGGAAACCTACCTCTACAAAGACTATGACAAAGAAGGGGTGGACATCTCCGGAGGCGAAGCCCAGAAAATCGCCATCGCCCGGGCCCTTTACAAGGATGCCCCCTTCATCATCCTGGATGAGCCCACCGCCGCTTTGGACCCCATCGCAGAGGCGGAGATTTACGAAAAATTTGACGAGATTGTAGAGGATAAAACCGCCATCTACATCAGCCACCGCCTGTCCTCCTGCAAATTCTGCGACCGGATTGCGGTGTTCCATGAGGGAAGCGTCATCCAGCAGGGAACCCACACCCAGCTCCTCTCCGACGAGGCCGGACAGTACTACGCCCTGTGGAACGCCCAGGCCCAGTACTACAGCGAAGAAGCGAACGATTGACGCAGAGGGAAAAATCTGGTAAACTGAGAAAAGTGAATTTTATGGGGCATACTGGTACAAACGGCAGGTTTGCCCTCAGGAGGAAAAAACGATGAAAAAAACAGTATTGCGGGAATATGCCCGGCTGATTGTTCGCAGCGGCGTGAATGTCCAGAAGGGACAGGAGGTCATTGTCTATGCAGACCTGGACCAGCCGGAGTTTGTGGCCATGGTGGTGGATGAGGCCTACAAGGCCAAGGCCAAAAAGGTGACGGTGGAGTGGAGCTATCAGCCTCTGGAAAAGCTTCACAGCCGCTACCAGAGCGTTTCCACCATGGGCAAGGTGGAGGATTGGGTGGCTGCCCGGCAGGAGCATTACTGCCAGGTGCTGCCCTGCCGGATTCACCTCATCTCCGAAGATCCGGACGGCCTGAAGGGTGTGCGGACGGATAAGATTGCCAAGGCCCGGCAGATGCGCTATCCGATTCTGCGGCCCTATATCGAGCGTCGGGAGAACCGGGAGCAGTGGTGCATTGCCGCTGTCCCCGGCGTGGCCTGGGCCAAGAAGCTGTTCCCGGAGCTGAGCCGGAATCAGGCGGTGGAGAAGCTGTGGGAGGCGATTCTTTACACCTCCCGGGTGGATGCTGACCCGGTGAAGGCCTGGGAGGAGCACAATGCCCGGCTGAAGGCTCGGTGCGATTACCTCAATAGCCTCCACATTGCCAGCCTCCACTACCGGGCAGACAACGGCACCGACCTCACCGTGGGCATGATGCCCGAGGGACGGTTCTGCGGCGGCGGAGAAAAGAGCCTCCAGGGAATTTTCTTCAACCCCAACATTCCCACGGAGGAGTGCTTCGTCTCTCCCAAGAGAGGGCTGGCGGAGGGCATTGTCTATGCCACCAAGCCCCTGTCCTACCAGGGCCAGCTGATTGAGAATTTCTATATCCGCTTTGAAAATGGCAAGGCAGTGGAGGCCGTGGCGGAGAAGGGCCAGGAAGCCCTCACCACCATGATTTCCATGGACGAAGGCGCCGCCTACTTAGGCGAGTGCGCCCTGGTGCCGGAGGACAGCCCCATCGCCCAGAGCGGCATCCTGTTCTATAACACCCTGTTTGATGAAAATGCCGCCTGCCACCTGGCACTGGGCAACGGCTATGCCGATACTATGGAGGGCTTCGAGAACCGCACCCTGGAGGAGTGCCGTGCCCTGGGCCTGAACGACTCTATGATTCACGTGGATTTTATGATCGGCTGCCCCACCATGGACATCGACGCCATTACCCAGGACGGCAAGACCGTACCCATTTTCCGTCAGGGCAACTGGGCCTTCTGAGGAAAAATAGGAAATTTCGCATTTTTGCAAAAAAACACTTGCAATCCTTGGCGTGTTGTGGTATTATAACTCAGCGATTCAATGATTGCCGGGGCAGTTGCGCCCTTTTACCATTACGAGAAAGAGGTGAACTACATGAAGGAAGGAATCCATCCCAACTACGAGCAGACGACCATTCGCTGCGCTTGCGGCAACGTCTTTACCACCGGCTCCACCAAGAAGGACATCCGTGTGGAAATTTGCTCCAAGTGCCACCCCTTCTATACCGGCAAGCAGAAGCTGGTTGACACCGGTGGACGTGTTGATCGTTTCAACAAGAGATTCGGTCTGAAGTAAGCGAAAGTCCGTACTGCCAAAAGCGGTACGGACTTTTTGTATCTTCCGGCGGGATTTTTTCCCCTTTCCCTTGATAGGAGCCGGGAAACTATGCTATAATAAAATGAATTTGATGGATTTTCCCAGGAGGTGCCTATGGAAGAATTGCACAATGAGACGCTGCAGGAGCGGGCGGTGCTGGTGGGGCTGAACGCGGACTGCTTCACCAAGGAGCAGACTGCCACCGACCAGACTCTGGAGGAGCTGGAGGCCCTGCTGGAAACCGCCGGGGGCTTCTGCACCGGGAAAATACTCCAGAACCGCCACGCCCCCGATGCCCACAGCTTCATCGGTGAGGGCAAGGCCATAGAAGTGAAAATGCTGGTGGAGGCCACCGCCTCTACCATGGTGGTGTTTGACAACGAGCTTTCCCCGGGAAATATCCGGGCTTTGGAGGAGATTATTGGGGTGACGGTTCTGGACCGCAGCGCCCTGATTCTGGATATCTTCGCCCAGCGGGCCAAAACCCGGGAGGGACGGCTCCAGGTGGAGCTGGCCCAGTACAAGTATCTGCTGCCCCGACTCTCCGGCATGGGCAAGAGCCTGTCCCGCCAGGGCGGCGGCATCGGTACCCGGGGCCCCGGCGAAACCCAGCTGGAATCGGACCGGCGGCACATCCGGGAGCGGATTTCCCGGCTTCAGACGGAGCTGGAGCAGGTGCGGCAGGTGCGGGGCGTTCAGCGGCAGCGGCGGATGAAAAACTCCGTGCCGGTGGTGGCCATTGTAGGCTACACCAACGCCGGAAAATCCACCCTGCTGAACCGGCTGACAGATGCAGGCATCCCCGCCAACAACCGCCTCTTTGACACCCTGGATACCACCTCCCGGCAGCTCCGGGTGTCGGACAATCTGGAAGTGGTGCTCTCAGACACCGTCGGCTTCATTGCCAAGCTTCCCCACCACCTGGTAGAGGCCTTCCAGGCAACTCTGGAGGAACTGCAATATGCGGATTTGCTCCTGCATGTGATTGACTCGGCAGACCCGGAGCGGCAGGAGCACATTGCCGTGGTGGAAAAGCTCATTTCCCAGCTGGCCAAGCCCGGCACTCCGGTGCTCCAATGCTATAACAAGGCGGATTTGGTAAGCCCGGAGGAGATTCCTGTGGGAGAAGATGTGGTAGCCATTTCTGCAAGGCAGGGCTATGGCATGGATAGGCTGCTGCAGGCGGTGGAAAAGGCCCTGGATAACGGCCGCCACCATATTGTAGTCCGGCTGCCCTATGCCATGGGCGGCCTGGTGGACACCCTCCACTCAGGCGCCCGGGTGAACCATGTGGAGTATACCCCCGAGGGCATTGAGGTGGAGACGGTGGTGGACGCCATTCTCTACGGCAAGCTCCGGGCTTATATCATAAAGGAGTGTTGAGGTTGGAGGAATATCTGGTTCCCACCCAATATGCCCAGGATGAGTTTGTGGAGAAAAAGTCCCGGTTCATCGGCAGAATCTGGCCGGTGGAGACGGAGGAAGAGGCTCTGGAGAAAATCCAGGAGATGAAGAAGCAGCATTATGATGCCACCCACAACTGCTGGGCCTACATCATCCGGGACGGTGCCATGCGGTTTTCCGACGACGGGGAGCCGGGGGGCACCGCCGGAAACCCCATGATGCAGGTGCTCCAGAAGGAGGGGCTCTACAACGTGGTCTGTGTGGTCACCCGGTACTTTGGCGGCATCCTTTTGGGCGCCGGAGGACTGGTTCGGGCCTACACCAAAGGGGCCAAGCTGGCAGTGAACGCCGCCGGAAAATCCATGAAGCGGATCTGGTCGGTGGTGTACCTGCCCTGTCCCTATACTTATTATGAGCGGGTCAAGCTGGAGGTGGCGGCCTTCGGGGGAATCATCCGGGATACCCAGTTCGGCGCCGAGGTGGAGATGACCATTTTGCTGGCAGAGACCCAGACCCCGGGCTTTCTTGACCGCCTTACGGATATGACCGGCGGCAAGGTGGAAGCCCTGGAAGTGGGCAAGGAGTACCGGGCTTTCCCGGTGGAATAGGAGGCAGCCATGAACATTCGGGAAGAATTGGAGCGGCAGGAGCATTTGCGCCTGAATCCTTTGGCGGCGTTTTCCGACGAAAGCCGGGGCAGAATCCGGCCGGAGGAGCCCCGGGAGGAGGATGTGCGTACCGTCTACCAGCGGGACACGGACCGGATTGTCCACTGCAAGGCCTTCCGGCGGCTGATGCACAAAACCCAGGTGTTTTTGCAGCCGGAGGGAGACCACTACCGCACCCGCATGACCCATACCATCGAGGTGGCCCGGATTGCCCGGACCATCTGCCGGGCACTGGGGCTGAACGAGGATCTGGCGGAGGCAGGAGCCATGGGCCACGACCTGGGCCATACCCCCTTCGGTCACGCCGGAGAGGCAGCCCTGTCCTCCGTGATGAAAGAGCCCTTCCGTCACAATGAGCAAAGCCTGCGGGTGGTGGATGTGCTGGAAAACGGCGGCGAAGGCCTGAACCTGACCTACGAGGTGCGGATGGCCATTCTGGGCCACACCGGGGAGCGGATTCCCGAGACCCTGGAAGGCCAGGTGGTGCGCCGTTCAGACCAGATTGCTTATGTAAACCATGATATTGACGATGCCATAAGAGGCGGCATTCTCAAAAATGATGATATCCCCAAAGACATCGCCCGGGTACTGGGCCATTCCCACCGGGAGCGGATTGACACATTGGTGTGCGACATGATTCGGGTATCCCGGGAGGAGGGGCGGATTCTTCTGTCCCCCAAGGTGGATACTGCCCTTCGGGATTTGCGCAGCTTTATGTTTGAGCGGGTGTACCGCAATCCCGTTGCCAAGGGGGAGGAGAGCAAGGCCAAGGATATGCTCCGGCGGCTGTATGAGTATTATTACGCCCACCCGGAGGCCATTCCCCAGGATTTTCAGCCCCAGCTGTCCCTGGACGGCATGGAGCGGACGGTGTGCGACTACATTGCCGGCATGACCGATAACTATGCGGTACATAAATACACGGAAATATTTGTTCCCTCAGGATGGCATATCCGGGGATAATGTGCTATAATGTCTTTTTACAGAAAAAACGGGAGGAAACTATGAACAAGAAAACGTTGCTCAAACTGCTGATGATTCTGCTGGCAGTGATTGCAGAAGGTATGGCCCTGGCCCCCAACTCCGTGACGGTGGCCTACATCCAGGAGCAGAAAAATGTGTACTATTCCTACTTTGCTGTCATCCCCGATGCCCCGATTCAGATGGCAACCCCCATGGCAGCCATCCTGGGTGCTGTGGCAGGAGGTCTTGCCATCACCTATGCCGTCCGTTCCAAACGGGGCCTGCTCCGGGCCATCCAGGTGGTATCCTTCCTGGCTATGTGCTTCTCTGCCTGCCCCATCTTGCTGCAGCAGGACCCCATGGTGCGCCCCAATGTGCTGCACCCCATCTGCATGGGCATTTTGTTCCTGGTTGCCCTTGTGATGTATAAAAAGGCCGAGACCCTGGAAGATGTGCACCACGAACCCCGGAGACTGAAAAAGAGATAAGACCAATTTTTAAGGGAAAGGAGGGGCAGTCATGGCATTTCCCCCGTCATTTATGGATGAACTGGTGGCAAGAAACCCCATCGAGGAAGTGGTGGGGCAGTATGTGCACCTGAAGCGCTCCGGCGCAAACCTTTTTGGACTGTGCCCCTTCCATGGGGAGAAAACTGCCTCCTTTTCCGTGGCCCCGGATAAGGGCATCTACTACTGCTTCGGCTGTCACAAGGGGGGCAGCGTGGTCAATTTCATGATGGAAATTGAGGGGCTGAGCTACCCGGATGCGGTGCGGGCCCTGGCAAAGCGGGCAGGGATGGAGGTCCCGGAGGACGAGCAGTACCAGAGCCGGTACCGCCAGCAGGAGCGGCTGTGGGCCCTTTCCAAGGAAGCGGCCCGGTATTTCCACAGCCAGCTCTACAGCCCCGCCGGGGCGGAAGGCCTGGCCTATGCCCAGAAGCGGGGCATGACCCCGGCCATTCTTACCAAATTCGGAATCGGCTTTGCTCCCAACAGCTGGAACGGCCTCACGGACGCCATGAAGGCCAAGGGCTATACAGAGCAGGAGCTGAAGGATGCAGGCCTGGTGTCGGAAAAGGGCGGCAGAATCTACGACCGCTTCCGCAACCGGCTGATGTTTCCCATTATCGATGTCCGGGGGAATGTGATTGGCTTCGGCGGCCGTGTGATGGACGACTCCACCCCCAAGTATCTCAATTCCCCCGAAACCCTCATCTTCAACAAACGGAAGAACCTCTTTGCCCTGAATCTGGCAAAGAAAAGCAAGCTGGGCTACCTGATTCTGGTGGAGGGGTATATGGATGCCATTGCCCTGTACCAGTACGGCTTTGACTGCGCCGTGGCGTCCCTGGGCACCAGCCTGACCCAGGAGCACGCAACCCTTCTGAGCCGTTACACAGAACAGGTGTACCTGATTTACGATGCGGACCAGGCAGGGCAAAACGCCACCCGCCGGGCCATTCCCATGCTGGAGCAGGCGGGAATCCGCATCAAGGTGCTGAAAATCCCCGATGCCAAGGACCCGGACGAGTTTCTCAAGAAATTCGGCCCGGAGCGGTTCCAGCTGCTTTTGCAGGAATCCACCAACCGGGTGGAGTTCCAGCTGGCTTCCATTGCCGGCAAGTACAATCTGGCGGTGGACGAGGAAAAAATCCGCTATGTCCAGGAATGTGCCCAGCTGATTTGCACCCTGGACAGCTCCGTCAAGCGGGAGGTTTACAGCGGCCGGGTGGCGGAGGCCGCCAAAGTCACCATGGACGCCATGAAGCTGGAGGTGGACAAAGCCTTCCGGCGGCGGGTGGCCCAGGAGAAGAAGCGGCAGGAAAAGATTGATCTGGAGCCCATGAAGGCCCTGCAGCCCAAGGACCGCTCCATTCGTTACGACAATATGAAGTCCGCCATGGCGGAGGAGGGAATCCTCTGCCAGGTGCTCCGGGACCCGTCTCTGATGGACAGCCTGGGAAGACTCACCCCCGAATCCTTTTCCGTACCCCTGCTGGGACGGGTGTTTGCCCAGCTGCTGAACCGGCACCGGCAGGGCCTGGAGGTTCAGCTGGGGGTGCTGGAGGACATTACCCCGGAGGAGATGGCCCATTTGACAGGTGTGCTTCAGCGGCACCAGGGGCCTGTAAACGAAAAGGCCTTCCGGGACTGCATCCGCACGGTGCTGACGGAGCATCAGGAGAAAACCGTTTCTTCCGATGAAGATCTCCTGGCCCTGCGGAACAAGCTGAAAGAAAGTAAAGGTACAAAAGCATGAGCACTGGGGTTATGGAGAAAAAACCGCCCGCCTGGGAGGAGGATACGGGGGATTTCCTGAAGGAAATCAGGAATTTCCCCCTTCTGACCCCGGAGGAGGAGCGGGAACTGGCAAAAAAGTGCGCCCAGGGGGACAAGGATGCCATCGTGAAGATGGTAAACTCCAATCTCCGTCTGGTGGTGTCCATTGCCAAGGAATACGCCGGACGGGGTGTGCCCCTGCTGGATTTGATTCAGGAGGGCAGTATCGGCCTTCTGGTGGCGGCACAAAAGTTTGATTATACCCTGGACTACCGGTTTTCCACCTATGCCACCAAGTGGATTCGCCAGAGAATCAGCCGGTACCTGATTAACCAGGCCGGGGTGATTCGGGTGCCCACCCATACAGCGGAGCGGATGCGCAAGCTCCTTCAGGGCCAGACCGCCCTGCGCCAGAGTCTGGAGCGGGAACCTACAGCCGCCGAATTGGCAAAGTATTGCGGCCTGCCGGAAGGCAAGGTGCAGGAACTGCTGGATCTGATGCCCCAGGTGTGCTCCCTGGATTCTCCCACGGGAGAAGGGGAGGACAGCACCTTAGGACTGCTTGTGGAGGACTTGCAGGCACCCCAGCCCCAGGAGGAACTGGTGCGCCGGGAGCTGAAGCAGAAAATGGAAGGCTTGCTCTCCCAGCTGGAGCCCCGGCAGCAGCAGGTGCTGCGGCTCCACTTCGGTATGGAGGACGGCGTCTGCCATACTTTGGAGCAAATCGGAAAGCAGCTGGGGGTGTCCAAGGAGCGGGTGCGCCAGATTGAGCGACAGGCTCTCAACAAGCTGCAAAAGCTGGGAACCGGCTTTGGATTGGAGGATTTTCTGGAATGACAGAGGAATTTATGTTTGACCTTGCCCCCTGGGAGGCAACGCTTCAGGGAAAGCACCGGGGAGACACCATACAGCTTCTGGACTGGCTGACCCTGCTGGAGGCAGAGCCGGAGGATGTGGCTCAGGACGCCCTGGATGCCCTGGAAGCGGAGGGAATCGCCCTGGATTTGACGGGACTGCCCCATGAGGCAGCTTCCGGCGCCGCCGGAGAACGGCTGGCCTGGGAGATGAAGCTGGCCCGGCAGGAGGATTGGCTTTCGAACCTGCCGGAAAATGACCCCCTGGCCCTGTATCTTCAGGAGCTGGCAGCACGCCCTGCCACAGGAAATGTGGAAGGGTATTTGCAGCACTACCGGGAAGGCGACCAGGCGGCCGCTGAGCAGCTGGCAAACGAGATGCTGAGCCTGGTGGTGGCAGAATCCCGGAAATGCACCGGCTACGGCGTGCTGCTGCTGGATCTTATCCAGGAGGGAAGCCTTGGCCTGTGGCAGGGTATTTTGCAGTATGAGTCCGGGGACTTTACCGGGCATTGTCTGTGGTACATCCGCCAGTATCTGGCGAAAGTGGTGTTCTGGCAGCTGCGCAGTTCCGGCCTGGGGAGCAAGCTCCGGCAGGGGATGGAGGACTATCTGGCAGCGGACCAGCAGCTCCTTACCAGTCTGGGCCGCAACCCCACCCTGGAGGAGATTGCAGACTTTCTTCACATCACCCCGGAACAGACGGCTACCTATGAAAAGATGCTCTCAGATGCCAAGCTGCGGCAAAAAATCCAAAACCGGGAAAAGCCCCGGGAGGAGCCGGATGATGAACAGGCGGTGGAAAACACCGCATATTTCCAGAGCCGCCAGCGGATTGCTGAAATGCTCTCCACCCTGGAACCTAAGGAGGCAGAGCTTCTGAGCCTGCGCTTTGGTCTGGAAGGGGGCACGCCCCTGAGTCCCCAGGAAGTGGGGCAGCGGCTGAATCTGACAGCGGAGCAGGTGGTGGCCCTGGAAGGGGCGGCCCTTCAAAAGCTCCGGGAAAATCAATAATCAGGAAGAAGGAATGGATTGTGGCAAAGACATACAGCATTGCCATTGACGGCCCTGCTGGTGCAGGAAAGAGTACCATTGCCCGCCGCTTGGCTGCCGAGCTGGGCTACTGCTATGTGGATACAGGGGCAATTTACCGGACAGTTGCTTATTTTCTGGACCTTTGGGGGGTAAGTCCCAAGGATGTGGATGGGGTCCGGCGGTACATTGACGAGCTGACGGTGGAGATTACATACGACGAAACCGGCAGCCAGCACATGATTATGAACGGCATGGATGTAACCCCGGACATCCGTACCCAGGAGATTTCCCAGAAGGCTTCCCTGGTGTCCGCCCACAAAGAGGTGCGGGATATGCTGCTGGATATGCAGCGGGACGTGGCCAGAAAGCACAATGTGATTATGGACGGCCGGGATATCGGCACCGTGGTGCTGCCCAAGGCGGACGTGAAGATTTTCCTCACCGCCTCCTCCCAGGTTCGTGCCCAGCGGCGGTATGAGGAGCTGATTGCCAAGGGACAGAAGGCGGAGCTTTCTCAGATTCTCAAGGAGATTGAGCAGCGGGACTACCAGGATACCCACCGGGAGGTGGCGCCTTTGAAGAAAGCCCGGGATGCGGTGGAGCTGGATACCTCCGATTTGGATATTGACGGTGTCATTGCCGCTATGAAGAAAATCATCGGGGAGAAGATTCCGCTATGAGCATCCATGTGGCAAAAAGCGCCGGATTCTGCTTCGGGGTGAACCGGGCGGTAGAACTGGTGGAGCAGGCGGCCCGGGAAAAGGGCCGGGTGTACACCCTGGGCCCCATTATCCATAACCGCCATGCGGTTGCCCATTTTCAGCAGATGGGGGTTTCTGTGATTGGGAGCCCCCAGGAGGCCCAGCCCGGGGATACGGTGATTATCCGCTCCCATGGGGTGTCCCGTCAGGTGTACCGGCTTCTGGAGGAGCAGGGGGTGGAGATTGTGGATGCCACCTGTCCTTTCGTGAAGCGAATCCACGAAATCGTGAGCCGGGCAGAGGAGGAAGGGCGGCTTCCCATCATCATCGGCACCCCAACCCACCCGGAGGTGGAGGGGATTGCCGGGTGGTGCACCAGCTGCCGCATCTTCGATACCCCGGAAAAACTGGAAAAATGGGCCCAGGAACCGGATTTTTCCCCGGATTTGCCGGTGTGCATGGTGTGTCAAACCACCTCCACAGAAAATTTATGGAAAAAATGCGGCGAAATCGCAAAAAAACTGTTTACTAATTTGAAAATCTTTGATACAATATGCAAAGCTACAGAATTTCGGCAGAGTGAAGCGGCAAAATTGAGTTCAATTTGTCAGGCTATGGTCGTTGTAGGTGACACACACAGTTCCAACACAGGCCGTCTCGCTATGATTTGCCGGGAGCACTGCAGCCGGGTCACGCTGGTGGACAATGCCGCCGAGTTGGTACCGGAGTTTTTCTGCGGTGTGGCTGATGTTGGAATCACAGCCGGTGCTTCTACGCCGGCGTGGATTATAAAGGAGGTCAACAAGACTATGAGCGAAATCATGAATGCTGAGGCTGTGCAGGAGGAGAACTTCGAGGAACTTCTCGAGCAGTCCATCAAGACTTTAAATACAGGAGATAAGGTTACTGGTATTGTTACCGGAATCGGTGCTACCGAAGTCCAGATTGATCTGGGCACCAAGCACGCTGGCTACATTCCCTACGACGAAGTCAGCGCCGACCCTGCTGTAAAGCCTGAGGACATCCTCCATGTAGGCGACGAGATTGAGGTCTTCGTGGTCCGGGTGAACGACCAGGAAGGCACCTGCCAGCTGTCCAAGAAGAAGCTGGACGGCATGAAGGTGTGGGACGAGATGGCTACTTACTGCGAGGAGAAGACCGTCATCGAAGGCACCATCACCGAGGAGAACAAGGGCGGCCTGGTGGCTAACCACAAGGGCGTTCGGGTGTTCATCCCCGCTTCCCAGTCCGGCGTTGCCAAGGGCGGCGATATGTCCGCTCTGGTGGGCCAGACCGTGCAGATGAAGATTACCGAGGTCAACCGTGCCCGCCGCCGCGTCATCGGCTCCATCCGTGCCGTGACCGCTGAGGCTCGCAAGGCTGCTCAGGAGAAGATCTGGAGCGAAATCGAGGAAGGCAAGAAGTACCACGGCGTTGTGAAGTCCCTGACTTCTTACGGCGCTTTCGTGGACATCGGCGGCGTGGACGGCATGGTTCACGTGTCCGAGCTGAGCTGGAACCGGATCAAGAACCCCGCTGAGGTTGTGAAGGTGGGCGACGAGATTGATGTGTATGTCATCTCCTTCGACACCACCAAGCACAAGATCTCTCTGGGCTACAAGACCGCTGAGATGAACCCCTGGAATCAGTTTATGAACAACTACAAGGTGGGCGACGTTGTCACCGCCAAGGTTGTGAAGCTGATGACCTTCGGTGCCTTTGCTGAGATTATCCCCGGCGTGGACGGCCTGATTCACATTTCCCAGATTGCCGACCGTCGGATTGGCAAGCCCGAGGATGTGCTGTCTGAGGGTCAGGAGGTTCAGGTGAAGATCACTGATGTGGACGCTGAGAACAAGCGTATCTCCCTGTCCATCCGTGCCCTGCTGGAGGGCAACAACGAGGCCTCTGAGGAAGCCTGATGCCACAAATTTCCGGGGCTGGATTCCAGCCCCGGTTTTTTATCAGGAGGTAACTTATGGTAAAGCATATTGTGATTTACACGTTGAAAGAGGGCGTGGATAAGGCCGCCGCTGTGGAGACCATCCGCTCCGTGCTGGAGCCCCTGGTGGGTCAGATTCCCGGCCTGCTTCACCTGGAGGTGCGCCCCACCTATCAGGGGGGCATGGACTACGCCCTGTACTCCGAGTTCGAGAGCCGGGAGGCTCTGGCGGTGTACGCCGACCATCCCCTGCACCAGGAAGCCAAAACCCACTTCTGGGATTACCTGGACAGCCGGGTCTGCGCCGACTATGATGTATAAGGCCTGGAGTCGTCCCAAAAGATAACTTTTTCAATCGTGCAGGCATGAAACTGCTCCCTGTCAGAAAGACAGGGAGCAGTTTTTTGCAGACAGAGGGTCATTCCGGCTGTGCTGTATCAGAGGGGGTGTGGACAACGCCCACAAACAGGGGCAGTCCGTCAGGGCTTGTGATGGCAAAGAGGAAGGGACGATCCACCAGGAAGTCCACCTCATCCTCCACGGGCATGCCGGTGGCATCCATAATCATCAGGGTATAGGCGGCAGCGGTAACACCTTCTTCGTCAATGGCTACCCGCACTCCGTGGGTGGCCTGACTCAGGGCAATCATGTCCACCTGGGTGGTCATGGGGGAGAAGTCCCCGGCCCTGGTAAAGACCTCCGATAGCCCCAGGTTTTGCAGGCCCTGGCACAAATCCTGCTGGGAGGAAATGTCAAACTTGGGAAGGGAGAGATTTACCGTCAAATGCTTCTGATTCTCCCAGGTGCCCTTGGACAGGAGAAAGTCCATGACCTCCTGACTGCTTAGCAGGGAATCCACATCCTGCCCCTCATCCGGCAGCACAATCCACATGGTGCCGCCGTCATTGGCCAGAGGAAGACCGACAGAGGTGAAGTTTTCTCCCCAGCAGTAGGAATTTCCCCTGTTGCTGTGCATAAAGTCACAGGTCAGCTCCCCCGCTAAAGCATGGAAGGTTCCGGGAGCGGTGGCCTGGGGAGAGAATTCCGTATACCACTTTGCCTGGAAATAAATCGTGGTGGCAAGCGCCAGGACGGTTTCCGGTTTCAGCTCCAACCCATGAATCTGATTCTGAAGCAGTCCGCCGGTCTGGGCGTCCAGCCAGTCTTGCAGGGCTTTGTTAAAGTCCTCCGAGCCCATTTCTCCCTGAAATGCGGAGGCATAGTAGTTCTCTGCCAGGATTTTCATGGTTTCCGGCACATAGGAGATGTTCTGATTCAGCCACAGAGAGCTTCCCAGAATGCTGGTGGTCATGCCGTCGTTCCGGTAGTGGGCGTTCCACACCGCTTTGGCCTGGGTGCGCAGGGCTTCCATGCTGTCCGCTCCCAGTACATCCAGAATCTCCTGCCGGGTGGAGCCGCCTGTAAGCTCAGCCAGCATTCCCAGAGCCAGATACACATTCACAGGGGCATAGGCCCGGTTTTCGCCTGCCTCCCCGGATAAAAACTCCCGGATGCTGTTGGCAAAAAAGCCTTCCAAACCGTCGGCGTACCCCTCCGGCTGCTCCTGGGCCTTTACGGATTCACGCCAGGCATCGTACTCCTCACTTAAATTGGGGCTGCTTTCGTTGGGGTAAGGGGCCATTTCCGGGTACACCGCTTCGGCAATGGCGTAAGCGGTCAGCACCTGTCCCCTGGGGTACAGGAAGAAGCCGCAAAGAAGAGCCACCGCCACAAGTGCGGCTACCGCCCCCATCCACCGGGGCAGCTTTCTTTGACTTTTGACCTTGCGGCACCTTTGCAGGGTCTTTTCATCCAGTTCCCCGATACTTTCGAAAAGGTCAATGGGTTTCATACAAATATCCCTCCTGAATCAAATAGGCTTTCAGCTTCATCCTGGTGCGGTGAAGAATCACAGCCACATGGTTTTCCGTCATAGCATAGTCCCGGGAAATCTGCTCCAGGGTTTCGGCGAAAAAGTACCGGCGGACAAAGAGGGTCTGTTCCCGGGGAGGTAGCCCCTTTACAAAACGGCGGATGGTCTGAGAAAGCTCCCGGGCAACCACCTGGTTTTCCGGGCTGTCGCAGCCGGAAAGACACTCAGAAAGTTCCTCCAGAGGCACAGGCACAGCACCGCCGCCCTGTTTTTGGGTGAGATTGTGCTTCAAGCGGTTAATGGCAATCCGCCGCAGAAGCTTCGCCAGGAACATACTCAGCACCTGGGGCCTGTGGGGCGGCATGGCATTCCAGGCGGCAAGATAGGTGTCGTTGACACACTCCTGGGCATCCTCTCCCTGGGAGAGTACCCGCCAGGCCAGCTGATAGCAAAATATTCCGTACTTCTCCTGGGTAGCGGCAATGGCATCGGGATTCCGTGCCCAGTACATTGCCACAATTTCACGATCCTCCATAGCGTCCCTCCTTCTTCCGGTGAAAGGCCCTTTCACCCCTATACTCAAAATTTGGGATGGGATATTACAGAAATTATAAAATATTTTTTCCTTTCTGTATATCCCAAAATGCATATGAAAATCCGGCAGATGGTGTTTTGAAGATGGGGGAAAGGTGTTGCACGGAATCCACAAATCAAGGGGATGGATATGGTGCATGATAACGAAAAATGTTCATTGTATTGCAATGCAGATGGGTTCGTGTTACCATAAAAATGAAGATTACAATTCGTGGTACAGAAGAGGAGGGGATTCTATGCGTAAATTTCTTCCGGTTTTTGTTTTTCTGCTGCTGTTTGTCCTGTCCCTATTTGGCCTTTACTGGAAAAACCAATATCGGCCGGAACTCTCCAAGCAGGAGCAGATTGAAGCGGCCATCTGCGCCAAATTTGAATCCAGCGAGCCAGGCAGCCGGGTGTTCCTGTTTTATCATGCTGAAGCGATGTTCCTGGCAGGCTTTGTGTACGGGCTGGACTTGGTGGAATGTGATATTCCCGTTTCGGATTGGCAGTACCGGGTTACCTATAACTGCAACGAAATTTGCCCTACTTGCCAGGAGATTGTGGTTCTGGTGGGGGACGGGTCTTTATCCATTGACGGCGTTTTGTATACCTCCAAGCCGGAGCTGCCCTTCCAAAAGGTTTTGGAGTACTTCCGGGACAAATATGCCTACTATTGCCAAAACCAATAGGAGATTCCATAGATTCCGTGGAACTTTTCCGGGCGAAATTGCCTGAAAAAAACGGTGGATTTTTCTTTCTATTGCTGTTATGCTATGAGAAAAGCAAAAGGAGGAAAAGGAAAATGCAGCTGGGAAATCATCTGTTTCAGGCAAGAAAGAAGGCAGGACTGTCCCAGGAGGAGGTAGCGGAAAAGCTGGGGGTAAGCCGTCAGACCGTCTCCAAATGGGAGACGGACGAGACCCTTCCCGACATCCGCCAGTCCAAAAGAATGGCCCTTCTATACAAAATCTCTCTGGATGAGCTGATCGACTTCGATTTGGAGGTGCAGGAGATTCAGGAGGCCATTGAAAAAACCCGGGATGCGGTGGTGGAGAAAATTGACTGGACCAAGGCCTGGAGCAAGAAATACCCCATCCTTGCCAGGTACCAGTGGGAGGTGGATACAGTTCCTTATGCCCGGGAAATCTCGACGCTTCTGGACGACTTGAAGGCAAAATACGGCTACAATGAGCTGGACGCCATGCTGGTGCTGAAGGATATCCTGGCCGGTGTATGGAAAAGCCGGAAAAACAGCGGGAGGCGTTAAAACATCCTTGCTTTTGCCCTGAGGGTATGCTATGCTGACGATAGATATTTCAAAAAAGTTTTTATTCTGGGAGGAAAGAATCATGATTATCACCACAACCCCTTCCGTGGAGGGAAAGAAGATTGAGGCATATCTTGGTATCGTATTTGGGGAAGTGATTTCCGGTGTGAATTTTATGCGGGACATTGCCGCTTCCTTCCGGAACCTGGTAGGCGGACGTTCTGCCAGCTACGAGGAAGAGCTGATGAAAGCCCGGGAAGAGGCAATCCGTGAGATGGAGCAAAGAGCTTACAATATGGGTGCCAATGCCGTGGTGGGTGTGGACATTGACTATGAGGTGCTGGGGGCAGATAACGGTATGCTGATGGTCACCGCCAGCGGCACCGCCGTGGTAGTGGAGTAAAAGAATACACCTGAAAGAAAGGAGAAGCATCCATGGCAATGGCAATTCTGGCATTTCTCTTAAGTGCCGGCGCTGGAATCTGGCTCTCATTTTTTAACCAGGGAATGGGCGTGGTTGCATCCGTGAGCATCATAGGTGCATTTCTCATCTACCAGAATGAGGCCAATAAGAAGTGAAAGAGAGGGCGAAACCGCCCTCTCTTTTTGTGTGGGATTTTATCAGAAGTTATGTTTCCCCGGTGCCGCTTTGTCCCTGACCACCGGGCTGACCGCCCATACCGCCGGGACCGCCGCCCATACCGCCGGGGCGGCCACCCATGCCCCCGGGCCGCCCGCCCATCTGACCGGGATTGTTTTCCGAGCCGTCGTTGGTGGTGAGGGTACCGCCGTTGTTGGTGTAGGTGCCGTCGCAGTCCAGCGCGGTATCTCCGTTGCCGTTGCAGGTAAGATCAATGGTGCCGCCGTTGATGGTCAGGCTGCCGTTGGAGTCGATGCAGTCACCGGAGGATACAATCACAAATTCTCCGCCGTTTATCACAATGAAACTGTCGGAGCTTCCCCCGAAACCCTCCTGTCCGGGCATTCTTCCTCCAAAGCCGGAGCTGTCCGCTCCGCCTGCGGCGTTTAACCCATCGTCTGCGGAGGTGATATTGTAAGTGCCTCCGTCAATAGTAATGGAAAGCCCCTCGATTCCTTCGTAGCAGTAGGGGATGGAGAAGGTTCCGTTCTGAATCGTGAGGGCGGTGTCTGAGTGGATGCCGTCATCTCCGGTGCTGAGATGAAATTCACCCCCGGCAATGAGCAAATCCCCATTGGCGTGGATGGCATCGTCCACCGTGTCAATCTGAAAGCTGCCGCCGGAAATGGTGAGGGTGCCGTCGGCTTTCACGCCCTTCTGGCTGACAGTATCCGCTTCTTCCGTTGTACTGTTGGTGGGCGCTCCAAAGAAGCCCGGCCCAGAGTCTGTGGAGCCCGTGTCCAGGGTCACGGTGGCACTGCCGTCTCCGGTGGTGATGGTAAAGTCGCCCTCTTCAATCTGCAGGTACACGCCGGCGCTCAGACCGTCTCCCTGGGCATGGATTGTGAATGTGCCGTCCTCAATATAGAGAAAGCCCAGGGTGGTGTCGTCGGCATTTTCCGCATGAATACCGTCCTTTCCGGAGGTGATGGTGTAGTTTCCGCTGGCAATGCGCACGCTGTCCTTGCCGGAGATACCGTGGCTGGCGGCGGTAATCTCGTAGGTACCGCCGGAGAGCACCAGGTCATCCTTGGAAACAATACCGTGGCCTGCGGCGGCGGAGATGGTCAGGGTTCCGGAGCCGTTCAGGGTCAGATCCGCTTTGGAGAAAATCACGCTGTCAATATTGTTGTCATCTATGGCCACATATTCCCCGCTGTTGGAAAGGGTGTTCTGGGAATCCGGTGCAGTGGTGATAAACACCTTATCGGCGTTGCGCACATAGATGGCGGCACTGGTGCTGCATCCGATTTGGACATTGTCCAGCACCAGCTGTACCTTGGCAGAATCCTCCCCATCCACAATCACCATTCCGTCCTCCAAACTGCCAGAGAGAATGTAGGTGCCTTCCTCTGTCAGGGTGATTTGACTGCCGGAAATCTGTGCGGCATCGGAATCACAGGCGGCGGTGGTGCCGGACAGGGTAATGTGGGCGCTGTTTACGTCGCCGTAACCGATTTCCAAATCCGAATCGGAGAACATCTGGGATAGGCTGACGGTGGTGGGAACGGTATCCCCTTGGGCAGCATCCGTTTGGGTGTTTGTGGCATTCTCTGTCTGGGAGGAACCGCAGCCGGACAGCAGAAGAGCAAGCCCCAGAAGCCAGCACAGGCATTTGCGCTTTTTCATGAAAGAGCCTCCTTTTTACAGTTCCCCGATGGGGGTTTCCTGCCGGGACACGGAAATTTCCAGATTTCCGTTCCGGCAGCGCAGTTTGTCAATCATTTCCTTTTCCAGACCGGGGGCGCGGAGGGTCAGATTGTAAGTCAGGCGGAACAGGCTTCCCATATTGGTGATCTTCACCTGGGTCAGCTCGTTGGCGGAGGTGTACTCTTCCAGAACAGGCCGGAATACGTCGGTGTAGTCCCAATCCTCGGGAATGGTGATGTGCAGGGTTTTATACAAGGCTGCCTTTTTCTGAGAACCCAAGTCCAACCGGTTAAACACCAGGCTGGCAAGCCCCAGGAGAATTGCACACAGGAATCCATACTCTATCAAGGGCGCGAGGGCGAGGAGCCGATCCTTGTGATTGCTCCCCACCAGG
>OVXI01000013.1_pt1 | contig 48685 bp, 46 predicted proteins | sample 1732031 | NCBI WGS metagenome assembly OVXI01 (sample SAMEA4545821, study PRJEB24839) | metagenome | biome: chicken; feature: ceca content | place: Italy | collected 2013-05 | reverse complement strand
GAGCTGTCTAACAAGTCTGATTTCAACGATTTCACCCCTGCCGGAATGAATTCCGGCAGGGGTGATTTCCGATTTTCGGGACTTGTCAGACAGCCCCCGCTTGCACGATCATTCGATCGCCCGCCGGGCCCAATCCGCGGCCTGCTCCGTACTTCCGTTGCACAGCCGCCCCTCTCTCCATTCGATTTCCGGATAGAGTGCCCCGAGCTTCCTGACGCTGCCCGCGATCGAACTGCTCCCGGAGGTGGCGAAAGGAATGACCGTCTTGCCGGAAAAATCATACTTTTCGAGGAACGTATTGACCGCGCGCGGACACGCATCCCACCAAATCGGATAACCGAGGAACACCGCATCGTACTCTGCCGGGTCGAGACTTCCACCTCCCAACGCAGGGCGCGAGTTCTCATCGGCCATCTCCTTCGAGCTGCGGCTGGATTCGTCGGTCCAATCCAGATCCGCCGGGGTGTAAGCCACGGCCGGCACGATCCGGTACAGATCGCCGTCGACCGCCCGGGCAATGGCCGAGGCCGCTTTTTCCGTGGTTCCCGTACAGGAGAAATAGGCCACGAGGATTTTCCCGCCCGGCTGCCGGACGGCATCTGCCGGCTGTTCTTGTGCTTTCGTCGGGCTGCTGAACACGAGTAAACTCATAATTAACAATACGATCTGTTTCATCACTATTTCAATTTAGCATATTCTTCATCGCTTACGGGCTCCAGCCATTCGTTGCTGCAACCTTTGCCGGGGACCTCGATGGCGAGGTGCGAAAACCAACTGTCGGGTGCCGCTCCGTGCCAATGCTTCACACCAGCCGGAATATAGACCGCATCGCCCGGGCGCAGTTCGACCGCCTCTTGGCCCCACAACTGATAATACCCGCGACCGCCCACGCACACGAGCGTTTGCCCGCCCCCTTCGTCCGCCTCGTGCACATGCCAATTGTTGCGGCACCCCGGCTCGAAAGTTACGTTGACTACGGGTGCGCCCCCGGCCGCGACGGGCGCCAGATAGCTCCGGCCCACGAAATACTCGGCATAGGCATCGTTCGGGCGGCCCACCGGAAAAAGAAGGGTCTGCGCATACGCTTCGAGCGAACCGGGAGCCGCGCCGTCCGTCTCGTCCGCCCACACCTCCTTGGCCATGCGGAAAGCCGCCCAAGCTTTGGGCCAACCCGCATAAAATGCGGCATGAGTGAGAATTTCGGCCATCTCGGTTCGCGTTACCCCGTTCTTCTTCGCCGATTCGAGATGGTATTCGAACGAGGAATCGGTCAACCCCTGCGACATGAGGGCGACCACCGTAACGACGGAGCGGTCCCGCAGCGAAAGCAGGTCGTTGCGGCTCCACACCTCCCCGAACAGCACATCGTCGTTCAGACGCGCGAATTCGGGTGCAAACGCTCCGAGCGCATCGCGTCCGGCGGTCTGCTTGATTTTTACTTGAGATTTTGCCATGATCGGAAAAAATAAAGTCAACAATAGCATGAATGAAGTCATCTGCGGTTTCATACGACACGATTTACAATTCGACATTTCCGGGCACCCCGACCGGTCCTCCGTTTCCGATACGAAGATACGGACAAACTCACGCGGATATTTTGCCCCAAGGCTCAAATTTCTTTGTCCCGAAGATCAGTCCGCCGCCACCTTTCGGCCGGATGCCATTTTACCGGCATCACGGATGCCGCCGCCGTAACCGGCGGAGCATCGGCAGCGACCGCAGATCCACTCCCCGAGCAGCGGTCAGCATAACCTAAGCCGGATGACCGCAGCCCGAGCCGACGTCTGCGGCGCCGAATTCGGCAAAACGACCGTCAGCGCGGCAACGACGGCCGAAAACAACGCATGATAGTTCCGCAGCCCCTACGGCAACTTCACGTTCGCCGGCGGCAGCGCGCTACCGCGACGGGGCGACGCCGTAGGTCTTCTTATATATTTTGGAAAAGTGCGAGAGGTTCTTGAATCCCACGTCGAAACAGACCTCCGTTATTTTCCGTCCGCCCGATTCGATCAGGTCGTGCGCAGCCTCCAGCCGGCGACGGATGATCCACTTTCGCGGCGTCAGGTCGCTGATTTTGGCGAAATCGCGCTTGAAAGTCGCCAAACTGCGCCCCGTGTAACCCGCGATCTCCTCCATCGACAGGTCGCACATGTAGTTCTCATTCAAAAAGTCGAGAATGTCTATCTTCCACGGTTCCACGAAATCGAACAACGAGGCATAAAGATTCCTGTCGGTGCGGAGCAATACGTACACGCCTTCGGTCATCTTCAGCTTCAGCACCTCATCGGACGGCTTTTCACCCGCCTCGAAGTAGGGTGCGACCGACTCGAACAGCGACCGGATGTCCGGCCTGCTGCCCGGCAACACACGAAGGGCGCCCCTCTCGCGCCGGGAATCGGACGGAACAAGCCGCCGGTCGAGCCTCCGGTAAAACTCCCGCAGAAAAGGTCTCGAAAATTTCAGCACGACGGAGCGGTACGGCTTCCCGTCCGCGGGTTTCTTGTGCAGCCACATCCGGTTGTCGCGCCGCATGAAAGCGCACTCGCCCGCATGCAAAAGGGTTCTCCGGCCGCGCTCTTCGATCTCCAGCTCGCCCGAACACAGATAGACGAGCGTATGTTCCCTGTTTTCGTGGACACACCTCCGGTCATCGGTGAAATAACACGCAATAAGCACATTCGAGCAATCGAAAACATGGGACTGTTCCATACCATCAGCATTTCATCAACTGCAAATATAGCACATCGTATCCGGATTTTATTTGCCGTCAGGCTCAATTCGGAGTTCTTCGCGTTTTTCGACGGCCGCGACGGCTTCGCCCGCACGCGGCTCTTCTTGTCTTCCGGTGCTCAAAATTCCAATTTTTATCCGTATCTTTGGCCGGAAAAAACGAGACTTCGGCGCGGACGGGCGGTGTTCCCCCGATTACGACAACCGGCTCGCAGGCCCGCTCCGCGAATTATAATATAATGTAACTTATGAAAGCTGCCATCATCGGATACGGCAAGATGGGCCGCGAAATCGAAAAGATACTCGCCGAACGGGGGCATGAGACCGTGCTCATCGTCGATGCGGACAACGCATCGGAGCTCGATGCCGCCCATCTGAGCCGAGCGGACGTCGCACTCGAATTCACGACGCCCGCGACCGCCTACCAAAATATCCGCCGCTGCCTCGAAAGCGGCACGGCCGTCGTGAGCGGCACGACGGGGTGGACCGCTCGTCTGGCGGAACTGGAGGCACTCTGCCGCGAAAAGGACGGCGCCTTCTTCTACGCTTCGAATTACAGCCTCGGCGTGAACCTGCTCTTCCGCATCAACCGCCGGCTCGCCGCGCTGGTAAATCGCGTGGGCGGCTACGACGTCTCGATCGAGGAGATCCACCACCTCCAGAAAAAGGATGCGCCGAGCGGCACGGCGATCACCCTCGCCGAAGGGATTCTCGCCGAATCCGACACATGGAAAGGGTGGGTGGGCGACGTCTCCGCCCCGGAGAATGCCGGCGAGCTCCCGGCCCCTCCGGCGGCAGCCGCTCCGGAGCGGATCGAGATCCGCTCCCTGCGCGAAGGCACGGTCCCGGGTATCCACACCGTTACCTACGAATCCGAGGACGATATTCTTCAGCTCCGGCATACGATCAAGCATCGCCGGACGTTAGCTATGGGAGCGGTGATCGCCGCCGAGTTTCTCTGCGGCAAACGGGGCGTCTATACGATGGATGACCTTTTGAAATGACACAACCGCCCGGCGAAACGGGCCGGCCGGCGGAGAACGATCCGCTGCGGGAGAACTTTCGAAAACACGAAACTATGAAAAAAATAAAGGCTTTTTTATCCAATAGATGGGTGGGCTTCACGCTCGTCGCTGTGCTCTATACGCTCTGGTTCGTCGTCTGGACGGGCAACCTGTGGATGCTGCTGGGATTGCCCGTGATCTTCGATCTCTACATCAGCCGCCTGTTCTACCGCTGCGTCTGGCACCGCAATGCCGAACTCTGCAAGCGCAGCAAGACCTATAAAACGGTCTACGAATGGATCAACGCCGTCCTGTTCGCCACGGTCGTCGCTTCGCTGGTCCACATCTTCGTGTTCCAGATGTACGTGATCCCCACCTCGTCGATGGAAAAGTCGCTGCTCATCGGCGACTACCTCTACGTGAGCAAGGTCGCCTACGGTCCTCAGATGCCCAATACGCCGTTGTCGTTCCCCTTCGTGCACCATACGATGCCCTTCTCGCAAACGAAAAAATCGTTCTCCGAAGCCGTCAAGTGGCCCTACCACCGGCTGAAAGGTCTGGGCCGCATCCGCCGCAACGACGTGGTGGTCTTCAACTTCCCGGCGGGCGACACCGTGCTGCTCGAAAACCAGAACGTTACCTACTACGATGTCCTGCGCAGCTACACCGAGACCTACGGTCCCGCGGAGGGACGCCGCCGGCTCAACGACGACTACACGGTCATCACGCGCCCCGTGGACAAACGCGAGAACTACATCAAACGCTGCGTCGCCGTCGCGGGCGACTCGCTGCGGATCATAAGCGGCGACGTGTGGGTCAACGGCGAGAAGCAGGAGCCCATCCCCGGTTTGCAGTACTCGTACATCGTACAGACCTCGTCGCCGCTGACCCAATACGCGATTGAAAAACTCGGCATCACGGAGTACAGCGGCAACGGCGCGGGCTACTACATGATGCTCACCGACGAAGCGGCCGAGCGGCTGCGGGCGCTCGACAACGTGCTCTCGGTCCGCAAATACGTCGCCGCCCCGAACGCGGAGGTCTACCCCCACCGCTCCTTCCCCGCATGGAGCCAAGACAATTACGGTCCGATCTGGGTACCTGCGCGGGGTGCGACGATCACGCTCACGGAGGATAATCTGCCGCTCTACCGCCGGATCATCGAGGTGTACGAAGGCCACCGGCTCGAAGAGCGGGACGGCGCGATCTACATCGACGGCATCCGGACCGACACCTACACGTTCGCGATGGACTACTACTGGATGATGGGCGACAACCGCCACAACTCGGCCGACTCGCGCTTCTGGGGTTTCGTGCCCGAGGACCACATCGTCGGCAAAGCTTCGTTCGTATGGCTGTCGCTCGACCCGAACAAGAGCTTCCCCTCGAACATCCGCTGGGAGCGTCTGTTCAGCAAGGTACGCTAACGCCGTGGAGACGCCCGAAGACAGCTATCTGACACTCGCGGCTCCGGCCGAGGCTTCGTTGCGGGAGCGGAGCAGCAGGTTTTTGGCCTATGCCTATCCCGTGCGCAGCGAGGAGGAGATCCGCGAACGGCTCGATGCCCTGCGCAAACGTTACAACGACGCCACGCACCACTGCTATGCGTGGCGTCTCGGTCCCCGCGGCGGGCGGTTCCGCGCCAACGACGACGGCGAACCCTCGGGAACGGCCGGCCGGCCGATCCTCGGACAGATGCTCTCGCACGGGATCACGGAATGTCTCATCGTCGTGGTCCGCTACTTCGGCGGCACGAAACTGGGAGTCCCCGGCCTGATCGCCGCCTACAAGGAGGCGGCCGCCGCGGTCATCGCCGCAGCCGGGATCACGGAACGCACGGTCGACCGCACGTTCCGCGTGCAGTTCCCGTACGAAGCGATGAACGACATCATGAGAATCGTCAAAGACGAGCAGCCGGCCGTCCGCTCGCAGGAATTCGGCAACCTTTGCACCGTAACGCTCGCCATACGGGCCGGCCGTGCGGAAGCCCTGCTCGGCAAACTGCATAAAATCGGGGGCGCGATCCCCGAGGAGGAGTAATGGAAGAAGAAAAGAGCATTCATATCAAAGGTGCGCGGGTCCACAACCTCAAGAACATCGAGGTCTCGATCCCGCACGACACGCTGACCGTGATTACCGGGCTCTCGGGCTCGGGCAAATCGACGCTGGCTTTCGACACGATTTTCGCCGAGGGGCAGCGCCGCTACGTCGAATCGCTGTCGGCCTATGCGCGGCAGTTTTTGGGCAAGGTCAACAAGCCCGACGTGGACCTCATCACGGGCATCGCGCCGGCCATAGCCATCGAACAGAAGGTCAACACGCGCAATCCGCGCTCGACCGTAGGCACGACCACCGAGATCTACGACTACCTGAAGCTGCTCTTCGCCCGTGCGGGCCACACCTTCTCGCCCGTGTCGGGGCGCGAGGTGAAATGTTACGGCGTGGACGAGGTCGCAGCCCGCATCCTCGCGCTGGAAGAGGGCAGTCGGGTGGTGATCGCCGCACCGCTGGTGCTGGCCCCGGGACAGGGCATCATCGAAAAACTCACGTTGCTCGTCGGCGACGGCCTCCAGCGCGTCTGCGTCGGCGGCGAAACACGGTTCATCGAGGATTACCTGCCGACGGTCGGCCCCGAGACCCGGGCGGAGGAGATCGCGGTGGTGATCGACCGCGCCCGCGTCGCTCCGGACGACGATACCGCCACGCGCCTGCGCGACTCGGTGGCCCGCGCCTTTTCCTACGGCGACGGTGTCTGCACGATCCTGACCGACCGCGGGGCCGAGAGCTTCTCGTCGCGGTTCGAAGCCGACGGCATCCGCTTCGAACCTCCGACCGAACACCTCTTCGGGTTCAACAATCCGCTGGGCGCCTGCCCCCGCTGCGAAGGCTACGGGAAGGTGATCGGCATCGACGAAGATCTGGTGATCCCCGACAAGAGCAAAACCATCTACGAAGGGGCCGTGGCCTGCTGGCGCGGCGAGACGATGGGGCAGTGGAAGGACCAGCTGGTGCAGAACGCCGGCAAGTTCGGATTTCCGATCCATACGCCCTACCACGAGCTGACGCCCGCGCAGCGGCGACTGCTGTGGCGCGGCAACGAATATTTCGACGGACTGGACGATTTTTTCGCCTACATCGACTCGCAGCGGCACAAGATCCAGTACCGCGTGATGAAGGCCCGCTACACGGGCAAAACCGTCTGCCCCGACTGCGGCGGCTCGCGCCTGCGGCCCGAGGCGCTCTACGTCAGGGTCGGCGGCCGGACCATTGCCGAGCTGGTGGCCATGAACGTGGAGGCGCTCATCGGATTCTTCGACGGGCTGCGGCTCGACGAACACGACACGAAAACCGCGGCTCGCATCCTCGTGGAGATCCGCAACCGGCTGCAATACCTCGCCGACGTCGGGCTGGGCTACCTCACGCTCGACCGGCTCTCGGCGACCCTTTCGGGCGGCGAGAGCCAGCGCATCAACCTCGCCACGTCGCTCAGCAGCAACCTCACGGGATCGCTCTACATACTCGACGAACCTTCGATCGGCCTCCATCCGCGCGATACGAACCGGCTGATCAAAGTCCTCCGGCAGTTGCGCGATCTGGGCAACACGGTGATCGTCGTCGAGCATGAAGAAGAGGTGATCCGCGCCGCGGATTACATCGTCGACATCGGCCCCGCAGCGGGCGAACACGGCGGCGAGGTGGTCTTCAGCGGATCGTTCGAAGCGCTGCTCGGAAGCCGGAAAAGCCTCACGGCCGACTACCTCACGGGCCGTCGCCGCATCGCGTGTCCGTCCGCGGAACGGGGCTGGAGCAACTCCGTCGTGATCCGCGGAGCGCGCGAGAACAACCTCCGGAACATCGACGTCCGCATTCCGCTCGGCGTAATGACCTGCATCACGGGCGTCAGCGGCTCGGGCAAATCGTCGCTGGCGAAGGGCATCCTCTACCCCGCGCTGCGGCGCATGCTCTTCGACACGGGCACGAAACCCGGAGATTTCGACCGCATCGACGGCGATGTCCGGCTGCTCAAATCGGTGGAGATGGTGGATCAGAATCCCATCGGCAAATCGTCGCGTTCGAATCCCGTTACCTACATCAAAGCCTACGACGAAATACGCAAACTCTTCGCCGACCAGCCCCAAGCCAAACACACGGGGCTCAATCCGTCGCACTTCTCGTTCAACATGGCGGGCGGGCGCTGCGAAGAGTGTCAGGGCGAAGGCGTCATCAAGGTCTCGATGCAATTCATGGCCGACGTCGAACTCGTGTGCGACGCCTGCGGCGGCAAACGTTTCAAGGACGAGATTCTGGAAGTGAAATACCGCGACAAGTCGATCTCCGACGTACTGGACATGACCGTGGACGACGCCGTGGAGTTTTTCGCGGCCGACCGGAAGGATGCGACCTGCCGGCGCATCGTCGAACGCCTCAAACCGTTGCAGGATGTGGGACTGGGCTACATCCGCCTCGGTCAATCCTCCTCGACCCTCTCGGGCGGCGAAAGCCAGCGCGTGAAGCTCGCCTCGTTCCTCACCAAGGACAGTCCGGCGGACGGCAGCGTGATGTTCATCTTCGACGAGCCGACCACGGGGCTCCACTTCCACGACATCGCCAAGCTGCTGGCCGCTTTCGGAGCCCTGATCGAACGGGGGCACACGATCGTGGTCGTGGAGCACAACATGGACGTCATCAAATGCGCCGACTGGGTCGTGGACCTCGGCCCCGAAGCGGGCGGCGAGGGCGGGCGCATCGTCTACGAAGGCACCCCGCGCGGACTGGCCGCCTGCCCCGAGAGCCACACGGGCGCATTTCTCCGCAAAAACCTCGATTTGCACAAAAAATGACCGGGAAAACGTTTTTCAGATTCACGTCGTCGAGCTGGCCGCTGTCCGGTACAGATTCCCGTTCTCTCATGCAGGGAACACGGTGGAAAGCCACCCATCCGCGGTACGGCGTGCGGAAACCCACCCATCCGACCGCAGGGTGCGAAGTCGTCTTCGTGCCGATGCAGCACACGAGTTCCGCCGAAGATCATGCCGAGACGCGCCTCTACCTCGACAGTCTGAAAGCCGGAGGGTACGTAACTTTTTCCGAAGAAACGATCCCCGCTCCGTTTCACGTCGATACGATCCGCGAAACGGACATCGTAAAACTCGGCGCCGATCCGGCGAACGGCATGCCGCCGGCGGACTCGATGCACATGGACGCATCGCTTCGGAAATGCCGCCGCGAGCTCGGCTTCACGATCGGAGCAGACGGTTGTGCCGATCCGAAAAACGCCTCGATCAAAGGCAGCGGCGAAAAGCGAAACCGGCGTCCCAAGATCGCCGTCGTCTACGGAAAAGTCCGTTCGTCCGGTATCGTCTACTCTCTCGCAAAAGATCACGGATTCCGGATCGACCGGCGCTACAAAGCTCAAAACGACTATCAATGAACGAATTCACAACCTACCGCCTCCCGAACGGCATTCGGGGCATACACCGCTGCGTGCGGAGCAACGTGGCTCATTGCGCGCTGATCGTCAACGCCGGTTCGCGCGACGAGCTGACCGCGGAATACGGCCTCGCGCACTTCACCGAGCATGCCTTTTTCAAAGGCACGCAGCGCCGCCGGGCATGGCAGGTCAACTGCCGGCTGGAAAACCTCGGCGGCGAACTCAACGCCTTCACCACCAAGGAGGACACCACCATCCATGCCACGACGCTGCGCGGCGATTTCCCCAAGGCGGCCGAACTGATCGCCGACATCGCCTTCCGCTCGACCTTTCCGGAACGGGAGCTGGAACGCGAAAAGGAGGTGATCTGCGACGAGATCAACACCTACAAGGATTCGCCCGCCGACCTCATCTACGACACCTTCGAGGACATGCTCTTCGAAGGTTCCGAACTGGGACACAACATCCTCGGCGGCAAAAAGGCGCTCGCCCGTTTCGACGGGAACGCCATCCGCCGCTTCACGGCCCGCACGCATACGACCGATCAGATGGTTTTCTCGTCGATCGGCAACATCGCGCCCCAAACCGTCGAAGCCGTCGCCGACCGCTATTTCGGACGGCAACCCGCCACGGTGCGGACGACGCACAGGACAGCGCCCGACGTGCGGCCGCCGTTCGAGCGGACCATCACGAAGCACACCCACCAAACCCACTGCATCATCGGCAGCCGCGCCTGCGGGATCGACGATCCCCGCCGTCTGCCGCTGGCGCTGCTGGTGAACATACTGGGCGGTCCGTCGGCCAACTCGCTCCTCAACGTCGTCGTGCGTGAAAAACACGGGCTCTCCTACAACATCGAAGCCTCCTACACCCCCTACACCGACTGCGGTATCGTGGCGACCTACTTCAGTTGCGACCACGGCAACACGGAGCAGTGCATCGAGCTGATCGAAGCGCAGATGCGGCGTCTGCGGACCGAGACGCTCACCCCGCGGCGCCTCTCGATGGCCAAGAAACAGTTCATCGCCCAACTGGCCATATCGCTGGAGAGCAACGAAGGCTACATGCTCGGCACGGGCAAAAGTTTCCTGCTGCACGAGGAGGTGGACACCATGGAGCAGGTCTACGCCAAAATCGAAGCCCTCACGGCCGCACAGCTTGCCGAAGTGGCCGAAGAGGTTCTCGGCGTCGATTCCAAACTGATATACCGATAAACCCCATGAAGAAAAAAACAATGATCGTCCTGTTGGACGCCTTCGCCGATTGGGAAGCCGCATTCCTCGCGCCGGCGCTGCGGGAGGGGCTCATGCCCGGCTGCGAAGGCCGGTTCGAAACTCTCTACGCCGCGCCGCAGGGACGCACCGTCCGCTCGCTGGGCGGCCTCTCCGTCGTGCCCGACTGCGACCTCGCGGCGCTGCCCGACGATTGTGCGGGTCTGATTCTCACGGGCGGCATGAGCTGGCGAAGCCCCGAAGCGGAGCAGGTCGCACCGCTGGTCGCCCGGGCGCTCGAACGGGGTCTGCCCGTCGGAGCGATCTGCAACGCGACGCTCTTTCTGGCAGCGCACGGGTTCCTCAACACCGTGCGCCACACGGGCAACACGGTCCGACTGATGAAAGAGTGGGGCGGCGAACGCTATACGGGCGAGTCGCGCTACGAAGAGCGGCAGGCCGTGAGCGACGGCGGAATCGTAACGGCCAACGGCACGGGTTATCTCGAATTCACGCGGGCCTATCTGCTCGCGCTCGGTGCCGATACGCCCGAAGCCATCGAAACCTCCTACCGGTTCAACAAACAGGGATTCTACCCGAACTGATGGACGCACTCGAACGCTACATCCACGACTTCTCGGCACCCGAGGAGGAGCTGCTGCGCGAATTGGACCGCGAAACGCATCTGCGGGTCGTGGCTCCGCGGATGCTCTCGGGGCATATTCAGGGCAAACTGCTCGAGCTGCTCGTGCGGATGCTCCGCCCGCGGCGCATCCTCGAAATCGGCACCTTCACGGGGTATTCGGCCCTCTGCATGGCGGCCGGGCTGGACGCGGAAGGCGAGCTGCACACCACCGAGGTGGACGACGAACTGGAACCGTTGGCGCAGTCGTTCTTCGACCGCAGCCCCCACGGGAGCAAAATCCGCCTGCACATCGGTTCGGCACTCGCCATAGCGCCCGCTCTGGGCGGCGTGTTCGACCTCGTATTCATCGACGGCGACAAGCGCGAATACCCCGACTACTACCGGATGCTCATGGGCGACGACGGGCGACGGCCGCTCGTAAGAAGCGGTTCGGTGCTGATCGCCGACAACATCCTCTGGTCGGGCAAAGTCGTCGAACCGGTCGTTCGCAGCGACCGCCACACGCAGGCATTGCTGGAGTTCAACCGCATGGCAGCGGCGGATCCGCGGGTCGAGAACGTGATCCTGCCCCTGCGCGACGGACTGAACCTCATCCGGGTGAAATAGCAGTGCGACGGAAGCCGGAACGACCGCATCCTCCAAACGCCGATTGCGGCCCCGGACGGAACCGCAATCGAATCTCCGGCACGCATGCCGGAGCGCCCGGCGCAATCCCATAGCGATCGCGCAATCGACGCCGGCCCCGGACCGGCAGGCAAACGATCGGGCGAAAGGGCGGATTCGCCGAAACCCGCTTCGAAATTCCCTTTGTGAAGGGTGCAGGAATATGAAGCGGGAACGCCGTTTTTCGTCGGGCGCCTCCTGCCACTCGCCCCAATGCGATCGTTCCCGCCCGAAGGACACGGGCAGGAGCGAGGAAATACGGATTCGTAAACGCAGATTCCGGCGGCAAAGACCGGAAGTTCCCGCACCGGATGCAGAGGGCGATATTCGGGGAAGGGGGGGGGAAATTCGGAATGACCGAAAACAAAAAAATCGCACAATGGAGATCAAAGAATTGCAGGAGCGTGTAGACGCATGGATCAAGGAATACGGTGTCCGCTATTTCAGCGAACTGACGAACATGGCCGTCCTGACGGAAGAGGTAGGCGAGCTGGCCCGCGTCGTGGCCCGCAAATACGGCGACCAGTCGTTCAAGGCGGGCGAGGCGTGCAACCTCGCGGACGAAATGGCCGACGTGCTGTGGGTGCTGGTCTGCCTTGCCAATCAGACGGGCGTGGACCTCACCGCGGCTCTCGAAGCCAACTTCGCCAAGAAAACCTCGCGCGACAAGGAGCGGCACCGCAGCAATCCGAAACTGTGAGGCGACAGGCATCCGGAAATACGCCCGACCGGCAACCGAATCCGACCGTTTCTTCGGACAGAAAAATAAAAATCCGCCGCCCATGCCAACGGCACGAACGGCAGAGATGAAGAAGACGGACTGCCGGACTTAAACAAGCCGGCCCGATGCGGAAAGTTCAGCCGGATACGCCGCCGTAAAACCCACGACAGAGCCTCCGAAGCGGATTGAACTCAGTAAAAAGCCGACTCCGCCCTCAGCACATAGCGCAGATCGCGGGTCCGGTCGCCGATTTTCCGGGCCGGAACGCCAGCCACGATCGCGAAGGGCGGCACATCCTTCGTAACGACACTGCCGGCTGCGACGACGGCCCCTTCGCCGACCGTAACCCCGTGCAGGATGAGCGTTCGGGGACCGATCCATGCACGATCTCCGATCCGCACCCGAAAGTCCGCATCCGAATTACAACGAAAATAAGGATCCCGATGATCGTGCTGCTCGGTGTAAATGTGTACGTCGGACGAAAAATTGACATTCTCGCCGATCACCAAACCGTTGCGGGCATCGAGCAACGCCCGGTCGCCGATAATGCTGCCGCGGCCGATCGTCAGATTCTCCGAAGCGCGGATCTCCGCCCCTGCATGGAATACGACCGCCGGTTCCATCCTCACGAGCCAAATACGACGATAGAGAAAATTCCGAAGATGATGCGAAGGAATACGCCCCGTCTGAAAATCGGCATAACGCAGATATCCGCCGACATATCTCTTTAGCAAACGTACGGACCATGCCGCGCGAAGGGGGGGGGAATTTCTGTCTTCGGAGCACACGGAAGTCCGCTTCACGATACGAGCCCTGTTCGCTACCACCAGCCGGATGAACGGCAACGACAGCACGAACAGAATCCACTTGAGGTAAAGCAGGAAAACTAAAATCGTAATAAAATCGAGCAGGTGCATCTTGCAAACGTGTTAAAGCGTTTCGTATATTCGAGCGATCTTTTCCCGAACGGTCCCGATCGTAAAGTGCCGTTCGATACGTGCACGCCCGCTTTTACCCATCTTCTCCCGAAGTCCGTCGTCCTCCAGCAACTTTTCGATCGCCGCAGCAAAAGCCTGCGTATCGCCGTTCGGCACCTCGATCCCCGTCTCGCCGCCGCGCGATACGTAATTGACGCCCGATGCGGGAATGGTGAAGGTTACGGCCGGAAGCCCGCAATACATCGCCTGCGCCAGAGCCACCCCGAAAGCCTCGGCCCTCGTAACGGAAGGGAAAGCGAACACGTCGGCCGCATGGAGGTAATATTTCAATTCATCGTCGGGAATCCGGCCGACGAAATGCACGCGCGGACTACGCACCGAACTCCGGAGTTTTTCGGTCAGCGGCCCCGTCCCGCCGATCACGATCTCGCAATCCGAACGAATCGACGCATCGGCGGCAACCAGATGTTCCAAACCTTTGTAGGGTACATGACGGCCGAACGACAGAACGATTTTTTTGTCGCCGTATTCGTTCCGGATTTTTTCGACACCGGGTCGTTCCGATGCCGAAAGATCGAGCTCCTCCGTAGAAATCGTATTCTCGACCACGCAACATTTACTCCGGAAAGACTGGAGCGGAACCGCTTCGTCCATCAGATTCGGAGAAGTCGCGACGATCGCATCCGCCCTGCGGAACAACTTCTTCTCCCAAAACCGATAACAGGCATAGAGCACGGGCGCAGTCAGGATTTCGGCATGATAGTGTACGATCAGCTTGGTCTCTTGCGGAATAACGGCCAACAGGTAGAGGCTGACCAACGGATTGGGGGCGTGGAAATGGATGATATGGGGTCTGAAGCTGCGTATTTCCCGTCGGAGACGACCGAGATAGGAGAGCGAGAGTGCCTGACTCTTTACGTTTGCGAACGTCCCCACGCGGACTACACGCACCCCTTCGTATTCGTCCGTTACGGTCTCGGGACGATCGTTGAAACAGATGACGCTGTGTTCGAACTGAGGCAGCGAAGAGACGACCTTGTAGCACACGTACTCGATTCCGCCGGCATAGGGCGGATAATATTTCGAGATATGCAGAATACGTTTATTTGCCATATATTCGGGCATATAGATATTTGATGATATGAATCCGGTAGCGCAGCTTCGAGAAGATCGGCAGCCTGCTCCGCCGGCCGGCCGACGACACGGCGGCATCGTGGCGCCGGTAGAGCATGAGCGGACGGCGGATGAAATCCACCTCCCCCCAATACGAAGCGACCATCCCGAGCCAAATGTCGTGGGGCACGAAACTCGGAGGGAACGGAAGGGCGCGGGCGAGCAATTCCCTGCGGAAAGCCATGCACGAACCGAGAAACGAATTGTGCCACAAGTTGCGGAAGATGCCACGACGCGATCCGTTCTGCGCGAAATAAGACTCGTGCAGCGTGCGGAGCGAGGCATCCGCCACTTTGCAGTCGGAAACCGCCAGAAGACAGCGATTCAACGCCCCGCTCATCGTCTCGACCTTGTGAGGCAGCCACACGTCGTCCTGATCGGAGAGAAAGATCACGTCGCCTTTCGCATGTCTGAGAGCATTTTCGAAATTATGCGTCGTATAATCGTAAGTGTTGGGATAACTTTCCGACTTGACATGGCGAAGTATCCGAATACGGGAATCGTTCAACTCTTCGACAATGGCCAACGTACGGTCGGTCGATCCGTCGTCGGAGACGATCACCTCGTCGCCGTCGCCGAGTTGCACGAGGATGGACACTAACTGTTCCCGAATATACTTCTCGCCGTTGTATGCGGCAAGGCATACGGAAATCATGACCGGGAGTTTCTGCGGAACAATTTGCGTATGAAAGAGGGTGCGGCCCGCTTCGACAGTCGCAGCAAATGCCGACCGACCGAATAGTCCCGCCAGCTGCCATTGCAATAATGTATCGCATAATTCACCCGTTTGTCCGCATCCCATTCCGAACCGGCAAAAACCGAAGAGTCGAACAACTGCATTCGCATACCGTCCGATTCGAGCAACTGCGGACGGTCTTCGTAACGGAATCCGTATCGGACGGCTTCGAGCGCGATGATTCCGGGCATGGGAACCAGATTCAGACTTCCGTCCTCCCCGACGAAACGATGCGTCTCGTACCAGTCCATGCAACTTTTCAAAAAGGCGCATCCCTTGCTGCCGCCCATGATCGCGGCTTGAAGTCCCAGCCCTGTAACGGGTTTGACCGGATCGACAGGCCGTTTGTCGGCATCGAGTTCACGGCATCCGACCGTGTAGAAATCACGGTGGACTTCGATCGCAGTAAAATAATCGTAGCCGAGAAACGCATCGAAGGGTTTCAGCACCATTACGTTCGAATCCAGATAGATGCCTCCTTCGTGGTAGAGAGCATACAATCGGATGTAATCCGCGGCATAGGCCCATTTTCTGTGCTCCACGGCCTGCGCGACCCACGGCACACGGTTCACATCGAAGTTTTCGGTCGTCCAGCACTTGATCTCATAATCGGGCATCACCCTTCGCCAGCTGTCCATGTACTTCTGCAAATCTGCCGGCACAGGCTCTCCGCTGAGCCAACACCAATGGATGATTTTCGGAATCATTTTCGTAAAATATAGTTAAAGAAAAATTTACGGAGGAAATAGGCATCGTGCGTTCGAAACGTCAGCATCAACGTATGCGACAACACGCACTGCAACCGGAACAGGCAATCGCTCCAATCGATGAATTCGCAGTTCCTCGCACAGTCGAGGTAGATTTCATACCGCCGTTTCAGTGCGGAGCGGTCGCGCTCCTCGTTGGAGAAATTCTGCGTACATGCGCAGGTCAGCAAATAGAAACGGGATGTTCCCGCGCGCACCAATTTGCGGACGAATTGCGTATCCGAGAAATCGAGCCAGACCTTTTCGTTGTATCCGCCGCTACGCAGAAAAAGCTGCGTAGCGACGCACATTCCGCTGTTGATGACCCCATACCGCCCCAACGGATAACAGCCGCCCGCAACGAGAGGGCGCCGTTGCTTCTTCCATCTCCGCATCGGGGAGAGAAAATCGCCGTCCGGCAGCAAAACCTGCGGAACGAAAACCTCCGTATCGGGATGCGAACCGATCGCATCGACGTATGCACGCAAAAAACCGTCGGATAACTCCGTGTCCTGATCGAGCAGCAGCAACCAGCTGATCCCATTTTTCGATGCATATTCGGCAGCCGCATTATAAGCAGCTCCCAAACCTCGGTTTTCGGGACAATGACGATAAACCACCTCTTCCGAACGAACCGCTTCGGGATCGGCTTCCGGAGAGTTGTCGTGCACGTAAAATGCTACATCGGCCCCGCACGCACCGGCCTGCGAACGCACGGCACGATACGACACCGACTCGTGCAGCCGATTCCCGTACAGGACGACCACACACAGAATATTCGTTTTCATACAGCTTATTTCAACCGTTCGGCCACCGGACGAAGCACGGATTCCCAATAGATCTCCGAGGCATCCCATCCGCGATACACGTCGGTATTCCTCTCTCCGTCGATAATCCGCTGCAAGACCTCGGCAAGCGCCGCGGCATCCTCCTGCGGAACATATTCGCCGTACCGGCCGCCGATCAGATCGCGCGCAGCACCGACATCCGTCGAAACCAGATAGCAGCCGAATCGCTTCGCCTCATTCAATACGAGCCCGTAACTCTCCCAGCGGGAGGTAAGCACGAAAACCTTCGAGCGGTCGTAGTAATCCCATAAAGCGCGTTTGTCGTAGATCGGTCCCGTGAAAACGACCGCCTCCCGCTTATCCGGATGTAATTCATAGAACCGGTCGATCGCCGCCCGGAACGAAGGTTCCGAGGAGCCGATCAGACAACACTTCCACCCGCCGCCCCGCCTCAGGTCGATCCTGCCGAGGGCATCGAGCAACATCTCCGTATTTTTTTGCTCCGTCCCGAGCCGGCCGACCGTTACGATCAGATTCTCCTTACGCTCCGCAGAACGCGGCGCGAGTTCCAGCCGTTCCAGCAACCGCTCATCGAACCCGTTGGGCACGTAGACCAGCTTGTCGCCCAAAGCGAAATAGGGAGACGACGAAGCGGACATCGCTTCGTAGGCATTTTTAGTCTCGCAAGAGATGACATCGATGCAGGCGATTCCCCTCTCATAGAGACGTAACTTCCATCTGTCCGTAATTTTTTCGGGGGGGGGAATTTGCTGATAATGTGATGATCCGTATCGCACTTGATGTAGACCTTACCTCGGGGATTGCACATTTTGTAGAGAATCGTCTCGATCATGGTAGGCACGGAATAATGGAACCGCATCAGAATATCGATCCGTTTGGCATTGCGGATCAGATACCACCAGAAAAAAGCATATTTGTACCATCCGTTCCTGCGGTCTCCGCGCCGGAAGAGAAACCGATAGCGTATCCCGTCGAGCTCGGCGGGAAAATCCCGGTTCGTGGCGCTCGTGAGCGAAACGATCTCGACATCGGCTCCGAGCATACGCCCCAAATACTGCGGAACGCAGGTTACGTCCTTTCCGACGTGTTCGCGTTCCATATAGAGAAAACTCAAGGTCAGGTTAGGCATAAACTTTTGTTATTGAAAAAAGAAGCGGTAGGGGATAATCGTATCGAGATCTCCGGCGATACCGCGGCTCAAACCATACAAATAATAGACATAAAGCAACCCCAACATCCCGATAAACAGCGTGAGCAATTGCCGGCCGATCCTGTTTTTGTAACAATAGGCGTTGGCTACGACGAGAATCTGCACGATGTAGAGCGAGAAGACCAGACGGAATCCGTATTGAGTCGCTGCAATCATGATGTTGGCGATCAAGGTCGTAACGAACATGATGTTGAAGTAGAAGACATCGCTTCGATCGGTCCGCGAAGTAGGGGTGGTCAGCAAGCACATCATCGACAGAGGCAGCGTATTGCCGACGATGAAATTCGTGTTGAACGTGGTCCCGTTCGACCCGTAGGCGGCATAGGTGGACAGCGTGTCGCCGATCGCACTGCCGTCTCCTGCGACGGCATCCATTCCCAAGATGAACAATCCGATCACCTCGTTGAACATCTGGGACAATCCGATCAGGAAGGTCGCAATCACGCCGGTCCAGACCACGGCCGGCCGGAAACGAATGTTTTTCAGCCACAGAAAAGGCAATGCGATTACACTGCTGTTATGAAACAAGACAGCAATCAGCAGAAATAACAGACTGCGCTTTTTCCGTTCTGCGGCCCAATCGACGAAACAGGCCAAAATAAAAGATGCGGCAATGGACTGTCGGATAATATTGAACGATTCGGGGAAAAATTTGGTTACCGAGATCATGTAAATCAATACGGCCACCGCAGCGTAATACGTCTCTTTCTTGACGATGCCGAACAGTGGGACATAGATCAGACATGCGGTCAGGAAGAGCCACAGATGAGGAAAAGGCACCAGTCGGTAAGTCAGATAAAACAGCAGTTCCGATGTCCGTCCGATTTGCTTGGATGAGCTGAAGGGAGACAAATAATTAAACGTATCCGTACCGACCGTATCGCCTCTCAGGCCGCACAGCAACAGCATCGCCGCAAGCACGAACCATGCGACCGACTGCTGACGCAATTTATCGCGGCCGGCCCATATGCATCCGCCAGCGCACAGAATCAACAAGAAGACGTAAAGCGACATCTCTTCTTCACCAACGTTTCCTGCGCAGATCCGAACTCAGAAAAAAACCAAGGTATGCATAGGGAAGCAACCGACATGCGAAACCCGGATGCGAGGCGATCGTCCGGCCCCAGACCTGCATAAACTTACCGAATTGCCTCGATTTCGCATACACGTTCAATTTGCACAACACTAAACCCTGTTCGAATTCGGCAAATTCGGCCGGAATTCCGTATCGCTCGATATAGAACCGCTGTATATCCCACGTGGAATCAATGAATCGGATGCGTTGTTGCCATGCAGAAGCATGGCTTGCCGAATCGGACAAGACACGGTAAACTCCGGTCGTCGCATTCAGGAATTTGATCTTCGAATTTCCGGCGAAATACAGCCACATCGGATAGTCTCCCATCAGCCAGTCCCGCTCGTGCGGGCGGATCTCGGCCACATACGCCCTCAGCAAATCGGCACGGAACATCACGGTCAATGTCGGCACCGTATTCATGCGCAACAACGACTCCAGCGACTCATTGGGACCGCCCCACGGCGTCCGATCGAATTTTCCGGTATTCTGACGGTAGGAGACGCACTGCGTATAGCACATCCCGTATTCCGGATGCGCTTCGAGGAAATCGACCTGTTTCTGCAACTTCAGCGGATCGGTCCAGTAGTCGTCGCCCTCGCACAGTGCGATATACTTACCTTTTACCCGAGGCAACAAAATCTGGCGCAAGGGCGATATACCTTGAGAAAACTGATTTATTTTCTGACATATCGGCTTAACAACTTCTGAATCGTATTTCGCTGCAAACTCTAAAATCACATTTTGCGTATCGTCCTGAGACGCATCGTCATGAATCAATATTTCAAATGGAAAATTCGTTTTCTGGCAGGCAAATCCTTCCAAACATTGTCCGACATACTTCACGTGGTTGTATGTCAGACAACACACACTGACCAAAGGCTCTGTAATCATTATTTCAAACGAAGTTCAGCAAAACGATTGAGGCTCATCTCATACTTATAGTCCTCGAACAGTTTACGACAATCATACTGCGGTTCATACCCGAGCTCATGTTTTGCATTGTCGATATTCATCAGAAAACCTCCGCCACAAACTTTTTCCGGTCGATAGACGATTTGTGAAGGGTGATCCTTAGGTGAGAATACATCAATAATCGTCCGTATCTGCTCTTCAATAGTAACAGGGATTCCGGTTCCCACATTGTAAAAGCCCATCTCCCGATCCACCTCGGCTGCTTTGCATAGCATCTGGCTGAAGTCGTAGACGTGTACCATATCTTTGGCATAATGCGGATCACCCCATATTTCAATCGGACTCCCTTCCATCGCCTTTTCAATCATCTGATAAACAGGTCGTTTCGTCTTAACGCCATTGGGATAATAATATGGATAAGGACTATAAGAGTAGATCGTAGGTAATCTGAAGATGAATTTTTTCAACCCGTATTCCTGTCGATAATGCTCCATCAATTCCAACATTGTATTCTTTGCAATCACATAAACGGCGTGATCTCCGACATAGCTGAAGTTAGGCTTGGCATCCGCCTTCAACACGATGTCGTGAGGATAAGAGGAGACATCGAAAACTGTTTGGGTATAAATAATCCGATCGACATGATATTTACGACAAAATTCCAAAACATTATATCCTCCGACCACAATGGAATCGATATATTTTTTAGGTTGATAGGTATCCATATACGACGGGATCTGAGCAGAAAGGAGCATCACCGCATGAATATTATCCGTTGGCAGTTTATCAAAATCAGCCTCGCAGGTCAAATCCACAGCATGATATTCCACACCCATTTTATCGAAAAAATCGGTTTTGCGTCGTCCCGATGCAATGATGTCGTATTTGCTGTGGGGAAAATAGTCCAACGCATACTTCAATAAATAGGAACCCACATTTCCTGTTGCACCGAAAATTATAATTTTCTTTTTCATCATATTATTTTTTTATACATTCGATAATAGTTTGCATATCTGTTTCATCATATCGTTGGTCTACAGGCAACGGACAAAGATCGCACGCAAGCTCATGCTCAAATGCCAACTCTCCGTTCAGCCAATCCGTTACATTTCTCCAAAAGCGAGGAACATAGATCCGCTGCTCGATCAATCGTTGCCTCAGTTCCGGTCTCCTACTGAGAAAAGGGTAACACATCGGAACATCCCGCGTATCATCCATATCGATCTTCAATTCGTTGGTCGCTTGTAACGCTTCATGAAGACAACGATAATTCGAACGCCTACTCTTTGCAATTCGATTATAGTCCAACGATCGCAAAATACGATCGCTTAATAGAGACATCCGGTGAATATCCAAATTTGAAAATTCAGCCTCGCATGCTGTGAATTCACTATAATGCTGTTCTGCAGAGTGTGTCAATCGTCCTGTCAAATATGAAATATGAGATTGCGGATCAAACAGGGGATAATCCGTCATCGGAATTGGAAAACAGTTCGTATAGAGATAAGCTCCGTCGGGTACACCGAGAAACTTTCGTGCAGAATAGAATGTGTCTGCCCCATCAATCGGCTTTGCAAAGAAAGCCTGAGAGTTATCGACAATCAAATTTCGGAAACGACGAGCAAGTAACTCCGCCGTTTTTTGTTTCAATCCCCAATAATTCGTATAAAGAAAAACCTCATCTTCCTCAATCGCTCTATCGAAAACAGGCTCAAAGTTTTTATCTATATGATAAAATTCATAAGAAATACCCAATTTCAAAATTGGCTCAAGAATAGCGTCGCAAGTATAAAAAGGAACATATATCTTATTATAACACTTTGCACGCAGCACATATTCTAAACATTGACGTGCCGTACTCAGTTTCAATGCCGTTTCATGATATTGAACCCCTTCACGGAATTCGAGCTCAAAATAGCCACCGATCGACTTCATAACAACGCATAAGCATTCAACAAATCGTTCGTCTCCCGCACCGAGTTGTTCATCAGCACGTCGAGTATCGACAAGGCGGGTACGAACTCATGCGTCTTGAGCTGCGGATAGGGCAGCAGACAGCTCGACAGAAATTTCAGTTCGATACCGTTCGCCGCAAAAGTCTCCGCATCGTAGAGTTCGCGGCCGCCGACGGCGTTGTAATAGGTATCGGCCCGAAGCAACCGGCAGATGTGGATCACCTTGTCCTGCCCGCACAGCGAATTGTCCTTTTCCAGCTCCGAGGAGACGACGAACTGCGTGTCGAATCCGAGATAGGAGGCGAGCTCGTGAAAACTGTTGGCAATGAACCGCGCAAGATTCCTGTCCCCGAATCCGGCGATCCGCTCCAACACGGGCATGAACGCCCCGAAACAAGGGGCTTTGGAATAGTTCATGCGCACGGTCCGCAGAAACTTCGAGAAGTCGTCCTTGATCCGTATCTCGTTGATTTTCTTGTTGGGGCTGGCGCCTTCCAAAGCGATCGTAAAAAGCTGTTTTCGACCGTTGACAAGCAAATTGTTGCGGTTGATCCATCCTCCCTTGATGTAATTCACATCGTCGTAAATCACATACCGATCCACCGCTTTCATCAACTGAAAGTAACCGATATACGGCAGGAAGTAGGGTTGCATGATACCGAGGATCATCTCTTCAGCGGATTAAGTTCAACACACGCTCCACATCCCGCTCGCTCAACTCGTGATGCAGCGGCAGGCAGATCACCTCGTCGGCCATCTTCGTGGCGACGGGCAGATTCGAAGCCGCGGCCGACGGCAGACTCCGGTAGGTCGAAAAGGTGCTGATGAGCGGATAGAAATAGCGCCGTCCGAGCACGCCCGCCTCCTTCATCCGAAAATAGAGCTCGTCGCGCGTCGTGCCGTACCTCTCCGCATCGACGAAGATCGGGAAATAGGAGTAGTTGTGGCGCACGCGGGGCACGTCGTCGAAAAACGTGATGCCGGGCACGCCGCGCAACGCGCTGCGATAGCGGACGGCGACTTTGCGGCGGGCTTCGATGGCTTCGTCGACGTAGCGGAGGTTGAGCAGTCCGTAGGCGGCCCGCACTTCGTCCATCTTCGAATTGATCCCGGGCGCCACGACCTCGGTCTCGCCGGCGAATCCGAAGTTCTTGAGGTAGTCGATCCGCTGTTTGGTCCGGGCGTCGTGGCAGACGAGCGCCCCGCCTTCGACCGTATTGTAGGTCTTGGTCGCATGGAAACTCAGCGTACTGATGTCGCCGGCCTTCAGCACGGACTCGCCGCCGACCCGTACGCCGAACGCATGAGCCGCATCGTAGATCACCTTCAGTCCGTATTTGTCGGCAATCTGCCGGATACGCTCCGTGTCGCACGGGTTGCCGTAGACATGCACCGGCAAGATGGCCGTCGTCTGCGGCGTGATGGCCGCCTCGATCCGGTCGGGATCGAGGTTGCCCGTCCGCGGATCGACGTCGACGAATACGGGGCGGATGCCGTTCCACCACAGCGAATGGGTCGTGGCGACGAAACTGTAAGGCGTCGTAATCACTTCGCCCGTGATGCGCAGCGCTTGCAAGGCCGTAATCAGAGGCAACGTCCCGTTGGTGAAAAGACTGATATGCTCCACGCCCAGATAGGTGCAGAGCGCCCTCTCCAGCTCCCGATGGTAGTGCCCGTTGTTGGTGATCCATTTACGGTCCCAGATGTCGCGCAACAGGGAGTCGAATTCCTCGATCGGCGGCAGCAGGGGAGAAGTTACCGTAATCGGTTTCGAATTGTCCATATGTGATAATTGTTAAAACAAGGCTTCGCGGGTCCAATGCACCTCGCTCCGAACGACCCGTGCGGGAGCTCCCGCAGCCAGCGCATGCGGAGGCACGTCCTTCGTAATCACAGATTGATAGCCGATGACCGCGCCGTCGCCGACCTCCACCCCCTTCATCACGGTCGCTTTCGCACAAATCCACACATGATTGCCGATGTGCACGGAAGCCGCCGGATTCAAGCGACGGTTTTCCCGGTCGAACATCGGATGGGAATCGCTCGTCCGGATGGTGATATTGTTCGAAAGCATGCAATCTTCGCCGATCACGACTTCCGTATCATGCTCTTGAACGCACAGGTGTGCGGATACCACACTGGTTCCCGCACCGATCTCGATCCTGCCGTTCTCTCCTTCGAGCCAAAAGCTCCCGCCCGCACAACTGCTCCCTTCGCCGAGGCGGATCGTATGATTGTTCCCACGGATGTAAAACAGGGTATTGCTGATCTGCGCGCCGCTTCCGACGAAGATCGTATTGCCGTTGCCTGCAATATCCTTTTTCACGCGGTAAAAAATTCCCCCCCCCCTCGAAAATAATACGGTTGTCCTTGCCGCGTACCGGACAAAGCGCAAAATACATTCGGCGCAGCGACTGCACGGCGCTGAACAGAAAATTCGATTTTCGGGCGATCGCACCGATTTTCTTTTTAAGATTCATAGAAAAAAAGATTGGTTCCGGTCCGGCTGCCGGATTCTTATTTGCGGCGGAACAGCAGCCACAGCTCCTTCAGGTCGTCCGACCCGGTCAGAAATGCCGTCAGGCCGTAAACGAAGGCCCCGCCGAGCGTCCCGGCGAACAGTTTCGCCGCGTCCGAATCGAAGCACCGCGCGATGCCGCAGACGGCCGCGCCCATGACGGCCACCTGACCGAGCGTCGGCAGCAGATCGCGCATCTGCCTGAGAAACCCCATGCCGATCAGCTTTCCGGTGTAGTACGTGTTGATGAACAAACCCACGTAGGAGGAGACGACCGACCCCCAGCACATCGCTTTCACCCCCAGAGGGATCGTTACGCACAGGATGCAGATTCCGATCGCCTTCTTGATGATTTCGAGGCGCAGGAACAGATCGGAACGTCCCTTGACCTGCAACAGATTGAGGTTGATCGCATGGATCGGATACCACATGCAGCTCAGACACAGGATGCTGAGCAGCCCGGCCGCAGGCAACCACGAATCGTTGAGCAGCACGGCGACCACCGGTTCGGCAAGTACGGACAACCCGATCATCAGCGGAAATACGACGAATGCCGACAGACGCAGGAATTTGCGATAGATCGTGCGCAGCCGGTCGTCCTCCTGTTGGATCGTACTCAGCACGGGAAAAGTTACGCGCTGCATGATGCCCGTGAGGTTGGCGCTCGGAAACTGTGCGAATTGGTCGGCCCTCGTATAGTAACCGAGCTCCGCAGCGGCGAAGCGTTTGCCGATCACGAGCGTATAGATATTTTTATAAACGGTGTCGATCAGTCCGGAGACCATCAGTTTGGAACCGAATGCGAACAGCTGTCGGAACGAGGCGCCGGAAAAGACCCTCAGCGGACGCCAGCGCACGAACAGCCACAGCAGCGCCGTATTGAGACCGACGTTGGAGACATTGTAAAGTACGATGGCCCACACGCCCCAGCCGGCATAGGCGGCGGCGATGCCGGCCGTGCCGGAGACGACCGTCGCAAGTATCGAGGCTTTGGCCTGCGTGCGGAAGTCGATCCGCACACACAGAATGGCCCGCGGCACGACCGCCAGTGAATTGAGAAACAGCGTCAGAGCGACGACCCGCGTAACCTCCGTAAGCTGGGGCTGGCGGTAGAACCATGCGATGGCGGGTGCCGCGGCGAACATCGCCAAGTAAAGCAGAATACCGACCGCAATGTTGAAATAGAAAACCGTGGAGTAGTCCGTCTGCGTGCGGTCGGTCTTCCGGATGAGCGCCGACGAGAAACCGCTGTCCACGAGCGACTGCGAGATCGCCAGAAAAATCGCCAGCATACCGACCATGCCGTAGTCGGTCGGTGTCAGGATGCGTGCCATGACCACGAGGATCAGGAATTGGATTCCCTGCACCGAAAAACGCTCGACTCCGCTCCAGATCGTGCCGCGGACAGTTTGCTGTTTGAGCGACATAGGTATCTACCGGAGGTCGTCAGATCTTTTCGCAAACGGGATACTGCATGAGTTCACACAGCGTATCCCGGATTTCGGTCTCCTCGGCGGAGAGGGGACGCCCCTCCCAACTGCGGAAAACGGCCAGCGCCTCTGCGGCCAGCCTTTCGTCGAACACCTCGCCGTAGGCGAAGGTCAGCAGCCGGCACTTGAGCAGCGAAGCCGGCAGCTTCGGCAGCACCCGTTCGATACGGTCGAGCACCGCCTGTTTCCGGCATGTTTCGGCACCGTCGTCGCAGACCGATGCGCAACAGCCCATCAGCAGGGCAAGGCACAACGCACCTTCCGTCTCCGGCGTCGAACCGCGCCGGACGATCAACTCGTCGGACAGTTCGGACACGCGCCGTTGCAGAGCGGTCAGATCGTCGTCGAAATACGCCTGCGAAAAATCCGGGTACAGCAACCGGTGGGCCGCATCGTACAATTCTTTACACTTATCCATAGTTAGCCTCTATTCCTTCCTGACTCTCAAGTAACTGCGCGGAATGCGCACCGTGGCCGACAAAATCTGCGGGATACGGATCCGCACATGGGTACGGTTTCCCTCACCGACCAGCTCGCCCTCCACGCCGCAAAGCTCCCCTTTGACGACCAATACCTTGCAACCCACGGCGAGCGGACACTCGCCGATAGCGACCTGCTGCTGCATCACACGCATCACGAGCATGAAATCCTCCATCTGCTTGTCGGGCACCACGAGCATCGAGCGCGTGTGGAGGTCCCGGACGTAATAGAGCGGTATGCCGTAGTCGTTGGCGGCGGCGCATGCCTCGGCTTTGGCCGCGTGCACGAAGATCAGATTGCGGATCACGGGCACCTCCACCTGCATGCGACGGTTGCGCAATTCACGGATTACCGGGCGGGTCGGGATATAACATTCGATGCCGAATTTCTGCAAGGCGTTGCGTACGGCGAACTCCTGACAGTGTTTGACCCGCGCAGCAAACCAAAAACGCTGCTGCTCAGCGGAAAAAGTTACCGGAAAATTCATCGGGGAGAAGAAGGGAATGCACCGTTCCGGGTGCGCTTCGCGGTTTGGAACCGACATCGCTGCACGGCCAAACCGATCATCTGCAACGGGTTCCGAATCATGCGGGAGACCGTTTGCGGGTGCAAATATAATCAAAAAAAGATCATCCGAGCATGCGACACGCTCTTTTTATCGGATTCGAACGACCGGGCGGATGCCTTTCGCGTAAAACGGACCGCGCGGAATCAGGATTCGCACCGCCTCTGGCAGCGAATCGCCGGCCGCGGGATTCGCTCGGCGACGGCGCGTATCCGGGCAGGACCGGGCGGAATCCTACTTCGCCTCCGGAGCGTGCGCCCGGTCATGCGGTTCGCCGCGCCCGACGGTCGACGGCGCCCGCTGCGTCAAGCGCCTCCTGTCGGCTGCGGAGACATACCGACCGGACCGTCGGCAACGCGGCCGCCGGGCGCATCGGGACATTGCCGTACAAACGGAACGATCGGCCGCCCGTATGGAGGGAAGGTAGGGGAGCCGACCGCACCCCGCAGGCAGGGCATCGAGGCATAAAATAAAGAAGCTGTCTAACAAGTTTCAGACACCCCTTTCCCATTTCGTACTGCTATTCGGGAACTTTTCCCAATACGCAATTCTCAGAGGGTTAAAAAACTTGTTAGACAGCCTCGCCGACTTACCTCGGAAAGGGAGAGGGGAGGGCGACGAACGGCTTCCGGTCCTTCGGCCCCCCCGTCGCCGCACACGCTTCTCCTGCGACTTCGGATTACTCCAGCTTCAGCTCTTTTTTGATCGTTTCGATCCGCCCGTCCAGCTCGGCCGACACACGGTCGTAATCGTCCACGGAGGGCAGAGCGGCCTTTACGCCGAAATAGAACTTGATCTTCGGCTCCGTACCCGACGGGCGGACCGACACGATCGTACCGTCTTCGGTGAACCACTGGAGCACGTTGCTCGCATCCTGCTCGATCGGGCTATTGCACCCCGTCTTCACGTCGAGCGATTCGAGCGACTTGAAATCGTTGATCTTCACCACGGGCGAACCGAGAATCGTCTTGGGGGGCTCGGCGCGGAAATCGACCATCATCCGCTGGATCTGTTCGGCGCCCTCCTTGCCTTTGCGGACCACGGACACGAGCCCTTCGCGGTAGAAACCGTACTTCACGTAAAGGTCCTGCAGCCATTCGAAAAGCGTCATGCCCAACGTATCCATCGCCCATGCGGCCGCCTCGGCCGCCAGCGAGCAGGCCGACACGCCGTCCTTGTCGCGCACGTAGTCGCCGGCCAGATAGCCGAAGCTCTCCTCGCCGCCGCCGATGTATTTCATCTGGCCTTCCAACTCGCGGATGATCTTGGCGATGTACTTGAAACCCGTCAGGCATTCGAAGCACTTTACCCCGAAGCGGCCGGCCACGGCATTGGCCATGAGCGACGTAACGATGGTCTTCACGACATACTGCTTCCCGTCCAGACGCCCCAGCTCCGACCAGCGGGTCAACTGATAGCTCAGCAGCAGCACGAGGGTCTGATTGCCGTTCAGGAGCACGTATCCGCCTTTCCTGTCGCGCAACGCCACGCCGATGCGGTCCGAATCGGGGTCCGTGGCCAGCACCAGATCGGCTTCCACCTTCCGTCCCAGTTCGATCGCCATCGACATCGTCTTGCGCTCCTCGGGATTGGGCGATTCGACCGTGGGGAAGTCGCCGTCGACGACGGCCTGTTCGGGCACGACCGTGATGTTCGTGAAACCGAACTTGCGGAGCGAGGCGGGCACCAGCCGCACGCCGGCGCCGTGGAGCGGCGTATAGACGATCTTCAGGTCGTGGCGGCGTGCGACGCTCTCGGGCGAAAGCGAGAGTTCGTGTATTTTATTAAGGTATCGCTCGTCGAACTCCTCGCCGAGCGGGCGGATGTTCTCCGCATGCTCGCCCGTGCGGATCATGCGGATGTCGGTGATCTTCGCCACCTCCTCGATGATGTTGCGGTCGTGGGGCGCCGTAACCTGTGCGCCGTCGGCCCAATAGGCTTTGTATCCGTTATATTCCTTCGGATTGTGCGAAGCCGTTACGACTACGCCGGACTGGCATTCGAGCTCGCGGATGGCGAAGCTCAGCTCGGGCGTCGGACGCAGCGCGTCGAACAGATAGACCGTGAAACCGTTCGAAGCGAAAATGTCGGCCACGCGCTCGGCGAACATCCGCGAATTGTTGCGGCTGTCGTGCCCCACGGCCACCCGGATCGGTTCACCGGCGAAACACCTCTTCAGGTAGTTCGCAAGCCCCTGCGTGGCAGCGCCCACCGTATAAACGTTCATCCGATTGCTGCCCGCGCCCATGATGCCCCGCAGACCGCCCGTACCGAATTCGAGATCCTTGTAGAAACTCTCCACGAGTTCGTTCATATTATTCTCCATCAGGTATTTAACCTGTTTCTTCGTATCTTCGTCGTAAGGACCGTCGAGCCACGTCTGCGCCTTTCGGAGCACCAATTGTTCCAATTCGTTTTCCATAAGTCTATTATTTTTATTTATAGATATACAACTCGTTCCGTCAAAAATTTTATACGCAAATATAGCTAAAAAATTCGAATCTTCACTATCAGCGAGTTAAAAAACCGCCCTCGAAAAGCCTTGTTTTTCTATATATAAAAAAACAAGATTTGCAACTCGATTCGGGGAATTTTTTTACAATTTTATGCACAACTTTGTCTCGTCAAAATCGAGTACAACCCCCACTATGCTGAACAACGCGCAGACATATAGCGATATGTGGCAGAGCTGCCTTGACCGCATCAAAACGCAGACCTCCGAAGAGGAGTTCGTCAAGTGGTTCCAGCCCATCGTTCCGCTCGAATTCGACGGAACGACTTTGCGCCTGCGCGTGCCCAATGCCAGCTACGTCTACCAGATCGAGAAGAACTACATCCCGTTCCTGCGTCCGATCATCTCGCAGCTCTACGGACAGCATACGCGGCTGCACTACGCCGTCCCCAAGTCCGACGCACAAAACATGCCGGTCGCAGGGGAGACGGACAACACCGCCATCTCGCGGTTCAATACCCGGACCGACACGGCGAATATAAAAAATCCTTTCGTCATTCCCGGATTGAAGAAGATCGTCATCGATCCGCAGCTCAATCCCAACTACACGTTCGGGACCTTCATCGAGGGCGAATGCAACCGTCTGGCGCGTTCGGCGGCGATGTCCGTGGCGGTGAACCCGGGCAACAACCCGTTCAACCCCTTATATATATACGGTAATTCCGGACTGGGCAAAACCCACATCGTCCAGTCCGTAGGCCACGAAGTGCGGCAGCGCCATCCCGAGTTGCAGGTGCTCTACGTCTCGATGAACAAGTTTCAGGCGCAGTTCCAGACCGCCTACAAGAACGGCGAAATTCCCGATTTCATCCATTTCTACCAGATGATCGACGTCCTGATTATCGACGACATTCAGGAATTGACGGGAAAAACCGGTACGCAAAATGCGTTCTTCAACATCTTCAACCACCTGCAACTCGCCGGCAAACAGTTGATCCTCACGTCGGACAAACCTCCCGTCGAGCTCAAGGACATCGAGCAGCGTCTGCTCACGCGATTCAAATGGGGCCTTTCGGCGCAGCTCGATACGCCCGATCACGACACCAAAATCAAGATCATCCGTGCGAAGTCGCTCAAACTCGGCGCCCAGATCTCGGACGAGGTGATCGAATTCCTCGCGGAGAACATTTCGGCCAATGTGCGCGAAATCGAGGGGGCTCTCTCGTCGCTCGTGGCGAATGCCTCGTTCCTCGGCCGGAAGATCACCATTTCGCTGGCCAAGGAGATTCTGAAGGTGTACGTGCAACTTTACCAGAAAGAGATCACGATCGACCGCATCATCGAGGTGGTCTGCCAATACCTGAACCTCGATTTCGCGCGTTTCAACTCCTCGGAGCGTACCCGTGAAATCGCACAGGCCCGCCAGATCGCCATGTATCTGGCCAAGCAGCACACCAAAGCGCCCCTCACGACGATCGGCGCCTCCATCGGCGGCCGCAACCACGCCACGGTGCTCCATTCGTGCAAAGCCGTGTCGAATCTGATCGAGACCGACAAGGCTTTCCGCCGTCAGGTCGAAGAGATCGAGAAACTCGTCTTGGCCCAATAGGGCATACCGCGATACGAACAGAGAAGGGGCTGTCTAACAAATTTTAGACAGCTTTTTTCATTCGTACTGCTATTCGAGACTTTTTTCCGAATACGCAATTCTCAGAGCGTTGAAAAAACTTGTTAGACAGCCCTTTTTTCGTCTCGGATACTCACACCCGATAATACGCAAATGAAACCGTCTGCGCACCCGGTTTATTCGCCCTCTTCGGCACGAGCGCTTCCGCCCGGCAAAAGCAAATAAATTCGTACCTTTGCACCGAATCCGCCGGCTGCCGCACAGCCGCACGAAACGCACACTCGACCGCATGGACCAACCCAAACTCGAAAGACTGCTGCGTCTGATGAAGATGCTCACGGCCAATACCGCCTACACGGTGGACGACCTCGCCGAGCGGCTCGCCATGTCGCGGCGCACGGTCTACCGCTATATCGACACCTTCCGCGCAGCGGGCTTCGTCATCAAGAAATCGGGCGACTGCATCCGCCTCGACAAGGAGTCGCCTCATTTCCGGGAGATTTCGCAGCTCGTACATTTCACCGAAGAGGAAGCCGTCATTCTGCGGCGGGCGATCGAGAGCATAGACGACACGAATCTGCTCAAACAAAACCTCAAACGCAAGCTCTACTCGGTCTACGACAACAAAACGCTGGCCCAGACCGTCGTCCGCGGACGCCATGCCCCCAACATCCATGCGCTGATCGGGGCGATCGAACAGCGGCGGCAGGTCATCCTCAAGAGCTACCAGTCGGCACACGGAAACGCCGTGCGCGACCGCCGGGTGGAGCCTTTCGCCTTCACGACCAACTACGTACAGGTGTGGTGCTACGACACGGAGGACAATGCCTGCAAGCTCTTCAAAACATCCCGCATCGGTGGGGTAGAGACGACCGAGGTTCCGTGGCAGCACGGTCCGGAACACCGCGAAGGGTACATCGACATCTTTCGCATGCACGGCGAACACCGGCACCGCGTGAGGCTCGAACTGGGCATACGGGCCTATAATTTGCTCACCGAGGAGTATCCGCTCGCCGAACGGGACATCCGCGAAACCGGACCCGACAAGTGGCTGCTTGACACGGAAGTGGCCGGCTATGCCGGAGTGGGACGTTTCGTGGCGGGGCTTCTGGACGACATCCGGATCGTCGAATCCTCCGGGTTGCGGCAATACGTACGCGACTATCTCTCGGCGAATATGCCGCACCTGTAGACCGTCGCCCCTTTCCCGGCCGCGGCAAACCGTTGTCCCCGCCGTTCGCCGAAACGATAAGCCGCGAAACCAATATCCCGGCCGACTGCGCGCTCCGCAATTTCACTCCTCGCTGCAAACGCTTGCGGCCGACAGATTCCCGCTCCGCAGACGTCGGCCGCCTCCGCCGAGTTGCTCCTGAAAGATACGGCGCGGACCGACCGTCCTCGACATCGGACCGGATGCGCCGGCAAACTTGCACTCGGCGCTGCGGACAGGTTCCGACCTTCGGGGTTACGCACCTGCCGTCCCCGCAGAAGACATTAGGGATGGAAATAGCCGCGCAAGACGTAGCGGGTGAGTATCCGTCGGAGAGGCGGGAGAATCTCGATACGGCGACCGAAATGCCGCAATACGAGTTGCACGCAAGGGGTGGCACGGTATCGAATCGGTCAGCGTGCCGTCCAGATCGAAGATAAACCGACGATAAGTTCGCATAGGACGACAAGTAGGACGATAAGTTCGCACAGGATGAATTTTTCCTGCCAAAAGCAACTTCCCAACTCCGCGGTCGGACGGCCGGTTTTCGGTATTCGTGTATTTTCTACGAACGAGGGAGAGGGCCCCGAATCATGAGACGGTTTGCGGATGTCGACGGAAGTGTGTACCGTCGCTTTTTCCTTGAAGCGCCGTCTGCTTGCGGGACAGCCGTTCGGGCGGTTGCGGTCTTTCTGCGAAAACAGGGCGCTGCGAAAGCCTTAAAAAATTCCGACATATTTCCGAGATAATTCCGAATTCCGACACATTATTTAACATAATATAAATATTATATCATTATTTATTATACTGATCTCTTGCACTCTGCGCCATCGTTATGCCATACATACGTTCGTATTCGTCGAACGGCTCCTCTCTGCGGCCATCCCGCAAAATGTTTATCGGCTGCGGTCTTTCAGGAAAAAATACATCGCCGGGATATGCGCCGATTCAGACGACGGCGATCTTCCCGTCGCACATCGTAGCCCGATCAGTTGCGAGCTTTGTCTTTAGGCTGCCGGTCTGCGACGCCGACGGGAAAAAGCGCCGCATCGACCGATCATTCGCTGCCGAGCGTCGCGTTTCCGTACCGAAACGTGCGATGTTTCCATTCATCCCCGGTGGCATTCGATAGCCGCCGATTCCTTTTCTATCTTGGCCGCAGGCTCCGCCGGATACGACGGGGAGCTTCCGCAGTCTTCAGCAACGGTTCGCAGCAGCGTCTACGGACGATGCGCATGCACACGGTATAGCAGACTGCCACTCCTCGGAGGAATCGACCGTTTGCGGAAGAGCTATTTTGTCGGTCGCGCTTTTTACTGCGAAAAAGAGGCTCGTTACGCATCCGTATTTTCGCACGGTATTCGCCGCCGGGAACAGGGACAAGGACGAAGCATTTTCGGAGATATATTCGCAGCACACGGGCATGGGGAGCGGTTCCGATTTGCTGCGTCGACACCGGGATGCGGATATTCAGATTTTGCGATTGCGCGGTTTGTCATTCCGCGCTCCGCTTGTCATTCAGCCGCGGAGGCGGCTATTTCTTCATCACGAAACTGTCGAACGTGTGGTCGCTGTAAAACAACACGATTCGCTCCACGTCGCCGCGGAGCTGTCGGCCGATTGCAGTCGCCGCCTGTTCGCTCGCTCGCTCCGGCGGGTCGGATTCTCGGTCGGCTTCCGTCCGAATATCGGACCGAGGAGCCGTTGCGAACAGATTCGGTTCGTCCGTATCGGAGGCTCGTGGGCCGACGGACGCCACAACACCGGTCGCCGGTGCTTTTGCAGGAGGTTCGGCGCGGTACATTTGATCGGAGTCGAGCAGCAGCCAGTCGGGATTGATCCGCGGGAACCGACGCAATATTTTTTGCAGCAAATCGAATCCGGGTTTGTTGCGTCCGGATAGCAGATGGGAAATGCCGGACGGTTGGATTTCCAGAATCTCGGCAAGCCGGCTGGAGGTCAAACCTTCATCTTTCATCAATCGCTGCAATTTTTCCTTCATTCGAATATTTTTTTACAAATATAAACATTTTTCTTTTGTAAAACAAGCAAATTTCACACCTGTAAATTATCGACAGCGATCAAAGTTGTTTACATTTGTAACTTCATGTATACTGTTAAATAGCGGTCCACATTCCCATCTCACATACTATATGATATAATTGAATATATAAATATGATTAACAGCAATATATCATAAGATATTTCGATTTATATACCCGATCGGTATTCTTCGGATCCCTTGAAGATATTCTATCGAATCAAAACTTTAGATGATTATTCTAATTATCTGATATACTATGGTATATTCGGTCATAATTCAACGATTGAATTCGTTCGAATCGCTGCTTGCAGAGGGTTTGTCCGCTCCCCTATTGTGAATTTACAACTTTAAACTATTAACAGAGATAAAGACTCGAATGCAATTACATGTGTAACATCAAATTTCATTTTACAAGATTTTTTTTTGTTTACATTTGTAAAACACCCTCCCCTGAACAGACCGAAATATTCGTTTTTCACCTATTCGGATTTCTATCGGACGAAAATTTTCAACAATCCCGCTTTGCAGCTATATTATGTTAAAACAAATCGAATAGGATGACTTGCAATGCAAGTCATCCTATTCGATTCCAACGATTTACAATTTTGTAAACCGCCTTTTAGCGACTTAGTTTACGGGCTGTTTCCGCAAACTCTTCCGGAGTGAAAGAACGCTTTTCCCGTCGGAAATCGACGTCTTCCTCGCTGTTCATCGGGATCAAATGAATGTGGGCATGGGGCACCTCAAGCCCCAGAACAACAGTTGCCACCTTTTTACAGCCGGTTTCGCGCCGGATCTTGTCCGCAACGTGCTTGGCGAAAACCATCATCTCCCCCAGTGTCCGGTCGTCGAGGTCGTAGAAATAGTCCACCTCCTGTTTCGGTACGACCAGCGTATGCCCTTCGGCGAGGGGATGGATGTCGAGGAATGCGTAGAATCGTTCGTTCTCCGCCACTTTGTAGCTCGGAATTTCTCCGGCAATGATGCGTGAAAATACTGATGCCATATCGTTTCGATTATTTTTGGGTGTTAGCAATGGTTCGTGATCTGTGTAAGACGCGGACGGCGCCCGTTCGTTATCGGCAACTCTCCGGCAGTGCTTGCGTGAGGCTTATGGCGGCCTCCGGCTCGAACCTTTGCCAGCAGCCGGCGCACGCAGTAACTTGCCCTTCGCCTTTGTCGCATCCGGTCGGTTTTCTCGGCCGCCAGCACAATCCCCGTCCACAGAGGTTGGAATTGTTCTTGCAAAAAGCGGAGTTTTTTCCCTTGCAGTGTCCGGAGTACGACCGTATCGGGCGTAGTCCGCACGATCTCGCCGATCGGGTCGTCGATCGTGCGGAGCTGCACCAGACAGGGCGTTTCGATTTCGAGCAGTTGTTCCCACGTCAATTCGCAGGCCATGTGGTCTATGCCGAACCGGTCCAGCAGATCGCTCACGCACCGGATATTGTGCCGCATGGGATGGCGGTCGACATACTCCCGCAGCGTCAGCCGGTCGAGCCGGATGCCGATGCGGTGCAGGTAGTGTTCCAGCGTTCGGGCCGTATTTTCGATATAGGGTTCCATGAGGCGTGGGATTCGGGCCTTTATTTGCCGGTCAGCTCCCGCATCTTCCGGTCGAGGGCGTCGCCTCTGAGGTCGACGGCCACGATCCGCCGCTCGGCATCGAGCAGGAAGTTGTGCGGGATGGCAACGGCGCCGAAGCGGGCCAGCACTTCCGGTTTGCGCGAATCGTCGTTCGTAACCAAAGCGTGCACGAAATCATCGAGGCCGTGCTCGGCAATATAGTTGCGCCACGTGTCGGCGTAGTAGTCCAGCGAGAGGGCGTAAACGTCCAGCAGGTCGCCGTATTTCCGTTTCGCTTCGACGATGTGCGGGATCTCTTTGAGGCAGGGCATGCACCACGTGGCCCAGATGTCGAGCAGCACATAGGGAGCCTTGCACTGCGCGAGCGAAGCGTCGGCACCGTCGAGGCCCGGCAGCGCGAAGTCGGCCACCTTGTCGCCCGTCTTGTAGGCTTCGATCCCTTCGGCGGGCTTCGCGATCCGGCGATCCGAAAGAGGCTGGAGAGGCGGCAGCCCTGCTATCTTACGGCGAAAATTGTGTGCGAGGGTATCTTCGTGCGTACTGTATCGGATTTTCTCGATATCATTTTCCAATTCCATGCGGACGTCTTCCGAATGAGGAAATTTCCGTCGGAGGCTGTCCGTAACGAATGCCGCATAGACCGAATCGGTGCCCATATCCATCATCACAGACCATTCCAATACAGCCTCATAAGGATTGTTCAGTGCAATAACTACGTCTCCAATAATTTTGGTTACGTAGGCTCCATCGTAATATTCGATGCTGTCGCGCATAAGCTGCTGTTTCCGGGGGTCTGAGGTCCGCAACAGACTGTCTTTGAGGGTTTTTATTCGCATAATACGTTGTAGATTGAGTTCTTCGCCACGTATTTGCAGAGCGATGTCGGGGGAGCCGGACACGGTGAGAGGGACCATTCCCCGTCCTTTTCGATACGTTATGTCGATCCGGTCGTTCGGAGACAGTGCGTAAAGCATGAACATGTATCCGGGTTCGACGATAATCTCTCCATCGTAATATTCGTCGATAAAGGCGGAAAAACGACACTCCCCCTCTTCGATCCGGCAGGAATCGAGCAGTTTCATACGATTGCGTTTCCCTGCAAAAAGATAGGCCATTTTTTCATTCAGTTCGGGGCGGTCGATAAAATGCGCCCGAATACGGAGGTTGTCGGAAGGGCCGCAGCCGCAGAGCACTCCGAGGAGACAGAATAACGTGAAATAGGGATACTTCATGATCGTGATTATTATCGGATTGTCATAATGTTTACAAGTGGATAGGTAACGGTGCACGTATAGAACCGGGCACGTCGTGCAGAATGACACGGGTCAGTCCTCACCGAATTTCGGTTTGAGGATCTCGGACCAGACGACCGCTTTGCGCAGGTCGCAACCGGATAAGATACCGCTCTCGGTGCAACTCTCCGGCTGTCCGGCCGACGAATCGTGCAACGGCCCACGATATGGCGCAGCCGCGGATGCGGTCCCGGCCTTCGTGTCGGCGGCCGCCTTCGTGTCGGCAGAGGGGATTTTGCAGCCGTTTCCGCCGTTCGGACGGAATTTCGCAGCTGCCTCTCTGCCCGGTCGGACCGATTCCGACGCCTTCGGCTGCGGCGGAGAGGCAGAGGCGGTTTTGCGCCTGTGCTCTTTGGCCTTCGTCGCCATGGATACCGCCGCCGATCCGACGAGTATCAACAACCATAAGATGTTCGAAAAATCCTCCATATCAATTCAGACTGCGTTTGACGCTTTCGATTCCCTTGATTTTCCGGATTTTGTCCATAATATCGTGCAAACCTTCCGCGTCTTTGACATAGAGACTTATATTCCCTTCGAAGATACCGTCGTGGCTCTGGATGTTCACTTCGCGCATGTTGATGCTGAAATCGTCCGTAACGACCTTCGCCAAATCGAGCAGCAGCCCCATGCGGTCGATGCCGCGGATGAGCACGGTCGACAGATAGGACATGGCCTTGTGCTGCGACCATTTGATCTCCTCCTTGACGATGTTCCGTCCGAACTGCGCCCCCAGACGGTTCAGCTCGTCGCACGTCGATTTGTGGACGATGATTTTGCCCGAAGCCGGATCCCGATAGCCGACGACGCTGTCGCCCGGGATCGGTTTGCAGCATTCCGCGATAACGAATCGGGGTTCGGCATCGCCCTCCGCGCCCGGCCGGGGGGCGATCTCCCCGGCGTTCGCCGGTTCGTCTTCGTCGCCCTTCTCTTTTTTCGGAATAAAAAGCGTCCAGAATTTCAGTATCTTACTCTTCGAATTGACTTTCAGTACTTTCTCCAGATCGTCGAGGAGGACGATTCCCGCGCCGATTTTGCTGTACAGCTCCTCCTTGTTATTGCTTTCGTAGATCGGAATGATCTTGCGGAGCACGCGGCCGCTGAGCGGAATATTCAATTCGCGCATTTTCTCTTCGAGGGTCTGCTGCCCCCGTTCGATGTTGTGCTGCCGTTCCCCTTTGAGGAAGCTCTTGATGGCCTGCTTCGCCTTGCTCGTGGTGATGATGTCGAGCCATTCGGGCTTGGGGCGCGCCGTATCCGAGGTGATGATCTCGATCTGGTCGCCGCTGTTGATGCGAGCCGTGATCGGCTCGATCTTGTGGTTGATCTTGGCGCCGATGGCGCTGTTGCCGATCTTCGAGTGAATCTCGTAGGCGAAGTCGAGCGCCGTGGCGCCGAACGGCATTTTGCGTGCTTCGCCTTTAGGGGTAAACACTACGATCTCAGAGGTATACAACTGCAACTTGAAGTTATCCAAGAAGTCGACAGCGCTCTCCGTCGGACTGTTCAGTGCGTCGCGTATCTGTGCCAGCCACTTGTCGAACTCGTCTTCGTTCTGCGAAATGGTGGCGTGTTTGTACTTCCAGTGGGCTGCGAATCCCCGCTCGGCGATGTCCTCCATGCGCTGCGTGCGGATCTGCACTTCGACCCAGACGCCGTCGGGGCCCATCACCGTCGAGTGGAGCGCTTCGTAGCCGTTGGCTTTGGGCATCGAGATCCAGTCGCGCAGGCGATCGGGCTTGGGGGTATAGATGTCGGTGATCGTAGAGTAGATCTGCCAGCACTGCGTCTTTTCCGAAGGGAACGGAAGCGGTTGGAAGACGATGCGGATGGCGAACAGGTCGTAGATCTCCTCGAAGGGAATCTGCTTGCGCTGCATCTTCGACCAGATCGAATAGATGCTTTTCACACGGCCCGATATTTCGTACTTGATATGGTCGCGGTCGAGCGCGGCGATGATCGGGGCGTTGAACTTGTTGATGAACTCCTGACGCGAAGCCTCCGTTTCGTTCAGCTTGCGGGTGATCTCCTCGTATTGCTTCGGAAAGCGGTATTTCATGCAGAGGTCCTCCAGTTCGCTCTTGATCGAGTAGAGCCCGAGGCGGTAGGCCAGCGGCGCGAAGAGGTAGATCGTTTCGCTCGTGATCTTGATCTGCTTGTTCATGGGCATCGACCCCAGCGTACGCATGTTGTGCAGGCGGTCGGCGATCTTGATGAGGATCACGCGCACGTCGTCCGAAAGCGTCAACAGCACTTTGCGGAAGTATTCGGCCTGCTCCGACGTGTCGGCGTTGAAGACGCCGGACATCTTGGTCAGCCCGTCGACCATCGAGGCGATCTTGGGACCGAAGATGCGCTCCATGTCCTCCACGGTATACTCCGTGTCCTCCACCACGTCGTGCAGCAGCGAAGCTACGACCGACTTCACGCCCAGTCCGATCTCCTCGATCACGATCTTGGCCACGGCGATCGGATGCAGCAGGTAAGGTTCGCCCGAACGGCGCCTTACCCCCTGATGAGCCTCTTTCGCAAGGAAGAACGCACGTTTGATGAAGTTCCAGTCCTCGTCGTTCTTACAGATCTTGGTACACGAGTAGAGCAGGTCGTCCCACTTTTCCTTGATCAGTTTTTCGTCCTCCGCAGTATAATCCATACCATAGGCTTTTATTCTTTTTTCGTTTTCATCGCCTCGCGCACCTTCTCCTCGATCTCGGCGCTGAGAGCCGCGTCGTTTTTCAGCAGCTCTTTCACCGCGTCGCGCCCCTGACCGATCTTGCGTTCGCCGTAGGAGAACCACGAACCGGCTTTCCTGATGACGCCGTAATCCACGCCGAGGTCGATGATCTCGCCGATCTTCGAGATGCCCTCGCCGAACATGATGTCGAACTCGGCGCGTTTGAACGGAGGCGCCACCTTGTTTTTCACGACCTTGACCTTCGTGCGCGTGCCGAGCTGCTCTTCGCCGTCCTTGATGACCGAGACGCGGCGGATGTCGATCCGCACGCTGGCATAGAACTTCAGGGCGTTGCCGCCCGTCGTGGTCTCGGGGTTGCCGTAGACGACGCCGATCTTGTCGCGGAGCTGGTTGATGAAGATGCAGACCGTCTTCGTTTTCGAGATGCTGGCCGTGAGCTTGCGCAGCGCTTGCGACATCAGGCGTGCTTGCAAGCCCATTTTCGCGTCGCCCATCTCGCCTTCGATCTCGGCCTTGGGGGTCAGGGCCGCCACGGAGTCAATCACGATGATGTCGATGGCGCTCGACCGGATCAGCGAGTCGGCGATTTCGAGCGCCTGCTCGCCGTTGTCGGGCTGCGAGATGAGGAGGTTATCCACATCCACCCCGAGTTTCTGGGCATAGTAGCTGTCGAAGGCATGCTCGGCGTCGATGAACGCTGCGATGCCGCCCGCCTTTTGCGCTTCGGCGATGGCGTGGATGGCCAGCGTCGTCTTGCCCGACGACTCGGGGCCGTAGATTTCGACCACGCGGCCTTTGGGATAGCCGCCGACGCCGAGCGCCATGTCGAGGGTGATCGAACCGGTCGGTATGACGGGCACGTCGTTCACCTCCTGCGAGTTCATGCGCATGATCGACCCCTTGCCGAAGTCCTTCTCTATTTTTTCCATCACCGCGTTCAGCACTTTGAGCTTGTCGGGATTCGCCTGTACTTTTTCTGCCATTGGTTTATGCGTTATTATTTGTTTGAATCGTTTTCAGTTCCATTCGGCCCGCGTTGTCCGTGAGGGGAGGGGCGGTTCGTCGTATCCGTCATCACTCCTGTCCCCGGGTCCATTCGGGCCGGTGTTTTCCCGTAGCAAGTACGGTTTTGTCGTTTCTGTTTTATGCGCTGCACTCCTCCGAAGCGCCTGTTCCGCGAGGCGCTACGATCCCGCATTCCCGTTGCATCCTCATACGTTCGGCCGCAGCCGAGAAAATGGCCGCAACCGGCCCGCCGGAGGTGCGAAAACCACTGCCGCCTCGCCGCATCCGGCGCCGGCGCCCGCGTCATTTCCGCGGAAGCGGGAATTTGATCGTCCGCGCGTCCAGATAACGGTCCGGATAGGGGCTCCAGTTCTTTGCCGCAGAGTTGCCGACGGTGGCTTTCCAAAAACCGCTTTCCCGATTCAGATCGCGTTTCGTGCCGCTGCTCCGCCTGTGCAGAACGGATTCCGTTCGGCGGTCGTCGAGCCAGCGCCGGATCTGCATCCGTTCGCGCCTCACGGGATCGAGCCGCTCGCGCAGTTGCCGTGTCGAATAACCGACCGGAGCCCCGACGGGACTTTGCAGCGCGGAGGGGGCGATACGATGTTCGATCGGGCGGTTCTCGGGCCGTTCCTGTGCGTGCAGCGCACAGGCGCAGCCGAGGAATCCGACGCAGGCTATGGTCCGCAAACCGTTCACGACAACCCTATTTATATGAATCGAGAATCTGCCGGTAGTGGTTTTTCGTGTCCACCTTGTCGAATATCTTTTCGATCCGCCCTTCGGCGTCGATGATGAACGTCGTGCGCAGGACGCCCATGTATTTGCGGCCGTACATCGACTTCTCGGCCCAGACGCCGTAGGCCTCGCACACGCTGTGGTCGGTGTCCGCGAGCAGCGTGAAGCCGAGTTCGTTCTTTTCGCAGAAGTTGCGGTGCGACTTTTCGCTGTCGGGGCTCACGCCGATGATCCGGAATCCCATCCGTGCCAGTTCGGCCTTGCCGTCGCGCAGACTGAGGGCTTCGAACGTACAGCCCGAGGTGTTGTCTTTCGGATAGAAATAGAGGATCGTGCGCTGCCCCGAGAGGTCGGCGAGCGTTACCGTCTTTCCGTTTTGGTCCGTCGATTTGAAATCGGGGGCACAGTCCCCTGCGGCTAATTTCGTCATAATGTAGCGATTCGTGTGGTTTACTTCTCAAAGGTACGAAAAATTTCGTGTCCGGAGGTGCGTTCGCGGCACTTTTTTCGGTTCAGTCCCACAGGTAGGTTACCTCGATCTGCTCGTAGAACTCCTCCTGTGTGGCGTTGAGTTTGTGCCGGCAGGCCGGACAGCGGATCGGAAGTTCGGTCTCGACATAGTCGCAGCAGCCCACGCAGGGCTGCATGAAACCGTAGCCGGCGTCGGCATGATGATCGAATCGTGCGCCGCAGTGTTTGCAGCGGATTTTGTAAGCGGTTCCCATGATCGGTTTTTTTTCGTTTCGTACTACGATGCAAAGGAACAGCGCCCCAGTGTCAACTTATGACACAGAACGAAATATTTGTTTCGCAGGGTGCGTTCCGCACGATCTGTTCCATTTCGTGCCGTGCGTGCCGTTCGGTTCCGGATCGTCGGCAACAGACTGCCCCGCCGTGCGCGAACGAACGGAAACAGCGGACGTTTGCCGCACGGGCGACAGCGAAATCCACTGTGTCTGCCAAAGGGGATTTCGCCGCCTCGGAAAGGTGCGTTTTCTACTTTTATAGCGCTGCGACAGACGGGTCGGAGGTGCAGCGATCGTGCCCGGCCTGCACGGCCCATCTTCGGACGCCCGATGAATCGCAACCTCGGGGATGTAGGGCGGAGCAGATGTTCAGCGGGCTGCCGCCGTGGCCGGCGCTGTCGTCCTTTCGTCCTCCGGTACGAAGACGGCGGCCTCCGCTTCGGCCCGACATACGGGAGGGGGCGAGCCGGCCGGCATCGCCCGTCGGAATTTCCGCCGTCCGGTCGGGCGAATATGTACGTCAAGAGGCCTCGGCATCTTTTCATGCGGGGATCGTGCGATTTACGGCCGTCTTTCACTATCTTTGTCCGCTGTTAACCGTAAATATGCCGCGAACGCCGGAAACACGGCCGCCGGCGCACGAAATATGAAAAAAATCATCACGCTGTTTCTTGCGACGCTCTGCATAGCGAGCTGTTCTACGCGACACGAATCGCGTAAGCCGGCCTTAGCCGTCTCGATCCTGCCCCTGCGGCCGATCGTGGAGGGGATCGTTGGCGATGACTTCCGGATCGACGTGCTCGTACCGGCCGGTGCGAGCCCCGAAACGTTCGAACCCACGCCGAAGCAACTCAACGGGCTGAACGATGCCCGCCTGATATTCGGCGTCGGACTGCTCGACATCGAACGGTCGCTCCTGTCGAAAACGGCCGATACGGCGAAAATCGTCGCTCTCAGCCGCGGCATCGTCCCCATCGCGGGCGACTGCGCCCACGACGGCCGAACCCACGGCGTCGATCCGCACGTCTGGACCTCGCCGCGCGAACTGAAAACGATGGCAGCGAATGCCTACAGGGCCCTTCGCCTCGCATATCCCGACTCGACAAAATATGCGGCCAACTACGAAATCCTGCGTAACGAGCTGGAACGTCTGGATGCACGGGTCGCGGCAAAAGTCTCGCAAAGCGGCGTCCGCAGCTTCATCGTCCACCACCCTGCCCTCACCTACTACGCCCGCGCCTACGGCCTCGAACAGATCGCCGTCGAAGACGAGGGCAAGGAGCCGTCGGCCAAACGGCTCTCCCGCCTGATCGCCCGCGCCCGTGCCGAAGGGATAAAACGCATCTTCTATCAAGTGCAGTTTCCTGCTTCGGCAGTCGAAATCATCAGCCGCGACATCGGCGGAAAGTCCGTCGGCATCAACCCGCTGAGAGAGGACATATTCGAGAATATCACGGAAATAACCGATCTGATCACCGCACCATGAACCCGCCCCTCGTCTCTCTGCGCAGCGTAGCCGTCGACTACGACGGCTGCGAAGCCCTGCAAAACGCCGACCTCGACATCTATCCCGACGATTTTCTGGGTGTAATCGGCCCCAACGGCGGAGGAAAAACCACCCTCATACGGGCCATTCTGGGCCTCGTCCCTCACAGCGGGGAGATCGTTTTCTCGCCCCGGCTCTTCCGGGGCCGGGAGCGGCTAATCGGCTACATGCCTCAAATCACCGAGTTCGACCGCTCGTTTCCGATCTCGATCGAAGAGGTCGTGCTTTCCGGCCTTCAGGGGCGGAAGGGTCTTTTCGGGCGCTACACGAAAAACGACAAACGAAAGGCGGCGGAACTGCTGGCCGCGGCCGGCATCGGCGAAGCGGCGCGCAAGGGCGTCGCGGAGGTCTCGGGCGGTCAGATGCAGCGGGCTCTCCTGTGCCGCGCGATCATCTCCGATCCACGGCTGCTGATCCTCGACGAACCGGCGAATTTCGTCGACAACAAATTCGAAAACGAACTTTACCGCATGCTGTGCACGCTGAACGAACGCATGGCGATCGTGATGGTCTCGCACGACGTGGGGACCCTGTCGAGCGTCGTGAAGAGCGTCGTATGCGTCAACCGCCACATCCATCGCCACGACTCGAACATCATCACCGAAGAGCAGCTCCGCGAGTACGACTGTCCGATTCAGCTCATCGCGCACGGAGACCTACCCCACACGGTGCTGCAAAACCACACCTGCTGCCACAAACACGAATAACAGTTGCGGCGCAGACCTCTCCCCGCGAGGAAAGAGGATTTGCGCCGCATGCAGCCGTATATTTCGCTTCTACTTGTTGATCCCGCTCAACTTCTCGAACAGCTTGTCGTACGCTTCCGCCATCTCGCAGCGCAGTGCGGCATAATGCTTGCGCACGAGCGAGCGGTTATGAGGCTCGGCAGGGTTGTTCGCCTTTGCGAAAAGCGCGTTGCGCACGGCAACGGCCTCCTGCATCACCTCGAAAATCTCCTTCTCCTTCGAAGGCTGGAAGCACATCGCCATATCGCAGTCGAATACCACCTCTTCCAGACGGTAGTCGATCTCCTTTTTCAAATCTCTTAAATTCGCCATATCGTAGAGTAATAAATTATTCCTGCGGCAAAGGTAGCAAAAGTTTCCGATTATCGAACAGCAGACCCCCTCTTTTTCTGCGGTGCATCGGTGCGCAGCCCGCCCGCAGGCCCCGCACCTGCAATCGAGCACCGCCGGCCGCATCCCGAAAAAAGAACCGCACTCAACGCAAGAAAAGGGATTTCTCTGCGGTGAGAAATCCCTTTTTTGCGAATTTTTGCGAAATTCCGTCGTCAGAAATCGACCGGTACATCGGGCATTTCGACAATCAGTCCGTTGACCGATTCCATCACCTCGACGCAGGCGCACGGATCGCAGCACACCTCTTCGACCTCCTCGACTACTACGACTTCGGGCTTCGGGATCAGCGTGCGCTGTACGACCTCCCGACCGCCGACATAGGCTATGGCGATCTCCGCATAGCGCATCGGAGGCAGAATCCGGTCGGCAAGATACTTCCAAACCTCTGCGGGAAGCGCTTTCAAACGCTGTTCGACGGCCGTGCGGCCGCCGCGCCGGTCGATGATGCCGAGCACGGTCTGCTTGTCGGGAACGTTCGATCGGGCGATGGCCTCGCGGGCGGCATCCCAATCCGACGCCACGGAAGCAGTCTTCACGTCGTATTTCTTCGAAAGGCCGAACTGCTTGTCTACATAGTTTTTAAGGCTCTGCGCACGGTTTTTGGCCAGTCGCTCATTGAGCGCCAGCGGTCCGTCCGGCGATGCGTAACCGGTGATCGTTACCGACTTCACCTGCATGAGCGAATCCCGATCCATCGAGTTGATGAAGTCGGTAAGCCCCTGAATTTCCGAGGGGTTGCCGTCGAAATTCGTCGTCAGCGTCGACGAACTGATCTTGTAGCGAACCGTATAACCCGTGTCGGCATCGCTTCGAACCATGTATCTGCGAACGAGATAATCGCCGTCGGTCGTTTCCGACAGCATCACGGAATCCGCCTTCGGGGCGGACATCGTACTCTTGATCTGGGCCGTCGCTCCGTGAGCGGCACACAACGCAAGAGGGAGAGCGAAAGTAAAGAGTATTGTTTTCACGCTAAAATAGTGTTGGTTAAATTCCTGCACTACCCTATCGCAAGATTCGTACCACGACGATAGCAACCGCAGCGGCGAGACGGAATGATCCTGTACCTGAATCATATATAAAATACGGCGGAGACCCGCCTCAGCCGCAGGTCTCCGTCGTAAGCCGAGTCCGGACACGTCTACATCCGCTCCGGCACGTCGATGCCCAGCAGTTTCATCGCCGAACGGATCACGCGGGCGACCTGCTGCGCGAGTTGCAGGCGCATGCGGCGCACATCGGAATTTTCCTCCTTGAGGATCGAATGGTCGTGGTAGTATCCGTTGAACTGTTTGGCCAGCTCGTAGGCGTATGCCGCGACGATCGAGGGCGCGAAGTTCTCGCCGGCCGCAGCGACCGCCGAGGGATAGTCCGTCAGACTCTTCACCAGCTCGATCTCCTCCGGCACGTAAGGGACCGAGGGGATGTCGCCGCCGAAGTCGATGCCCGCCTCCGCCGCCTTGCGCAGCACGGAGCGGATACGCGCGTGCGTATATTGAATGAAGGGGCCCGTATTGCCGTTGAAGTCGATCGACTCGCGCGGATCGAAAAGCATCGTCTTCTTCGGGTCGACCTTGAGGATGAAATACTTGAGCGCACCCAGTCCGACCATCTCCGAAACGGCCGCCGCCTCCTCTTCCGAGCAGCCGTCGAGCTTGCCCAGCTCGTCCGACATTTCGCGGGCGGTCTTCACCATCGCGGTGATCAGGTCGTCGGCATCGACCACCGTCCCCTCGCGCGACTTCATCTTGCCTTCGGGCAGCTCCACCATGCCGTAGGAGAGGTGGGTGATGTGATCGCTCCAAGCATAGCCCAGCTTCTTGAGCACGAGCTTGAGCACCTGAAAGTGATAGTTCTGCTCGTTGCCCACGACGTAGATCATGTCGTCGAGCCGGTTGTCCTCGAAACGGCGGAAGGCCGTTCCCAAATCCTGCGTCATGTAGACCGACGTACCGTCGCCGCGCAGCAGCAGCTTCTCGTCCAGCCCGTCGCCCGTGAGGTCGATCCACACCGAATTGTCCGGACGGCGGTAGAACACGCCCTTGCGCAGCCCCTCGTCGACGATGCTCTTGCCGAGCAGATAGGTCTGCGATTCGTAGTAGACCTTGTCGAACTCGACGCCGAGCGCCTTGTACGTAACGTCGAAACCGTCGTAGACCCAGCCGTTCATCGTCTGCCACAGGTCGTACACCTCTGGATCCTTGGCCTCCCACCGGCGCAACATCTCCTGCGCCTCGACCAAGATCGGGGCATTCTTTTTGGCCTCCTCCTCGCTCTGTCCGTCTGCCACGAGCTCCCGGATCTGGGCCTTGTAGCGTTTGTCGAACTCGACGTAGTATTTCCCAACCAGATGATCGCCCTTCATGCCCGACGATGCGGGCGTCTCGCCTCCGCCGTAGAGTTTCCACGCCAGCATCGATTTGCAGATGTGGATGCCGCGGTCGTTCACCAGATTGGCCTTGATGACCGTGTGGCCGTTAGCCTCAAGAATCCGCGCCACGGAGTAGCCGAGCAGATTATTGCGGACGTGTCCCAGATGGAGCGGTTTGTTGGTGTTGGGCGACGAGTATTCGATCATCACCGTCCGGCCCGTGGCAGGGGCCGTGCCGTAGGCGTCGTCGGCCGCGATTTCGGCGAAGCGGGCCTGCCAGAACGCACAGTCGAGCGTCAGGTTGAGAAAACCTTTGATGACGTTGAACGAACGTATCTCGGGCGTATGGGCGACGATGTGCTCCCCTATTTCGTTCGCGGTCGCTTCGGGCGACTTGCGGCTTCGTCGCAGCAGCGGAAAAGTTACGAGCGTATAGTCCCCCTCGAACTCCCTGCGGGTCTTCTGTATCTGCAACTGCCCCTCTTCGAGCCTGCCATAGAGTGCCTCCGCGGAACGGAGCACCGCATCCGAAACAAAGTTTTCGATCTTCATCATCATTTCAACGAATTTGGGGGCAAATTTAACGCTTTTCGGCGAAAAATCAATCCCGCCGGATCCCCTAATTCGGGGAAAGCTTCCGCAAACCGCATGAAAATCGCAAACAATGTGTATCTTTGTCTCCGAAATAACGACCCGTGATTACCTGCCCGTACGCACCTGCGGTCGGCCCTCCGGTCCGGATGGCCGGAAACTCCGGTGCGGCGGAGCATATAATTACCTGAATACAATGGAAATAATCATCATTCTGCTGCTGATTCTGCTCAACGGTCTTTTCGCCATGTCCGAAGTAGCGCTCATCTCGGCCCGCAAGTCGAACCTGAACACGCAGGCCAAACAGGGAAGCAAAACGGCACGGCAAGCCCTGCTGCTGGCCGAGGATCCCGACAAGTTCCTCTCGACGGTGCAGATCGGCATCACGCTGATCGGCATCCTCACGGGTATCTATTCGGGCGACGCGCTGGCCGGGCGTTTCGGCGTCCTGCTCGCCGCCACGGGTCTGCCGCTGCGCACCGCGACGATGATCGCGCAGGTGGTCATCGTCGTAGTCGTTACCTATATCACGATCGTCTTCGGCGAGCTGGTCCCCAAGCGCATCGGACTGAACGCATCGGAACGGGTGGCCAAGGCCGTGGCGCGTCCCATGCACATCCTCTCGG
>OVXI01000012.1_pt1 | contig 51284 bp, 46 predicted proteins | sample 1732031 | NCBI WGS metagenome assembly OVXI01 (sample SAMEA4545821, study PRJEB24839) | metagenome | biome: chicken; feature: ceca content | place: Italy | collected 2013-05 | reverse complement strand
AAATCGGTCATTTTTACCATTTGGAACAGAATGGAGTTATTTATTCAGAGGCTCCTTAATTTCCGATAGTCCCACCAATTTAGAACCGCAATCCTGAGATAGGGTTGCGGTTCTTGTTTTTGACTATTTTTTCTTTGGAACAGTAGACCTGCGTTCCAAAATGTTGGAGGTGGTGACATAGGTCTGGACCTGCATATTGGGATTGCGGACCATGTCCACAAGAAATTTTCCTGCCTGACTGCCCATATCACGGACATTGATATCCACCACCGTCAGGGGCGGGTCAATCATTCTGGAGAAGGGATAGTCGTCAAATGTCAGAACAGCCATATCCTCCGGGATCTTCAAGCCCCGGATGTGGAGGGCGTCCACACAACCCAGAGCGATGTAGTTATTGGCACATATAATGGCGTCCGGCGAGGGTGCGTGATCCAATAGTTTTGCTGTCATTCCCATGCCGTCTGCCTGGGTGGAATCTCCCAGCCAGATATACCGGTCTTCCAAAGGAAATCCTGCACTTTGCAGTTCCTGTTTCACCCCCTGGAGCCGGAGAGAGGATCCCAGGTCATAATACCGCCCTCCGATAAAAGCGATTTTACGGTATCCCTTCCCCAGAAGGTAGGATGCTGCAATGGTACCGGAATAGACGTTATTATTGTCAATCCAGCACACCTGGCTTTCAAAATTGGGCATTCCCAGCACAATATGGGGAAAACGCAATTTGGTCAGAAGTCCGGACAGAGGATGGCTCATGACAGAAACATGGATGGCCAAAGCATCTGCACTGCGGCGGGAAATGATTTCCTCTGCTACCTCACAGGCATCAGCCGCATCCACTCCCCGCAGGTGCAGACGGTATCCTTTTGCTCGGAGTGTTTCTTCCATCCCTGCCACAATCTCAAACATGTGGGGATTCTGGAATGCGGTATTGGGAGACAGGCTGGTCAGAACCGTGACAATCTTCGTCGTGCCTTTGGCAATACTCTGGGCACTGGCGCTGGGATAGTAGTTCAGCTCCTTCATCACCTTTCGCACCCTCTGAGCCGTTTCCTCCGAAATACTGTAATGGCCGTTCAGAACCTTGGACACCGTGGAAACGGAGGTCCCGGCGGCTTTTGCCACATCCTTAATGGTCACACCCATGGCAAGCCCTCCTTTTTCTTTCACTATAAGGCATTGCCCCCGGCTTCGTCAACAAAAATTCCAAAACCGAAACCAGCCAAACGACGATCCGCAAGCCCCTCTCCCCAGCTGAGCCTGCCCAAGCCCTCCGGCAGGTTTTTCGGGGATTCCCCGGCGTTGAGACACACCGTAACCTTCTGCCCTTTCCACACCCTGCTGTAAATCAGCAGACCGGAAGCCGGTTCCGCCAAAATCACCCGGAAGTTTCCCCTCCGCAAAGGCGTCTGCTCCCGGCGAAGGGCGATGGCTCTGCGGAAAAACGCCAGCAAATCCTCCCTGCCGCCATCCCAAGGCATGGGACGGCGGTATTCCTCCTCCATTACTCCGGTCATACCCAGTTCGTCGCCGTAGAAGATAGTGGGCATGCCCACAAAGGTCATCATAAACAGAACTGCCAGCTTATATTTCCCCAGGTGACCGCCGCACAGGGACAAAAACCGACTCACATCATGGCTGTCCAGCAGATTCATCTGGGCAGGAACCATTTGTAAGCGGTAGCGCATAAGCATCTGGGTGAGTCGTCCTGCAAAATCAGCCCCATCGATGGCATTTTCTGCGAAAAACAGGTTGCAATGCTTCCGGAAATCATAATTCATGGAGGAATCGAACATATCTCCCTGGAGCCAATGTCCGGCACTTTCCCAAACCTCGCCAATCAGCAAAGCCTCCGGGTTTGCTGCCTTCACCGTTTTCCGGAAGGCACGCCAGAAGCCGTCATCCACCTCGCTGGCCACATCCAAACGCCAGCCGTCAATATGGAACTCCTCTATCCAGTATCGGCCTACCCGGCACAGGTAATCCTGTACTTCCGGATTGGCAGTGTTGAGCTTGGGCATCATCCGCTCATAGGCAAAGCAAGCATAGGGGGGGTACTCCTCCGGACTTTCCGGCCGTACCACCGGAAATTCCAGGTGGTAGAACCAGTCCCGATAGGGGGAAAGCTCCTGGTTCTTCACCACATCTGCAAAGGCAAAGAAGTTCCAGCCGCAATGATTGAATACCCCATCGATGAGGATACGGATTCCGTTGGCATGAAGAATGTCCACCAGCTTCCGAAAGGCCTCGTCCCCGCCAAACACCGGGTCCACGTGGAAATAGTCCACCAAATCGTACTTGTGGTACTCCCCGGCAGCAAAAATAGGATTGAGGTAGACACAGTTAACCCCCAGAGCCTTGAGATAATCCACATTATCTCCAATCCCTTCCAGGGTTCCGCCCAGCCTGCCCCGAAGGGTGTTGCCTTCATATTCTACCTGCTGGGGTTTTTGGGAAATGTACCGGTGGCCGGTGGCGAAGCTGTCGGGAAAAATGTTATACACCACCGCATCCTTCACCCAATCCGGCACTCTGGCAATGTCCGCCCGGTGATTGAAGGGCAGCTTGAAATACTGAGACCGGTCATCTACCAGTTCCTTGGTAAACACATCGCCGTAATATAAGAGTGTTTCTACTCCGTCCTGCATTTCAAAATAGTAATACACCCGGTTGTAGGGACTATCCACAATCGCCTGCCAATAATCGTGGTAAGGGTCCTCCCCTACCCGTTCCATAGGCACCGGGGTAAAAATGATAGGGGTCACCCGGCAGGCTGTATCTCCATAATAGAGGGTCACCCGCTTCAAATCCCCCCTGGCACACCGGAGGCGGTAGACAATATGTCCCTCATCCAATCCGTGGCAGTATTGGGACATGGGGATATGCAAAATTGCATCCAATTTCATCCCTTCACACCTCCCGCTGTCAGACCGGAGGTCATGTACTTCTGGCACTTGAAGAAAATAATCAGAACAGGAATGGAAACGGTAATGGATGCAGCAGCAAACACCGGCCAGCTGCCGCTCATCTCAGTAGCCTGTAAAGCATTCAATCCTGCCGCCAGGGTGTACTTGCTCTCTCCAGTCATAAATGTGGTGGCATAGATATATTCATTCCATACATAAATCAGCACTTGCAAGGCTGTGGTAATGATGCTGGGTCTGGCAAGAGGCAGAACCATTTTCAGCACCACCTGCATATCGCTGGCGCCGTCCATTCTGGCGGCTTCCTCAATCTCCGTGGGGATGGTGTCAAAGTAACCCTTGGTGTTCCACAGGCTGAATACTGCCATGGTTCCGGTATAAACCAAAATCAGTCCCACCCGGTGATTGACCAAGCCCATAGGCCGCAGCAGGCGGTAAATGGCAAACATAGAAAGAATTGCCGGGAAGGAATTGAGAAGCACCAGACATTTGAGAATGGCTTTTCTTCCGGGAAAGTTCCGCCGGGAAAAGCGATATGCAGCCGGCACTGCCACCAGCAGGGACAGAAACACCGTTGCCGCCGCCAGCACCACCGTGTTCTTGAACCAGGTGAGAATATCCTCCCCAAAAAGCACTTCTCTATAGTTATCCAGGGTCAAATCCTTGGGGATGAAGGAGAAGTCCGAGCTCAGGAGGCTGTTTTGTCCGCTGAGGGAAACGGTGAGGGCATACAAAATGGGAATGAGGGTGACAAAGCACAATCCTATAAAGAACACATTGAGGACCGTCAGCCCCAATCCTTCTTTCAATCGCTTTCTTGTCATCTGTTTCCCTCCTTCATCTGGTACCGGGCAGAGAAAATCAGCAGCAAAGCAAAGATAATCATGGAAATGGCAGAGCTGTATCCATAGTTGTTGGTGATGAAGGCGTTTTCATAGGCGTAAGTCAATATGGTATGAAAACCCGAGCCGGTTTTGGCACCGGCCTGCTGGGTCAGCAGATACACCACATCAAACTGCTTGAAGGTAGTAAACACCGTGATGATCACCGCAGGAGAGATAATGGGCGTGATGGCCGGGAGGGTAATATATCGGGTCTTTTCCAGCCAGGTGGCCCCATCCAATACAGCACTTTCAAAATAGCTCTTGTCAATGCTCTGCATGGCTCCGTCCATAATCATAATCATGAAAGGCAGGGCCAGCCACAGATTTACCACCGTGCAGCACAAAAACGCCGATACATCGTTGCTGAGCCATCGCACTGTCTCCTGCCCCAAGCTCTCCATCCACTGATTCAAAAGGCCAAACTGGGTGTTGAACATCCCTGTTTTCCAAAGAAGTATGGACACATAGCCGGGCATAGCCCAGGGGAACATAAGCAGAGTCTTATAAAGTTTCCGCAGCCGCAGCTTCGGGATATTTAAAAGACTCACCAGTCCAAAGGCGATGACAAGCTGTAAAACCATGTTTACCACAGTCCACAAAATGGTTGCCAGCAACGCCGATAGAAAGCCGGAGTCAAAGACAAACAGTGCCCTGAAATAGTTATCCAGGCCAATAATGGTAAAGTCAAACCAGTGGTATACATTCATGTTGGTCAGACTGATGTAGCCTGTGTATACGATAGGAAAGACCACCATCAGCCCTATGAGAATCAGGGAAGGGCCTGACCAGGCATAGGAAATCAGGGTATCTTTTTTCCGATTTTTCATAGGCCCCTCCTTCCTTTACTTCATGGCAGCAATCAGATCTTCCGCCTGGGCCAGTGCAGCATCAAAGCTTGTTTCAATATCCTTTCCGGACAAATTTACATCCGTCAAAAGATTGCCTACCACCGTCCACATCACATCCATCTCCGGGATGTTGGGCATGGGAATAGCGATTTCCGCGGTGGAACGCATGGCCTGAACCATTTCGTCTTCTGCCACCCGGTTATCATCATAACACACTCCGTTTGCCGGGGCGCAGCCGCTGGCCAGAGCCAGTTCAATGCCAATGTCCGGCGCCGTCAGGGCAGACAGGAGCTTCTTGACTGCCTCGGTTTTCTGCTGGGCTGCAAACTGCAGAACATGCACACCCTGCACCCCGGAATAAGGTGCCAGAGCCTTCCCAGTGGCATCCACCACAGGCATAGGGGCGATTCCCAGGTCAATCTCCGCTTCTCTTGCAGAGGGTACCATCCAGGGGCCTCCAATGGTGGCATCCGCCTTTCCCTCCAAAAACAGGGTGTTGACCGTATTGTATTCCGTTTCCCCGGGCATCAGAGCTACAAACTTGGCATGATAGTTTAGGGCGTCCTTCACCGCCTGGGCATCCGGGAAGGGCACACCGGATTCGTCAATGATACTGCCGCCGAAACCATGAATCCAGGCAGCGGAGTAATATGCGGTGCTGTGCTGCTCCACAAAGCCATAACGTCCCCGACCGGTATTGGCTTCCATATAGGTAAGCAGCGCATCAGTAGTTGCCGGCACTTCTTCATCCTGCATATACCGGCGGTTATACATGAACAACAAGGTTTCAAAGTACAAAGGCAGCTGGTACAACGTATCTTTGTAGGTCGCCGCCTCCACGGTCATGGGCAGGTAGTTGTCAAGAGCACCCTCTTCCAGCAACGGTTCCACAGGGGCCAGAATTCCCATCTCTGCAAAGACACCGATTTTATCGTGGGCGAACAGAAACAAATCCGGTGCTGCACTGGGGTCATTACCTACCAGCTTCAAAGAATCCGTCAGGCTGGTCTTTTTCTCAAACTGGATTTCCAAATCCGGCACGGCCTTTTCCAGATATGTCTGGAGAGCTTGGATGACGGCGTCTTCCTTATCGTGCCAAATCACCAGGCGGTTGGCCTCCTCCGGGTCCAGGGCCTTTTCCCCACAGGCTGCCAGCGTCAGAACCAGGCAGATACATAAGAATAGGGATAGCAGTCGTTTCATGGAACACCTCCGAATCCATAGGGGAAAGCAGGTGTGCGGTTCCCGCACACCCACTTTCAGGGACAATTCTGTATCACTTTACTTCTTTTTCTTTACTACCAGAGCTACCACAACGCCCAGAACCACCACTGCTGCTACCACAGCCACCACGATCACTGCATTGTTCTTCTCCTGAGCAGGCTCTTCCGTAGGTGGCTGGGTTTCCGGTGCTTCGGTAGTTGCTTCCGTGGCTTCCGTAGCCGGAGGCGCTTCCTCACCGGCAGGTTCTTCATAAGAAACCACCGCATTTTCCGGATCAGTTACCACAATCCATACATCCTTCCCCACTTCTACAGACAGGTCGGAGGTCTGAACTGTACCCTCGTTGGCGTTGATGATGACGGAGTTAATCCACCCGGGTACCTGAATGGTGTACCAGTCTCCATCCTGGGTCAAGGCCTCGCCGGGCCAGGCAGCGAAAGCATTGGTGCCGTCCGGTGCAGACCAGGCCCAGCAACAGGGTGCGGACCAATCTTCCGGAAGCTTGGCATGGACAGTAATGTCCTCTGCCGTCTTGTTGGGATCCTCATAGGCCAAGTCATAGGTCAGATCCTCGTAAACTGTGAGCCACAGCTCCTTACCCTCAATGGAAATATCCTCTGTCTGGACGGCGGCGTCATTTCCACTGACAATCAGAGAATTGACCCAGGTGGGAGCCTTTGCAGTAAACCAGCCGTCCTCCCCTTCGGTCATGGCAACACCGGGCCAGGCCTCAAAGGCATTGGTACCGTCCGGAGCGGACCATGCCCACAGGTCTACGGTCTTCCAGGACAGGGGTACGTAGACATGAACCACGAACTTCTCCACATAGGCGGGAATCTCTCCCCGAAGCTGAGCTTCGTAGGAAACAGTCGCAGTGGCATCTTCCCCGACCGTAATCCAAACCTCCTTGCCAGCCTCCACCACAATCCCCTCTGTCTGAACTGCAGATTCCGTATCCTGATTGGCGTTTACAATCACATTTTGAACAAAGTCCGGCACCCAGATATAGTACCATCCCTCTGCCAGAGGTTCCATGGCCTCACCGGGCCAGGCTGCAAAGGCGTTGGTGCCATCATCGGCCCATGCCCACAGGTTGGGAGAATCCCAGCCATCCGGCACTTTCACGACCACAGGTACCATCTCGTTTTCCTCCTGGGCAAAAGCCGTCAGAGACAGGCACGATACTGCCAGCATAAGTGCAATGAGAACAGCGATTGTCTTTTTCATAGATTTTCCCTCCTGTTATTTTACCGCTAAACTCAATATAGCACCCCGAAAGCCTATCGTCAACGAAAGATTGCGAAAGCATTTTCCTTATTACTTTTGTATGTTTTACAATTATTTATCTTTCTATTTTTGTAAATAATAAACACTTATCCCGTGGTAACTCCATGTGCTTTATCCTCCTTGTAAACGATATTTGCGAAACTGGTTTCGCAACTTCCTAATTATTTATCCTATATTTCCGTCAACCCGATCTTTAAGGGTAGCACTCCCCCTATTGTCAACGCTGGTTGTATACTTTGTTTGTCAGGGACGTTCCTTCACAATACTGACTTTGATTTCAGTTTCTCAGGTAATGGAATTGGGAATCCATTTACTCCGGTGTGTGTTATAATGGTGCAGTCATTGCTTGCAAGGTTATATATCAGCACTTCTCCCCTTGTGTCCTGTTCATTTTGAATGCGTTATGCTATGATTTTCCACGAAAGGAGGACCCATATGGATCAAAGAAAAATAGGAGTCTTTCTGAAAGGACTCCGAAAGGAAAAAGGACTGACACAGGAGCAATTTTCTGAAATTGTCCATGTGTCCAACCGAACAGTATCCCGCTGGGAAAACGGAAATCATCTGCCGGATTTGGATATTCTGCTGGAGATTGCCGACTTTTATGAAGTGGACCTGCGGGAAATACTCAACGGGGAAAGGAAAAGCACGGATATGAACAAAGACGTGGAGGAAACCGCAATCCAAACCGCAGAATATGCAAGTGCACAGACAGAGCGGTACAACAAAACAGTTCGGCTGATATTCGTAATCAGTGCAAGCCTGTGGCTTCTATCCCAGCTTATTGGCCATACCGGGTTGGCAGAAATTGGTACTTTGCAGGCCGTCTCTGAATTTTCTGAGGGGGCAGCCAAGGGAATGCTTCTGGTTGGCCTTATTATCACAGGGATGTATGGGAGTAAAATCAGCGCCTTCAAACAGCGCCTGCTGAAACGAAAGGAAAAGAAATGAATCTGTTCCATTACCTCGGTATTTTTCTGTTCCTTGCTACCACGCTGGTTAACCGATTCTGGAAAAGGATTCCAGATCGTATCTACATACCCTTGGCTGTGGTGGAAATACTTTTGTTTGTGGTTGGATTTGTTATCCCATAACGGCAAAGGCCCGGGCTTTATGACAAGCCCGGGCCTTACGTTAAAGAATATCTGCCCCGGAAAACGGGTGGCAATGGCTGTAATTCTGTCTGAGATGGATGAGAAGGGCGCAGAATATCCCAGGGGCATGAAAACCATTACCATTCCAGCCCACACCAGTGCAACCTGTCAGGATGTGCTGGTGAAATGCATGAAATTTGTCCTCCCGGAAGATCTGGATGTATCCGGCGGCATAGCCGGCGCAATATGCAATCCCCGGTATTTCAGGGCCAGAGTTTTTGCAAACTATATTGATACAGATTTTCAGTGCTGTGATGTAATCGTCACCATGCCCTGACCTGTTTTTCGCCTTGGAAAATCACACCGTATTCCCTTTCCTGATTGACAGACAAGTGTCTTTGTTTTATAATATCTCTATTAGATATATCGGAGGAAACCATGGACTATCTGATTCTGGGCTTGCTGATCCTCTCCCCTATGTCCGGTTATGAGCTTCAGCAGTTTATCCGGCAAAACCTGGCGCTGATTTGTTCTCACAGCGCTGGTAGCATTCAGACATCCCTGACAAAGCTCTGCGAAGCAGGTCAGATTCGTTGGGAGGAAAGCAGCCAGGGAAACCGGAAAAAGAAAACCTATCACATAACAGATGCCGGCAGGGGTGTTTTTGATGACTGGGTGTCCAAGCCTATGCAGGCAGATAAAGTAAAAAACATGGAACTTTCCCGGCTGTTCTTCCTGGGCTTGGCAAAGCCGGAGGCTCGCATTGCCGCCATTGGGGATTATATCCGCCAAATTGAAGAAGCCAAAGCTGTCCTTTCTGCCATCCAAGTGCGGTTTCAGGACATTCAAAAAGAATCGGTTTCCAAAAATCCCGAACTTTTGCAAGTGCTAGATTTTCAAAAATACACCATTGAATACGGTATTGCAGCAGCAGAATTTGAAATCAGCTGGTACAGCCGTTTACTCAGGGAATTGGAGGACAACATAGTCTCATTGAGCTGATTAAGGCAGACGGCGTAGATTTGTCCGGGAAGTATGCTTCCCAGATTACCATCTCCAAGCATTTTTACGATGTGACTGCCCACCGGTATGTGGAGGAAAACTGCTTTGACCTGGGTATGAAGGTCGTCCGGGGACTTTCCGCAGATATGGATGACCTGCTTTCCGAAAAGGGCCAGCTGGAAGCCAGGAACTTCTTTACCCAGCTGATTTTCTCCTGCCAGCACAATCAATTTGCCACACCCCCTGCCATGCCTCCTGTAAAGGATAAAACGGTCTATACTCCTATGCTGGAGAATGTGCCGAAAAGCAAGGATAAGGATATTGTCATTGTCACAAACTTCTTCCAGGAGGATCAAAACCTGCAAAACATGATTGCAGACTTCCGGGCCGCCCTTCCCTTTGAGAGCCGGGTGGTCAATCTCCGGGAGTTCCCCTTCGCCGGGGGATGCCTGGGCTGTTTTGGATGTGCAGTTACCGGAAAATGTGTCTATAAAGACGGTTTTGACAGCATCTTAAGAGAAACCATCCAAACAGCAGATGCCTTTGTGTATGCCTTTACCATTTCCGACCACTACACCCACTCCAGCTTCAAGTGCTTTGACGACCGGCAGTTCTGCAACGGACATCGCACCGTAACCCACGGTACTCCCATTGCTTACCTCATCAGCGGCGACTACCGCTACGAAAGCAATCTGCGGATGATTGTGGAAGGTCGGAGCGAAGTGGGTGGAAACTACCTGTGCGGCGTAGCAACAGATGAAGAAAACACTTCCCAGCAGATCAAGACCCTGGCGGACAGCCTGGTGCTGGCTCTGAAAGAAAAGCTCACCCGGCCTGCAAACTTCTATGGCGTAGGCGGTATGAAGATTTTCCGGGATTTGATTTACATTATGCAGGGCATGATGAAGGCCGACCACAAATTCTATAAGGCCAACGGCATTTATGACTTCCCCCAGAAGCAGAAGAAGCGTATCCTGCAAATGAAGCTGGTAGGTGCCCTGATCTCCATTCCTTCGGTGCAGAAGAAAATGAAGGGACAGATGAATCAGTATATTATCGGACCTTATGAGAAGGTAATCCAGCAAGCAAAGGAAAGGAACCTGTAATATGATTTTCTATTTCTCCGGAACCGGAAACTCCCAATGGGTTGCAGAACAGATTGCAGCACTTACCGGTGACACTGCCTACGATATTGTAAAGGTGAATACGCCTGGGGATATCTCCAAAGAGCAGCAAATTGGGTTTGTGTTTCCCGTTTATGCCTGGAGTGCGGCGGAACCCATGCGGGATTTCGCCAACAGACTTCCCAAAACTTCCGCCTTTTCCTTTGGCATCTGCACCTGTGGCGGAAATGCCGGGAATGCCATGAAGCAGTTCTCCAAAAGTTATCCCCTCGCAAGCTCCTATAGTCTGATTATGCCTAACAACTACATCGTCGGTTCTGACACGGACGACGATGCAACCATTCTGAAGAAAATTCAGGAGGCAAGGGCGCAGCTTGAGATTATTTCCCAGGAAATTCTTTCCCGAAAGGCCATTTATCGGGTAACCGAGGGCTCCATGGCTTTTCTGAAATCCAACCTGGCAAATTGGGGATTTGAGCACTTCGCCCGGAACACCAAACCCTTCCACATCAACGAAAACTGCGTGGGATGTGGGCTTTGTGAGAAGGACTGTCCTGCCGGCACCATTTCCATAAACAATGGCAAACCTGTTTGGGACGAAAAGTGCTATCAGTGCCTTCGCTGCATCAATTCCTGTCCCAAGCAAGCCATCGAGTATGGAAGCGGTACCCCTGGCAGAAAACGCTATACCCTGTGGCAGCATTTGTCCAAATAAACATCGTACAAAAAACCACCCGCCTGTCCGTAAGAAATGGACAGGCGGGTATCTTTTATAAATTGGAGAGACTTCTGCAAGCAGAGGCCAGGTCATGAAGGGTTGAGCAGGAAATCATGGTGCAAATCTGAGAAAAGGCACTGGCGCCTTTCAGATACTGCCACCGGCTCTCCGGCAGGGGATTCAGCCAGAGAACTCGCCCGGCCAGTCTCTTTGCCTCCTGCAAAGCCCGAACTGCTCCGGCCTGGTCGATGGTTTTGGTGTCGGAAAGAATCAGCAAGGTGGTGGAATCATTCAGTGCAGGAGGATTGTCGTGAACCAAATCCAGCAAAGCTGTACCCAAATCGGTACCCCGCCCGTATGCACCGGATTCTTTCACAAAGTTCCGGAACAAATCCATGTTCTGCAAGCTGAAAGCATCCGCTTCCACCATAGCCTCCGAAAACAGATACACTTTGGAGCTTTCTGCCACATGGTTCAAGGATTGAATGAACCGCAGAGCAAACTCAGAGAACTGCACCATAGAGCCGGAAACATCACACAAAATCACCAGGTGCTTTTTCTTCTGCCGCTTTTTCTTGTATTTCAGCCGATAAAGACTGCCGCCGGTTTCCAGGCCCTTGCGGATGGTTTTGCGAAAATCCAATGCGCCGGACCTACCCCGGTTTTTCTTCTTTGCGGAAAGCTCACCGTTAATCTGCTGGGATATATTTTCAATGATGGATATGGCTTTGGGAATCTCCGTATCCTTGAACTGGGAAATATCCCGGTACATAATCCCCAGCTCCGGGTCAAGCCCTGCACAGTTGACCCCGGCGTCCTCCATCTTCATCTGCTGCTCCAAAAGGGTTTTGGTAAAGACGGAATGGATAAAGTTGTTGTATAAATCCGGATTTCTGGCTGCACTCTCCTGAAACCGATCCTTGAAATCCCGGAGTTTCTGACGCATTTCCTCGGACATGGCGGCATAGATCTCCCGCTGACCGTCCGTAAGCTCCATAGGCTGTCCATTGAGATTCAGATCCCGTTGTGCCTGTTCCCTGCCCTGGGCCATCTCCTGCTCCCGCTCCATCTGGGCCTGAGCCTGCTGGCGCATGGCCTCCTCGGACAGGAAGAAGCTGTCAAAACAGCGGTCAAAAATCCCCTGCTCCTCCCGGGATTTGGCAAAAACGGTGCGAAGGGCTGTCTTTACTGTCTCCCGGCTTTCCAGACCCATAACCAGAAGAATCCGGCAGGCATCCTCCGTTTCTTTCGGGCCAACCGGCAGGCCTTCCAGGCGCAGCATCCTGGAAAAGGCGGACACTTTCTCCGGGTATACCTGGGGATTATCCATGAGAATGTTCCCCGCAGTTACCGCCGCACGTACAGTGGTGACCTTCTTCCTCCATTTCCTGCAAAGCAGCCAAATCCTCGCTGTTTTTCAGGATGAAGCCCGCAGTGGAGCGGAGTGCATCCGGCGTCAGCTCCCGGATACCCAGAGCATCCAAAGCGGCGGCCCAGTCCAGGGTTTCCGCTATGGAGGGTTTTTTCAGGATGGTCTCATTGCTCCGCAGCTTTTGAACCGCCAGGGCTACCTGGGCACACAGGCGGTCGTCCACGTGAGGAAGCTTCGCCCGGAGAATAGCCAGCTCTTTTTCCATATCCGGGTATTGGATATACAAATAGGCACACCGGCGGCGCAGTGCTTCCGACAGAGGCCTTGCCCGATTGGAGGTCAAAATGACAAAGGGAATGGTTTTGGCCCGGATGGTACCCACCTCCGGAATGGTCACCTGCATCTCCGACAGAAGCTCCAGCAAAAACGCCTCAAACTCCTCATCGGCCTTGTCGATTTCGTCAATCAGCAGCACCACCGGCTTTTCGGAGCGAATGGATTTCAGCAGGGGCCGTTCCAGAAGATATGCATCCGTAAACAAGCTTTGGGTGAGGGATTCCCGGTCCTGGGAGGCCATGTTCACCTGAATGGAGAGCAGCTGCTTCTGATAGTTCCACTCGTACAGGGCTTTGCTCTCGTCCAGCCCTTCATAGCACTGAAGGCGTACCAAATCCCGGTCCAAAGCGGAGGCCATAACCTTGGCAATCTCCGTCTTGCCCACACCTGCAGCACCTTCAATAAGAAGCGGTCTGCCCAGTTCCAGAGCCACGGCCAGAACCGTGGCCAATGTATCATCATAAATATAATGGGCCTGGTCCATTTTACTTTTTAATTCTGCTAAGTTCATATCTTGTACCTTTCTTATAAATGCATCTGAGTTTTCGGAGATATTATAGCAAGCAAAGGACTAAATTGCAATAATAAAGCTTACATATGGGATATGCAGCGGAAACTTCTGCGGCATTTCGCCGCAAGTAATTCTGGGAAAAAGTATTATAACCGATGGAAAAACATTGACAAAAATGTTTGACAATGCTAAAATAGGCCATATAAGGCATCATTTATACACGCGTAAGAACACAGATCTGTCAGCACAAGGGATCGTCAACTTTGCAAGTTTTTGCCTCAATGATACCGAAGAAACTTCAAAGCAACGATCTCAAAAGCAGTAAGCCGCCGGTACGACCGAACAGCAGAAAGGAGAAAATTTATATATGAAAAGACGAATTGAAATCATCATTATGATATGCCTTGTAATATCCACTGCGGTGTTCGGTGTACTGTGGCAAAAGGCAGAAAATAACAACGAAGATATAAAATGGTTAGCTCAAACAAGTGCCTACCAGTCCTACACCCAGTTCTTGGAATATCAGGAACATGGACGTGAAAGCGCTTATTGGTATGGCGTTGCGGATTTCCGTGCTTTTCAGAATGCGTACTCTTTGTTGACACAGGACACAAACAAATCGACTAACCGCACTTACTGCAATGATTTTTATGGGTATCTGGTGCTGTCACCCGAAGAATGTCAAACCCATATTTCAGAAGTCGTTAAGGTAATGAATATACTGGCAAAAGATGTAGAGGATGAGAACGGCTATATCCGTATGTTCGAACTGCGAAATCTTCTCAAATACGGTTAATATCCAACTTGATAGCAAAAATGAGCGCTGACGATGCAGCGCTCATTTTTCTTTATCGGATTTTTCTTACCCGCAATACGCCATCCACTGTTTTCAGATCCTCCACCAGTTCCTGTGGGGTGGCGGTATCCAAATCCAAAATTGTGCAGGCAAAAGCACCGCGGCTCCGGTTCATTAGGTCTGAGATATTGATGTTCCGCTTTGCCACGGCGGAGGTAAACTGTCCCAGCGAGTTGGGAATATTCCTGTGAAGAATCACCAGACGTCCAGGCTTCGTACATATGCCCATATCACAGTTGGGGTAGTTGACACTGTTGACAATGTTGCCATTTTCCAGGTAATCCATCACCTGACGCACCGCCATCATGGCGCATTTATCCTCCGATTCCTGGGTGGATGCCCCCAGATGGGGAATGGCAATCACGCCAGCCATGGAGGCGGTCTTTTGGTTGGGGAAATCGGTGATATACCGCCGCACCTTTCCGGAACGGAGCGCCTCCTCCATGGCCTCATCATCTACCAGCAAATCCCGGGCAAAGTTCAGAATCACCACACCATCCTTCATTTTCCCCAGGGACTCCCGGTTGATCATCTTGGTGGTGTCAGGGAGCAAGGGAGTATGGAGGGTAATCATATCACATTTTTGGTAAATCTCATCCCGGGAGTTTACTTTGATAATGTGACTGTCCAAATGCCAGGCAGCGTCAATGGAGATAAAGGGGTCGCAACCATAAACGGTCATACCCAGCCGTCTGGCGGCGTTGGCTACCGGACCGCCCACGGCTCCCAGGCCAATAACACCCAAGGACTTCCCTGCCAGCTCATGGCCGGCAAATTTGGATTTGCCCTTTTCTACCTTCTTGGCAATGTCATCCTGGTTTTTTATGGACTGCACCCAGTTAATGCCGTCCACCACATCCCGGCTGCCCAAAAGCATTCCGCAAAGGCACAGCTCCACAACGCTGTTGGCGTTGGCCCCGGGGGTATTGAACACTACGACGCCCTGCTCTGCCGCCTTTTCCAGGGGGATATTGTTTACCCCGGCGCCAGCCCGGGCAATAGCCAGCAGCTCATGGGAAAAGGCCATATCGTGCATAGCCGCACTGCGCACCAGAATGGCCTGGGCTTCTTCTGCTGCGGGTGTCTGGGTGTAGTCCTGGGTCAGCAAATCCATTCCCTTGGAAGAGATTTGATTCAAACAGTGAACTTGATACATCGCCGCTCCCCCCTTATCCGTTTTTCAGCTCAAAGGCTTTCATAAAGGAAACCAGTGCCTCCACGTCCTCTTTGGGCATGGCGTTATAAATGCTGGCACGCATTCCGCCCACAGACCGGTGGCCTTTCAGATTCACCAGTCCGGCAGCCTCTGCTTCCTTTACAAAGCGGGCGTCCAGTTCCTGGTTTCCAGTAACAAATGGCACATTCATCAAGGAACGATCAGCCTTTCGTACCGTGCCCCGGAACAGTTTGCTGTTATCCAGAAAATCATAAAGAATCGATGCCTTTTCCTGGTTTCTCTTGGTCATGGCTTCCAGGCCGCCGGTTTGCTTCAGCCACTGGAATACCTTGCCGCAGATGTATATGCCGTAGGTAGGGGGTGTGTTATACATGGAGCCATTTTCTGAGTGGGTGGAATAGCGAAGCATGGTAGGGGTAAAAGGCGGAACCTCCTGGGGAATCAAATCTTCCCGGATAATTACAATCACCACACCGGCAGGGCCGATATTCTTCTGAACACCCCCGTAAAGCAGTCCGTATCGGGTCACATCCACCGGCTCTGAGAGGAAGCAAGAGGACACATCCGACACCAGCACCTTCCCTTTGGTATTGGGCAGCTCTTTGAACTTGGTGCCGTAAATGGTATTGTTCTCGCAGATATACACATAATCCGCCTCGGGGGTAACAGGAAGGTCCCGGCAGTCGGGAATATAGGAAAAGTTTTTATCTTCAGAAGAAGCAATCACATTTACCGTACCATACTTCTTTGCCTCCTGGCAGGCTTTCTTTGCCCACTGGCCTGTGACAATGTAGTCTGCGACTCCATTCTTCATCAGATTCATGGGAATCATGGCAAACTGCTGGGAGGCTCCGCCCTGGAGAAACAGCACCTTGTAGTTCTGAGGAATCTGCATCAAATCCCGCAAATCCGCCTCGGCCGTATCAATAATGGCCTGGTACGCTTTGGAACGGTGGCTCATCTCCATGACGGACATACCCGTCCCCCGGTAGTCCAGCATCTCCCGTGCCGCTTCCTGCAATACAGGTTCCGGCAGCATAGCCGGTCCGGCTGAAAAATTAAAAACTCTCCCCATTAAACTCCCTACCTTTCTATCAATCGTTCCATCAAACGGAAGCCTTCAGGAAAACAAATCCCGGAAGCCTCTCCTTCTTTTTCATTATAGCGGCCGATTTTCTTTCTCTCCCGGGTACTGTCATACAGCACATAGGGAACCGGCTCCTTGGTATGGGTGCGTAAAGAAATAGGTGTGGGGTGATCCGGCAGCACCAGCATACGGAAAGGTATACCGGAAGATTGCATAGCTTCGTACATTGGGCCAACAATCTTACTGTCTATTTCCTCGATGGATTGAATCTTGTGGGAAATGCTTCCCTGATGGCCCATTTCATCCGGGGCTTCCACATGGATAAATACCAGGTCAATATCCCGGTTCAGCAGCGCATCCAGTCCCGCCGCTGCCTTGCCGGCGTAATTGGTATCCAACGAGCCATTGGCACCCGGCACGGTGATAACCTCCATTCCGGTGCCTACTGCAATTCCTTTCAGCAGGTCTACCGCAGAAATTATGGCACCGTGAAGTCCGGTTTTGGAATAAAAGTTCTCCAGATTCGGCTGCACACCCCCGCCCCAGAACCAAAGGGAATTGGCCTTTCGCTTTCCCTCTTTTGCCCGCCGCAGGTTTATGGGGTGGGTGTTAAGAACGGTATAGCTTCGCTCCACAATCTCCCGGAACATGGGATGCTGGGGCAGATAATGGCCAATCACCTCCCCCAAGTGGTCATGGGGGGCCTCCATTTCCAGAATGGTGCCCTTCTTCCACACCGCAATGTGGCGGTAGCTGGTGCCGGCATAAAAACGCAGGGTTTCACTGGAAAATTCTTCATTTACAGCCTGAATCAGCTGGGCTGCCTCCTGGGTGGAGATTTCGTCGGCGCTGTGGTCCAGAATCCGCTTTTGCAGGTACGGCTCCTCATCGGTCAAAGTCACCAGGTTGCACCGGTAGATAGCATCTGTTGCCTCCATAGGAACGCCTATGCTCAAAGCTTCCAACGGCGAACGACCGGTATAGCACTTGGCCGGATTATATCCCAGAACGGAAAGATTTGCCACATCGCTGCCCGGCTTCATATCCGGCGGCACCATGCAGGCAAGCCCTACCTCACCTTTTCCTGCCAGCAAATCCATAGCAGGGGTTCTGGCGTATTCCAGGGTAGTTTGCCCCCCCAGAGTTTCCAAAGGCAGACCAGCCATTCCATCTCCCAATACAACGATGTATTTCAAACTTTCCATCCCCTTACAGCCTTTGTCTTTCAGATAAGAACACATGTTTTCGTATATCCTAACATTTATATAGAATAAAAACAATCCCCAGTTTCATTTTTGGCTCTTTTTACAAATTGCTTTTATAAATCGATATTTTTTTAGAGAAATCTCCAGTAAATGGAAGTGCCTGGCGGCGTAGGCCACCAGGCACTTGCTGTTATCAAACGGTTTCCACCTTAATGGTGTTGGTATTGCCGGTGCGGCCGTTGATAGGTCCGCCGGTCAGCACCACGCTGTCACCGGGCTGCAGATGGAATTTATCCTTGGCGCAGGCCATGGCGTGGTAGAACATCACATCCATGGAGGTGAATTCCTCTGCCAGCACCGGAGTCACGCCCCAGCTCAGGGCCAGCTTCCGCCATACCTTCACATTGGTGGTCATACCCACAATATCCACAGGAGAACGGAATCTGCTGACCATCCGGGCGGTAACGCCGGAGGTGGAGCAAACCACAATACCCTTTGCCTTCACATCGATGGCCATGGTGCAGGTGGCGTGGGAAATGGCGTCCAGATTACTGTAAATCTGGAAGTCTTCCTTCAGGAAGCGGGTACGGTAGCCGGTGTGCTCTTCCGTATACTGGGCAATCTCTGCCATGACCCGAACAGCCTCCGCAGGGTATTTGCCGGCAGCAGTCTCACCGGAGAGCATGATGGCAGAAGTTCCGTCATAAACCGCATTGGCCACGTCGGAAATTTCCGCTCTGGTGGGTCTGGGATTGTAAATCATGGTTTCCAGCATTTCTGTTGCGGTAATTACCCGGACGCCCAGCAAACGGCACTTGCGAATCAGGTTCTTCTGAACCGCAGGAACCTCAGCAAAGGGAATTTCCACACCCAGGTCGCCTCTGGCAATCATGATGCCTTCGCAGGCTTCGCAAATGCTCTCTACGTTCTCGATACCGGAGCGGTTTTCAATCTTGGCAATAATCTCAATCTGCTGGCCGCCGTTGTCGTTCAGGAACTTCCGAAGCTGCACCACATCATCTTTGGTGGACACAAAGGAAGCGGCCACAAAATCCACGTCGTTCTGAATACCAAAGAGAAGATCCTTTTTATCCTGCTCGGAGAGATAGGGGCCGGTCATGACCTTGTTGGGGAAGCACATGCTCTTTTTGTTGCTCATCACGCCGCCGTCAACTACGGTACAGATAGCATCGTTGCCCTTGAGCTCCTTCACATCAAAGGTCACAAGGCCGTTATTTACCAGAATCCGGTCGCCTACCTTCAGATTCTTGATCAAATCCTTATAGCTTACGGAAACTTTGGTCTGATCACCTTCCACCTGCTCGGTGGTGAAGGTAAAGGTATCGCCGTCCTTGAGGGTAATGCTGCCGTCTTTGAAGGTGCCAATCCGGTACTCGGGGCCCTTGGTATCCAGCATCATCGCAAGGGGGACATGGAGCTTTTCCCGGACTTTCTTAATCAGGTCAATCTTCTGCTTCTGCTCTGCATGGTCGCCATGGGAAAAATTCAGTCTTGCCACATCCATGCCGGCCTGGCACATTTTGGTCAGGGTCTCTTCATTCATGCTGGAAGGGCCAATGGTGCAAATAATCTTCGTTTTTCTCATAAAAAAACTCCCTTGTGTAAATTTTCAAAGACTTATTGACATTTTATCATATTGAGAGCCTATCGTCAATCATTTCTAACGCAACTTTACCCGGTAATGACTCATCCAGAAATTCACCTGCAGCATATAGGCCAGGGTTTGAGGAGCCTTCATCAACTGACCATACCAGGGCCAGGTATAGTCTTCCGTAATCAGTCCTTCCAGGCGGTCTTTTCTTACAATTTGCAGTATGGGAGACTGGGGGTCATTCAGAACCTGGCGGAACCGCTTCTCCACCAGTTCCAGATAATTGGGATTGTAGGTTTTGGGATAGGGGCTTTTCTTTCTCAGTCTCACCGGTTCCGGCAGGATGCCTTCCACGGCGCAGCGCAAAAGTCCCTTCTCCTGTCCCTGATAGTCCTTGAACTGCCAGGGAATCCCATACAGATATTCTGCTATCCGGTAATCGCAAAACGGCACACGGACTTCCAGACCGTTAAACATGCTCATTCGGTCTTTTCTGTCCAGAAGGGTCTGCATAAACCAACGAAAATTCAGATTGACCATCTGCTTCATCCGGGTCTCCTCCGGACCGGTTCTCGGAAGAATGTCGCATTCTTCCAGGGTTTTCCGGTAGCGGCTGGCTACATACTCCTCCGGTTCAATTTGTTCTGCAAAGTCCGGGTTCAGCAAAGCGCTGCGCTGGCGGATGTTCTGGGCCCAGGGGAAGCCCTCCCGGGCGCGAACCTCCGGGTCCCGGTACCAGGGATACCCGCCAAAAATCTCATCCGCACACTCCCCGGACAGGGCCACCTTTACGTGGGGACGGATTCCCTTACAAAAAGCCAGCAGGGAAAAATCTACATCCGCCATTCCCGGCAAATCCCGTGCAATGGTTGCCGCCTCCCCTGCTCCAACCAAGTCCTCCGGAGACAAAACCGTCCAGTGGTGGCGAGTGCCTAGAGCATCCTGCATGATTTGAATGTAGGAATTATCTGATGCAGGCTGAAACTTTCCAGGAACAAAGAACCGGTCGTTTCCCACATAATCCACGGAAAAGGTATCCAGCTGCTCCCCTGCTTTTTTTCGCTCTGCAGCACAGACAGCGGTAATGATACTGGAATCCAATCCGCCGGACAAAAAGGTACCAATGGGAACGTCCGAAACCATCTGCCGCCGGATGGCATCCAACACCAGGAAACGAACCTGTTGGACGGTCTCCTGGAAGTTCTGGGTATGCTCCCGGTCTTTCAGCTTCCAGTACCGTTCCCACCGCCACTTGCCCTGGCTGTACCAGCCGCAGCAGCCGGGTTCCAGCTCCTGAATACCATAAAATGCCCCGCAGCCCGGAGTCCGTCCAGGGCCCATGAGGATGATTTCAGCCACGCCTTCCCCATCCAGCTCCGCTTCCACCGTGGGATAAGCCAGGATGGATTTGATTTCAGAGGCAAAAAGCAGACCGCCATCATGGAGCTTATAAAAAAGAGGCTTTACCCCCATCCGGTCCCTGGCCAAAAACAGCCTTCGGTTCTTTTCCTCCCAGACCGCAAAGGCGAAGATTCCGTTGAATCGGTTTACGCAATCCGCCCCGAATTCCGCATAGGCATGGAGCACCACCTCTGTGTCGGAGTGTCCGGTAAATTGGTGCCCGGCAGCTATCAGTTCCTGCCGCAATTCCCGGGTGTTATACAGCTCTCCATTGTATACCAGGGTATAATCCTGCCCGCCCCAGTTCAGCGTCATTGGCTGTTTGCCTCCCTGGGGATCGATGATTGCCAATCTGGTATGCAGCAGCGCTGCATCCGGTGTGCAGTGAGTGCCGGAACCGTCCGGTCCCCGCCGCTCCATCGTTTTCAGGATGTTTTGCAAGGTTTCTTCGTCATAGTTTAATCCAATGATACCCGCTATGGCACACATGATTCATCCCATTCCTTTCCAAACACTATTGTATGCAATGGGAAAGAAAAATTGCATACCAGGGAAGCTTTCAGCCATAATAAGAGGGGTGATAAATATGAAAGGCAGCAAAGACTTACTCTCGTCAATCTTAAAAACCACGCAAGCCGGTCAGACCGGAATCCGCAGCATTATGAACCGTCCTCTTAATAAAAATCTGAAAGCAGCTCTTCACTCCCAGCTACGGGAATACAACGCCATTGAAAAACAGGCATACGATCTGGCCAGAGAACGGAACTGGGTGCTGGAGGAATTGGATCCAACCATGAAGCACATCTCCAATATGATGTCCAAAACCAGACTGCGTTTCGGCGACATCGACTCCAAGGCAGCCTCCATGATGGTAACCGGAAACACTCGTGGCATCATCAAGGGTTACAAGAACTTAAATCAATACAACAACTCGGATGCCGCTGTTGGAGTCTTGGCCAGGAAGCTTTTGGACTGTGAAAAGGAAAACATTCAGCAAATGCAGGGGTTTCTGTAAACCCCTGCACCTTTTTATTGGGGCTGCATAGAATGATTGGGAAAAGAAAGGAGTGGATTGTTCTGTCAGCCAAAGGGTACATACAGGTTCGTGTATACACCAGCAAGGCCCAGATTCCTCTGGAAAATGCAGCAATCATGATTACAGCAAAAGACGGCTCCACCATCGCCATGCGTGTCACCAATCAAAGCGGAATGCTGAATACGCCGATTGCCATTGATGTGCCGGACCTATCTGCCGGGCAAACACCGGGTACAGGTCTCATTCCCTTTTCTGTGGTGGATCTTTATGTCTGGGCGCAGAATTACGAAGCCATTGAAATTAAAAATCTGCAAATCTTTCCCACCATCACCACCAGTCAGCCACTGGAGATGATTCCTCTTTCAGAATTTCCGGATTCCTACAACAAGCTGGAAATTTTTGACACACCCAGACAAAATCTGTAGGAGGTGAATCTATGCCCGCTGTTATTCCCTTTGTTCCTCAAAACATCACCGTGCACTTGGGGACGCCCACTTCCGATGCTGCCAATGTAACCGTCAGCTTTGCAGATTATGTAAAAAATGTTGCCTCCAGCGAAATCTATCCCACCTGGGAGGAAAGTGCCCTGCGGGCGAACATTCTGGCCATTACCTCCTTTGCTTTGAACCGGGTATATACCGAGTACTATCGCAGCCGGGGCTATGACTTTGATATCACCAACTCCACAGCCTTTGACCAGGCTTTTGTCAACGGCAGAAGTATTTTTGAAAACATTTCCAGGCTGGTGGATGACCTGTTCAATGATTATCTGCGCAGGCCGGAATTTGTGGAGCCCCTGGCTGCAAAATTCTGTAACGGCACCACCGTTACCTGTGAAGGGCTGAGCCAATGGGGCAGCCAGAACCTGGCTTTGGAAGGGTATAATTCCATTGAAATCCTGCGGAGCTACTATGGAGATGTGGAAACCGTCGTAAACGCACCTATCCGGGGCAACCGCTCCTCCTACCCAGGGACACCCTTGCGGGTCGGCAGTACCGGTCCCAATGTGGTAGTCATTCAGGCGTCCCTGAACCGGATTTCCCAGAATTACCCGGCAATCCCCAAAGTTCCTGTGGCGGACGGTATTTTCGGGAGCAAAACAGAGGCTTCCGTGAAAGCATTTCAGAAGATCTTTGATCTGACGCCAGATGGCATTGTGGGCCAGAAAACCTGGTATGCTTTGGTGAGAATCTATACCGCCGTTACAAAGCTTTCCGAGCTGCGAAGCCAGGGTCAGCAATTTTACTCCATCAGCTGGGCACCTCCCAATGCCTTGCAACTGGGAGATACAGGAGAAAAGGTAAAATTGCTGCAATATATGCTTGCAATGCTTTCGGAGTACATTCCGGAAATCCCCCCGGTTGCCGTGGACGGTATTTACGGAAAAGCCACCAGAGCCGCCGTTCTGGCAGCTCAAAGACGGTTCCGTCTTCCGGAAACAGGGGTCGTAGACCCGGAAACCTGGCAAGCCATATACGGGCAGTTCTCCGGCATTGAAAACACCACACTACGCAGTGAGGAGAGCTTTCCTGTCAGCGGCACAATGACACCGGCTGCCGTTCCTGCAGGCAACTTCACCCGCTCCGGGACGGATTTCGGTTCCAAAACCTTGTATGCCCGCTCCTCAACCCTACAGCAGTTCCCCGGAAGAGATTTGAGCATCGGCAGCAGGGACGCCGTGCAAAAGGAGGTAGTCAGATGAGACCAGGTGACTCTTTTGTTGCCCAACCTGTCAGAAGCTTACAGACCATGCTGCGGGTTATCGCCATGAACAACGCCCGTATTTCCAAGGCCGTTCCCGATGGAATTTACGGACCGAACACCATGCAGGAGGTCTCCGCACTGCAAAGAATGAGCGGACTGCCTCAGACCGGCGTTGTAAACGAAGCCACATGGAACGAGGTTATCAGACAATTCGGGCCAGCCTCTGTCAATGTTCTGCAGGCGCAGCCGGTGGAAATTCTTCTGGAGCCGGGAGAAAAAATTGGACCCGACCAAGCAAGCCCCTATGTTTTCCTCCTGCAGAGTATGCTTACGGTGCTGTCTATGGGCAACCCAATTATTCCCCTTCCCGGCCACTCGGGAATGATGGATGACAGCACCACCGCTGCTTTGCGGACATTTCAGTCTCTTTCCGACTTGGAGGAAACCGGGGTTCTGGACCGGGAAAGCTGGAAGCAGGTTGCTTTGCAGTTTACCCTTTCGGCCCTGCTGCAATCTCGAAAGATGAAGCAAAAATCCCTGTCAGATTGATACTTTTCATAATCAAATTTGCAAAATTTATGTAACATTGACATTTACACTTGATTCATAGGAAAAAAAGGCATATAATACCCGTATGCATTTACCACGGTCCGGAGGATTGCAGGAATGATTATCAAAGATTGGAAAAAAGAGATATTCACCATACCCAATTTACTCAGTCTTTTCCGACTGCTGTTGATTCCGGTGTATGTGACCATCTACCTGAATGCCAAAAGCAATATGGACTATTTTCTTGCCGCCGGTATTTTGGCAGTATCCTGCCTGACGGATATGATTGACGGTAAAATTGCCCGGCACTTCAATATGATTTCCACGGTTGGAAAGGTGTTGGATCCCCTGGCAGACAAACTGACCCAGTTTACTTTGATTCTGTGTCTGGCTGTCCGGCATAACATCTTGTGGTATCTGGTGGGGCTGTTTTTCGTGAAAGAATCCTTCCAGTTGATTATAGGCGGCATTAACCTGAAAAAAGGCAGAATGCTGAAAACCTCTTTGATCAGCGGAAAAATCAGCACTACAGTACTGTTTGTCAGCCTTGTGCTGCTGGTATTGCTGCCCACTTTGTCCGAGAATGTAATCAACTGGGTTGCCATTGCTGACGGCATATTCCTGCTGATTGCTTTTCTGGATTATGGGATTGCCTATTGCTGCAGACCGTCTTGCTTTGTATACTTTGATAAGGAAAATCAAGAAAAGAATGGGCAGTAAACCGGTAAAACCTGCTCTGTCCCCAAAAAATTTCCAGGATCTCAGAAGTGAGATCCTGGTTTTTTCGTGCTATTCACTTTTTTGTAAAACACTTACCAGAGTCCAGCCTTGAAATTCTATTGTTTTCAAGGTGCACTCCGGGGAGTGTGGCTCTATCTTACACGCTTGCGTTGACAACCATTTTTTCTTTTTCCTGTTCGAGCTGGGCGATTGTATCGTTTATCCCATTCATCCTGGTTGTCAAATCGGATAGCAGCTGGCGGACTTGACATTGCACTTTGGTTACCTCCCCTTGGGAGTCGTTGATATGATCCAAAACTGCCCAGTCAGCAAAGAGGCCATCAAAAAAGTAATCCGCAAACCGGAGAAATCCGTCAACGTTTACCTGAAGCTGCGCATCCACAGACACATCCGCAAGCTCTGTCCTGAAACGAAGCAGTTCCTCCTGAAGCTTTTGCACTTTTTCCTGGGCCTCATCCAGGCAACTGTGCTTTATCAGATCCGAGACCAGACCGCCTCCAGCCAAATCCCAAATGCCCCACCCTTCCGCATCACTCAGGTCAGAAAGAATTTTGTTCACCGTGTTCATAGCCCGGTTGCCTGCAAAAATTGCTTCGCTGACTTCCTTCTTCTGGGCCTGTTTCTCGGTAATCCGGCTCTCCAGCTCCAGAAGTTCCTCACCCTGGGGTGTTCCGGAATTACGGATTTGCTGCGTTTTCTCATGAAGCAGCTGGGCATATCGGTTTTCTATACCTGCAAGCCCTCGGAGCTGTTCTTCCATATCCTGAATCTGACCAAAGACCTGTTTTTGCTCCAGAACCGCAGTATCATATTTCAGCTTCGCGCTATAGGCCTCCGCCTTCTCCTTATCCAGCCGATCTTCCTTTTGGCCAATGAGATTATAAAAGATTGCGGACAGACTGACACGCTCCAGACGGAGCACATCCTCCTGTTGGGATTCCAGTTCCCTTTTCAGCCCCGATACCTGTAATTCCAAAGAGCGGTTTTGAGAGCGGAGAACCGACAGCTTTGCCTCCAAGCGCTTTTTCTCAAACAATTTCTCCTGAACCTGCTGTAAATTTTCCATTTCCCTTTCCTCCTCCAGTCAGGAATACCCCTTTGTCCTGTTTCGATTATAGCAGCAGGAATGATGTTATGCAAGGAAAAACGGCACCGAAATGACATTCGGTGCCGTTCTGTTTATTCATCTGTAACCTCATCGGTTTCCTGAGAAAGCTCCGTCAGGTCATCAAAGTCCATTTGAGGCGCAGAATCCAGACGCATGGTTTCCCACTGCTCCTTGGTCACAAGAATGGCTCTGGGCTTGCTGCCCTGGAAAGGACCCACAATACCCCGCTCTTCCATCTCATCCACAATCCGGGCCGCTCTGGCGTAGCCCAGCTTCAGCCGGCGCTGAAGCATAGAGACGGAAGCCTGACCCGTTTCCAGAATCACGTCCACAGCAGCCGGGAGCATCTCGTCTCCTTCTACCTCTTCGGCAGCAGGCTCCGGTGCCTGAGAGCCGCTCTTCCCGGTCTGGGCAGCCTTCTTGTCAATCTCCTCCATAACCTGCTGGTCATACTCATTCACGGAATTGGACTTGACATAGTTGGCAACCGCCTCCACTTCCCCATCGCTGACAAAGCAGCCCTGTACCCGCTTGGGCTTTCCATCGCCAATGGGAGCATACAGCATATCACCTCGGCCTACCAGTTTCTCTGCACCCTGGGTATCCAGAATAATCCGGGACTCCATGGCAGATGCCACAGCAAAGGCAATTCGGGAAGGGATGTTGGCCTTCATCAGACCGGTAATCACATCTGCGGAAGGACGCTGGGTGGCAATAATCAGGTGGATGCCGGCCGCACGACCCATCTGGGCAATCCGGCAGATGGATTCTTCTACTTCCTTGGCGGCAACCAGCATCAAATCTGCCAGCTCGTCAATAATCACCACAACCTGAGGCAGCTTTTTGATACCATCATCCGTGCCGTCCGCCAGGCTGTTATAAGATTCCAGATCCCGGACACCGGCGTCGGACATGGCCCGGTAGCGGCGCATCATCTCCGTCACTGCCCACTGCAAGGAACCGGCAGCCTTTTTGGGGTCCGTGACCACCGGAATCAGCAGATGGGGAATGCCGTTGTAAATTCCCAATTCCACCATTTTGGGGTCAACCATGATGAGCTTTACATCCTCAGGGCTGGCCTTATACAGAAGAGAGATGATGATGGAGTTCATGCACACGGATTTACCGGAACCGGTGGTACCGGCAATAAGCATATGGGGAAGCTTTGCAATGTTACCCACAATGCAGTTGCCTCCAATATCCTTGCCCACTGCAAAGGAGGACAGGGACTTGGCCTGGGCAAAGGCAGGAGAACCGATAACCTCCCGAAGAGACACTGTAGTTACCGCCCGGTTGGGTACCTCGATGCCCACCACGGAAATTTTACCGGGAATGGCGGCAATCCGGACACCGGTAGCGCCCAGGCTCAGGGCGATGTCATCTGCAGCCGTTGTGAGCTTACTCAGCCGCACTCCCTTTTCCAGCTCCACCTCATACCGGGTGACGCTGGGGCCTCTGGTGACGTTGATAATATGGGCTTCAATCTTGAAACTGGCCAAAGTCTCATTCAGTCGCCGGGAGTTCTCCTTCATCTCCACTGTGCCGTCTGCTGCACCACGGGGAGGAAGCTTCAAAAGATCGATGGGCGGGAAGCAATAGGCAGAAGGCTGGGCAGCCTCTCCCATGGCAATCTCCTTGGCCACTTGGGCCGCAGAGTCCTCCGCATCCTTGGCAGTCACTTTTTCAGGCTTTGCTGCCGGCGCAGGAGGCGCAGCAGGTACCGGTGCAGCCGCCGGGGCGGGCTGAGGTACAGGCACATCCTCCAAATCCAAAGGCGGCATCTGGGCAGGTATTTTTTCCGGTTCCGGCGCAGGCTGTGCCTTTTTCTCCATCGGGGGGCTTGCTTCCGGCTGACGTTGGGAGGCAATCACCGGATCATCCACATCTCCACGAATCTGCTCCAGCATATCCTTTGTGCTCTGCTTATCTGCCTGCTGCTCCTGCCGTTTGGCTTCCATCTCCGCAGCTTTGGTTCGCTTATTTTCCACATAAGCAATGCGCTTGTTGGCAATGTGGTTCACCACCACAGAAGCAGGATCCTGCTCCTCCTTTTCCTCCTCATCCCAGTCTCCTCTGGGCCGGTTGCGAATGGCTCGAACCAGGCTGGGAATGGTGATCTGCATACCACCCAGCAGGGTCAGGGCAGCTGCCACGAAAAAGATAATGAAAGACATGATGCTTCCACAGAGCCACTCCAAAAGCACCGCCAGGAGGCCGCACAGAACGCCTCCGGTGGTTCCGGCGGCACCACCCTCATACAAATAGCCCACCAGTCCGAAACCGGTAGGTGCTGCATCACTGCTGGCGCTCAGATGAAACAGACAGCCGCACAACAGCACAAAAACGCCGATGCAGATTGTACGCATTTTAACCGGTCTTTTCCCGCTGAAGGCATGGATAAAGAACAGATACAGCACAGCCGGAATAGAAACAGTAAAGGCAAACTGTCCAATCAGACCAAATATAAAATCTCCCACGAAGGTTACCAGAGCCCCGTCCTCTCCAAAGAAAATCACCAGAAGAACCACAAACAGGGCAAGAAAAATAACCGAGGAAATCAGTCGGGGAGGAATTTGCCATTCCTCATGGGTTTCCGTTTTTTTCTGAGTGCTTCCTTTTTTTGCGCTTGTTTTGGATTTGCCGCTTTTCCCCCTGGCAGACGCAGCCCGTTCCGCCTGGGTTCTTTTGTTATCCGCCATAGTATCCTCCTGTCAGGTAATGAGGTAAAGAATCAAAGAGAAGAATGCAGCGCCCCAGGAATAGTAGGCAAAGCCATAGAAGCCTGTCCGGACAGCCAGGAAGTTCATAAATCGAATGGCCCCAAAGCCACATCCAAAAGCCGCCGCTCCGGAAAGAAGGCTCAAGGCTACCCTTGCAAAGCTTACCGCCCCCAAGGTCCCCATTGCCATAAAGCCAAAATCAAACAGAATCAAAACCACTATAGCCGGGACAGTCAAAAGGAATGCCCAATTCACGGCATTCTTTTGGTCTGCTCCCCGGAGAAGTCCGCTGCTGATACAGATTCCGGTTCTGGACAGACCGGAAAAAACCGAAAGCCCGCTCAGTACACCCAAAAGCATGCCCTCCAGTCCAGTCATATGTCTGGCATCTTTATTGCTCTGCCGCACATGCTGGGGTATGTAGAGGAAAATACCGTTGACTGCAAAAAATGCAGAAAGATACACATAATGCTGCAGTCCCTGGGCCACATTCATGGTAAGGATCATAACAACCACCATGAAAACAGTCGCTGTTTTTATCAAACGAAAATCATATACCGCTCCGGTAACCGGCCCGTATCGTCCTCTTCTGCCCTTTCCACCCCGGAAAAAGGTTTTCAGAGCATCCCGGTACGCCAGGCACACCGCCCCCAGCAGGCCCATATGCACAAACAGATTCATAAGGTAATCTGTCTGCCCTGTTCCAAACAGGTATCTTAGAAGCTGTTGGTGGGCCGGAGCGGAGATAGGCAGCATCTCTGCCAATCCGGAAACCACACCGTAAATCAGTGCGTATATTAAGTCCATATTTTGCCTATCTCCTTTCCAACGCATTTCAATTCAATTTATCATATCATAAATCCCAGAGAATTTCCAGTAAAATCGTAGATAATTCTTTCTATTTTCCCTTGCCCTTTTCAATCATCTTATGCAAAGCCGCCAGTGCCTCGTTCAGACCGCCCAATTTGTCAATCAGGCCGGAGGCTACAGCCTCCTTGCCATAGAGAATGGTGCCCACATCCGTAGGAATCTCACCGGTGACCATCATATACTCCTCAAACTTTTCCTTGCTGATTCCGGAGTTTTTTGACACAAAATGGATAATCTGCTCCTGAATCCGCTGGAAATAGCGGAAGGTTTGGGGCGCTCCTACCACCATTCCGGTCATCCGCACTGGATGGACCGTCATGCTGGCAGTCGGCGTAATGAAAGACTTTTTGGTACACACTGCCAGAGGAATACCAATAGAATGGCCGCCGCCCAGCACCAGGGATACGGTGGGCTTCTTCATCCCCGCTACCATTTCTGCGATGGCAAGCCCTGCCTCAATGTCGCCGCCTACGGTGTTCAGAAGAAGCAGCAGGCCGTCAATATCCTCGCTCTCCTCTATTCCCGCCAAAAGAGGAAGCACATGTTCGTACTTTGTGGTTTTTACATTCTCAGGAAGTACCTGATGCCCCTCCACCTGCCCGATAATGGTCAAGGTGTAGATACTTCCCTTGCTGTTGCTGGTAATGTCCGAGCCCAGATCGATCAGCTGCTGCCGGTCTTCTTTTTTCATTTCTGCATTGTTATGGTTTTCCATAATCATACCTCCTGTCAGAAGATAGGTTGTCCCAATCTGGTCTTTTCATGTAGAACAGGAGGTATTTTCTGAATAAAAAACACCCCGGTTCTGCTTTTGCAAAACCGGGGTTGGTAAAAAATGATTTACTTAAAGTACTTGACTGCCGCCTCGAACATGCGGATGTCGTAATTGCCGGGGACGTTGCGGTACAGTCCGGAGCCGATACGCTCACTGTGGCCCATCTTACCGAATACGCGGCCATCGGGAGAGGTAATGCCCTCAATGGCAAACATGGAATCGTTGGGGTTGAAGTGAATGTCGGCGGTGGCATTGCCGTCAAAGTCCACATACTGGGTGGCAATCTGTCCGTTTTCTGCCAGCTGACGAATCAGGGCTTCGCTGGCCAGGAACCGACCCTCGCCGTGGGAAATGGGAACATTGTATACATCTCCTACCTGAGTCAGGGCCAGCCAGGGGGACTTATTGGAAGCCACCCGGGTGCGAACGATCCGACTCTGGTGTCGGGCAATGGTGTTGAAGGTCAAAGTGGGGCAATTCTCATCGGTGTCGATAATCTTGCCATAGGGCACCAGTCCCAGCTTGATAAGAGCCTGGAAGCCGTTGCAGATACCGCACATCAAACCATCCCGGTCTTCCAACAGGCGGGTAACCCCTTCCTTCACCGCTGCATTACGGAAGAAGGCAGTAATGAACTTGCCGCTGCCGTCCGGCTCATCGCCGCCGGAGAAGCCGCCGGGGATAAATACCATCTGGGCATCCTGCAAAGCCTTGGCAAAGGTGTCCACACTTCTGGCAATGCCGTCGGCAGAGAGGTTGTTGATAACAATAATCTCCGGCTCTGCCCCAGCGTCTGCCATGGCCTTGGCAGAGTCAAATTCACAGTTGGTGCCCGGGAAGGCAGGAATCAGCACCTTGGGCTTTGCCACCTTTACAGCCGGAGCCACCTGGCAGCCGCCTGTATAGGTGAAGGTTTCCATGGGAGCCTTCTCATGGGTGATGTTGCAGGCATACACGCTTTCCAGCTTGTTTTCGTAAGACTTGAGCAACTGGGAAAGGGACACTTCCTCCCCACCCCAGGTCAGACTCATCTTGGAGGTGGTGACACCCAGGACTTTGCCCACCACTTCCTTGCCGGACATTTCCAGCACGAAGCCGCCATAGCAGTAGCCAAACAGCTCCTGCAGGGTCACATCCCTGTCAAAGTCCACACCGATGTCATTGCCGAAGGCCATCTTCATAACTGCCTCGGCTACGCCGCCCATACCGGGGGTATAGGCTGCCACAGCTTCACCGGAGTGAAGGAGCTTTGCCACCTGACCGTAAAGGGCAATCAGGGATTCCGCCTTGGGCAGGCCGTTCCCATCCTGCTCCGGGGTTACCAGGCACAGGGTATGACCGGCTGCCTTCAATTCGGGAGACACCACCTGCTTGGCCTTGCCGGTGGTCACTGCAAAGCTTACCAGAGTGGGGGGCACATCCAGGTTTTCAAAGCTGCCGCTCATGGAGTCCTTGCCGCCGATGGCACCAATGCCCAAATCCAGCTGGGCCTGGAACGCACCCAGCAGGGCTGCCAGAGGCTTGCCCCAGCGCTTCTTGTCCTTACCCAGGCGCTCAAAGTACTCCTGGAAGGTCAGGTACACATCGGAGAAGTCTGCACCGGAAGCAATCAGCTTGGAGACGCTCTCCACCACAGCCAGGTATGCACCGTGGTAGGGGCTCTTCTCGGTAATGAAGGGGTTATAGCCAAAGGCCATAAAGGAGCAGTCGTCGGTATGCTTCTTCTCCACGGAGATTTTCTGCACCATGGACTGAATGGGGGTCTGCTGATTCTTGCCGCCGAAGGGCATCAGCACCGTACCGGCACCGATGGTGGAGTCAAACCGCTCGGAAAGACCCCGCTTGGAGCAGATGTTCAAATCCTGAGCCAACTGGCTGTAAAGGTCGGAGAAGCTGCCGCTGATCTCCTTCCGGAAGGAAGCAGGCTGGGCAGGGGCGGCACAGATATGCTTTTCCGCGCCGTTGGAGTTCAGAAATTCCCGGCTAATATTGACGATGGTATTGCCATTCCAGTGCATCACCAGTCTGGGCTCCTCCGTCACCTTTGCCACCGGGCAAGCCTGGAGGTTCTCCTTGGATGCCAGAGCCAGGAAGGTATCCACGTCCTGAGGCTCTACCACCACAGCCATACGCTCCTGGGACTCGGAGATGGCCAGCTCAGTGCCGTCCAGGCCCTCGTATTTCTTGGGAACGGCATTCAGGTTGATTTCCAGGCCGTCTGCCAGCTCGCCGATGGCAACAGACACGCCGCCTGCACCAAAGTCATTGCAGCGCTTAATCAGGCGACTGGCCTGGGGATTGCGGAACAGGCGCTGAAGCTTCCGCTCCTCGGGAGCGTTGCCCTTCTGCACCTCGGCGCCGCAGCTTTCCAGGGATTCCACCGTGTGGGACTTGGAGGAGCCGGTGGCACCGCCGCAGCCGTCCCGACCGGTGCTGCCGCCCAGCAGGATTACCACATCTCCGGGAGCAGGAACCTCTCTGCGGACATTCTCCGCAGGAGCCGCTGCAATCACCGCACCAATCTCCATCCGCTTGGCAGCGTAGCCCGGATGGTAGATTTCATCTACAATACCGGTAGCCAAACCAATCTGGTTGCCGTAGGAGGAATAGCCGGCGGCAGCGGTGGTGACGATTTTTCTCTGGGGCAGTTTGCCCTGAATGGTCTCGTTTACCGGCTTGAGGGGATCTGCTGCGCCGGTGACACGCATGGCACCGTACACATAGGCCCGACCGGACAGGGGGTCACGGATGGCACCGCCGATACAGGTGGCGGCACCGCCGAAGGGCTCAATTTCCGTGGGATGGTTGTGGGTTTCGTTTTTGAACAGCAGCAGCCAGGGCTGGCTCTCGCCGTCCACCTCCACATTGATTTTCACGGTGCAGGCGTTGATTTCCTCGCTCTCATCCAGCTTGGGCAGCTTTCCATGTACCTTCAGGTATTTTACCGCAATGGTAGCCAAATCCATCAGGCAGATGGGCTTGGTACGGCCCAGCTCCTTGCGAACCTCCAGATAATGATCAAAGGCCTTCTGGAGCAGTTCATCTTCAAAGGTGACCTTGTCAATGATGGTACCAAAGGTGGTATGCCGGCAATGGTCAGACCAGTAGGTATCAATCATGCGGATTTCCGTGATAGTGGGCTCCCGGCCTTCCTTCCGGAAATAAGCCTGGCAGAAGGCGATGTCCGCCTCGTCCATGGCAAGCCCATACTGACGGATAAAGTCCGCCAGACCCTTTTCGTCCAGCTGGGTAAAGCCCTCCATGGTGGCAACGGTAGTGGGAATGGCGTACTCCACCTTCAGGGTTTCCGGCTTGGTGAGAGTGGCCTCCCGGGCTTCCACCGGGTTAATCACATACTTCTTGATTTTGGCAATGTCTGCTTCCTGCAAATCTCCATACAGGGCGTAGACCTTGGCAGTATGTACCAGAGGACGCTCTCCCTGGGAGATAATCTGGATACATTGGGCAGCAGAGTCCGCTCTCTGGTCAAACTGACCGGGCAGGTACTCCACGGCAAACACCACAGCTCCCTGCAAGTCCACATCTTCCGTGGCAATATCCAGCTGAGGCTCGGAAAATACGGTCTTTACCGCATAGTCAAACAGCTCCTTGGAGATGTTCTCTGCATCGTAGCGGTTAATCACCCGGACATTCTGAAGGCCGGGAATATCCAGAAGATTCCGGCAGTCGCTGAGCAGGGCCTTGGCCTCGTTCGCCAACTCCGGCTTCTTTTCCACAAATACTCTGTATACCAACTTAATTCCTCCCTGCTTCCAGCGCTCTTGCGCCGATGTCGTGGCGGTAGTAGCAATTATCAAACCGGATGGTTTCTGCCATGGCATAGGCTTCCCGGATAGCCTCCTTCAGACTGTCCGCAACCGCGGTCACACCCAGCACGCGGCCGCCGGAGGTAACCAGCTGCCCATCCTTCCAGGCTGCGCCTGCCACATACACATGGGAAGCAATCTCTCCGGGGATAGAAATGGGATAGCCCTTCTCGTAAGACGTGGGATAGCCCTGGGATGCCAGAATGACACAGCAGGCGTAGTCATCCCGAAATTTTACTTCTGTTTGAGCCAGCGTACCATTGGTGGTTGCCTGCATAATGGTCAGAAGGTCGCTTTCCAGCAGAGGCAGCACCACCTGGGTTTCAGGATCGCCAAAACGGCAGTTATACTCAATAACCTTGGGGCCGTTGGGGGTAAGCATCAGCCCAAAGTACAGGCAGCCCCGGAAGGTTCTCCCCTCCGCCTTCATGGCACGGATGGTAGGAAGGAAAATCTCCTCCATACACCGCTGGGCGACCTCTGCCGTGTAGTAGGGATTGGGGGCAACCGTTCCCATGCCGCCGGTATTAAGGCCCGTATCTCCGTCCCCTGCCCGCTTGTGATCCATAGAGGAAATCATAGGAACTACGGTTTCCCCGTCGGTGAAGGACAGGACGGAAACCTCAGGGCCGGTGAGAAATTCTTCAATGACAATCTGGTCGCCGCTCTTGCCGAACACCTTGTCCTGCATCATGGACTGAACGGCCTCCTTTGCCTCCTGCCGGGTCTGGGCAATAATAACACCCTTACCCAAAGCCAGGCCATCAGCCTTGATAACCGTGGGCACCGGAGCCGTATCCAGATACCGAAGGGCGGATTCCATATCCGTAAACACCTCGTACTGGGCGGTGGGGATATGGTATTTCTTCATCAGATCCTTGGCAAAAACCTTGCTGCCTTCAATGATGGCGGCGTTTGCTCTGGGGCCGAAGCAGGGAATCCCCTTCTCCTCCAGTGCATCTACTGCCCCCAAAACCAGAGGATCGTCCGGGGCGACCACAGCATAATCCACCCCATGAGAAACTGCAAACTCTACAATCTGGGGAATATCCTTGGCTCCGATATTCACGCAGACTGCGTCGGCAGCTATGCCGCCGTTGCCGGGAAGGGCGAAAATCTCCGTAACCTGGGGATTTTCCTTCAGTTTTTTAATGATGGCGTGCTCCCGGCCGCCGCCGCCCACAACTAAAATTTTCATACAAACGCTCCCTTAATGATGGAAAAGCCGCATACCGGTAAAGGCCATCACCATGTTGTAGCCATCGGCACAGGCAATCACCAAATCGTCCCGAATGGAGCCGCCGGGCTCGGCAATGTAGCTGACACCGCTACGGTGAGCCCGCTCGATGTTGTCGGAGAAGGGGAAGAATGCATCAGAGCCCAGGCTTACGCCGGAGATGGTGGCAAGGTATGCCTGCTTTTCTTCCTGAGTCAGGGGCTCCGGACGGCTGGTGAAGTACTTCTGCCAGTTACCCTCGGCGCACACATCTTCCTCATTCTGGTTGATATAGCCGTCAATCACATTGTCCCGGTTGGGGCGGCTCAAATCCTCCCGGAAGGGCAGATTCAGCACCTTATCGTACTGCCGCAGGAACCAGGTATCTGCCTTGCTGCCGGCCAGACGGGTGCAGTGAATCCGGGACTGCTGTCCGGCGCCCACACCGATGGCCTGTCCGTCATAGGCAAAGCAAACGGAGTTGGACTGGGTGTACTTCAGGGTAATCAGGGAGATAATCAAATCCCGCTTTGCCTCCTCAGGCAGCACCTTGTTGGCGGTAACCAGGTTGTTAAGCAGTGCCTCGTCAATCTTGAAGTTATTCCGTCCCTGCTGGAAGGTGATGCCAAAGACCTGCTTCCGTTCAATCTCCTCCGGCACATAATCCGGGTCAATTTTCACAATGTTATAGTTGCCCTTCCGCTTGGTTTTCAGGATTTCCAGGGCCTTTTCCGTATAGCCGGGAGCAATGATGCCATCAGAAACCTCCCGCTGCACCAGCTTGGCGGTCACCTCGTCACACACATCGGACAGGGCCACCCAGTCACCGAAGGAGCACATTCTGTCGGTGCCTCTGGCTCTTGCATAGGCACAGGCCAGGGGGCTTTCGTCCAGTCCCTCAATATCATCTACGAAGCAGGCCTTCTTCAGCTTTTCCGGCAGAGGAATACCAACAGCCGCAGAAGTGGGGCTGACGTGCTTGAAGGAAGTAACCGCAGGCAGACCCAGCGCCTCCTTCAGCTCCTTCACCAGCTGCCAGGAGTTGAAAGCATCCAGAAAGTTGATGTAGCCGGGTCTTCCGCAGAGAATCTCAATGGGAAGCTGGCTTCCGTCCTGCATATAAATCTGGGCAGGCTTCTGATTGGGGTTGCAGCCGTATTTTAGTTCAAACTTTTCCATTTCCACCACTCCTTACACGTTCTTGTTGATAAGCTTCTCTTCCACTTTCCCGGTTGCCAGGTCCACATAGCGCACATACAGGGAAATCTTGTTGTTCTCGTCCAGGGACTCCCAGATTTCCCGGGCAAAGCTTTCCATATCGTTGGGGATGGCTACCCGCTCCGGCTCGCCCTGGAAGGTGGGGATGGGATTGCCGTCACATACATAGGTATGGAGGAAATGTCCCACACCGTTCATGGGAACATAGGCATAGGTAAAGCGGTTGCAGCCGGTGCCTTCTGCATCGGCACTCTTCAGGATGCTCATTTCATAAGTAAAATCCCCCTGGTCAAAGGTAAGCATACCGCTGATTCTGGGGGTGAGATTGGGGGCATCCGGCTCAAATTCCCGGGCAGTCAGTGCCTGGGAAAAGCTCTTTCCGGCAGCGAGCCCCTCGTAAATGGTATCTGTCTGATTGCCGTTGGTGACAATCAGGTTGTTTTCATATTGACGGACGGCAGCATAGATAATCAGACTGGGATCCTCTACCTTGGAGGCATCAAAGGGCTCGGTAAACACCTCATCGTTCTTTACGGTAAAGACACGGTTGCGGCTGTTGGCACTTCTGCCCATGATGAAGTAAGCAGCGCAGGCCTTGGTGCCATCGGCAGACTTGCCCACAACAATACCCCGACCGGGATAGGTATTGCCCTCCAGCCGCTCCTTCATGGTTTTCACTTCATAAACATTCATGACCGTTCCTCCTAAGCTATCTGCATGATTCCTTACAAATCTGGCTGGAAACCAGCTCCACAGCCTGGGGCAGGAGAATCCACTCTGCCTGTTCCATCACCCTGCGCTGCAGCACTTCCGGGGTGTCTCCCGGCTGAATCTCCACAGCCTTTTGCAGGATAATCTCGCCGCCGTCTGGAATTTCATTCACAAAGTGCACCGTTGCCCCGGTTACCTTTACGCCGTACTCCAAAGCCGCCTGGTGAACACGCAGCCCGTAGAAGCCCTCGCCGCAAAAGGAGGGAATCAAAGACGGATGCACATTGATAATTCTCTTTTCATAGCATCTGGTAAAATTCTCACTCAGGATGCACATAAAACCCGCAAGGACAATCAAATCAATATCGTAAGCTTTCAGGGTCGCTTTCAGCCCATCCTCAAAAGCCGCCTGACTGCCCAGGGCCTTCTTGCTGACAATCTCCGATGCAATCCCATTTTGCCTTGCCCTTTCCAGGGCAAAGGCATTGGGATTGTTGGAAATCACCACCGCAATGGTGCCGCTGTGGAGAATCCCGCTTTTCTGGGCATCAATCAGTGCCTGCAAGTTGGTGCCGCCGCCGGAAACCAGCACGGCAATTCTGGCCGGATTCATGGTGCGCACCTCATTCATCACAAATGGTAATCTTATCCTGGGATTCTTCGATTTCGCCAATCACATAGGCGTCCTCGCCCCAGTCCTTCAAAATGCTCAGGGCAGTTTCCGCATCGTCTTTCGCTACCACGATGCTCATGCCAACGCCCATATTGAAGGTGTTGAACATATCCCGCTGGGGGATATTGCCGGTCTTGGCAATCAGCTGGAAGATGGGCAGGATCTTGACCTTGCTCCGGTCAATCCGGGCACCCAGACCATCGGGGATGCTTCTGGGGATGTTCTCATAGAAGCCGCCGCCGGTGATGTGGGAGATGCCCTTCACCTGTACCTTTTCCAGAAGAGCCAGAACACTCTTCACATAGATGCGGGTGGGCTCCAGGAGTGCCTCGCCCAGGGATTTTCCCTCCAGTTCCTCTCTGGGGGAGGTCAGATCGGCATTTTCAATGTCGAAGACCTTCCGCACCAGGGAGAAGCCGTTGGAATGGACACCGGTGGAAGCCAGGGCAATCACCACATCCCCGGCTTTCATGGTGTTGTTGTCAATGATTTTGGACTTGTCCACCACACCGGTGCAGTAGCCGGCCAGGTCGTATTCGTCCTCTGCCATCATGCCCGGGTGTTCTGCCGTCTCGCCGCCAATCAGGGCGCAGCCGGCACGGACACACCCCTCTGCAACACCGCCCACAATGTCAGCAATCTTCTCGGGGATATTTTTGCCGCAGGCAATATAATCCAGGAAGAACAGAGGCTTGGCGCCGCAGCAGATGATGTCATTGACGCACATGGCAACACAGTCGATGCCAATGGTGTCATGCTTGTCAAGAAGCATGGCAATTTTCAGCTTTGTTCCCACCCCGTCGGTACCGGATACCAGCACCGGCTGAGAAATGCCTTCCAGATTCAGGCCAAAGCAGCCGCCGAAGCCTCCCACATCATCCAGGCAGCCCTCGTTTCTGGTGCGCTTAATATGCTTTTTCATCAGTTCTACGGACTTGTAGCCGGCGGTAATGTCAACACCGGCAGCAGCGTAGCTCTCGGAATAACTTTTCTCCATGGCAGGTTAAGCTCCTTTAATCATTATTCTTTGCCGTTCCAGCAATAAGTGCAGATTTTCTCCTTGTCAATGCCGATAGACTCCAGCAGTCCGTCCAGGGACTGGTAGCCCAGAGAGTCAAAGCCCAGCTTCTTGCAGATGGCCTTGGCCAGGCACTGGCCTCTTTCGGTGGTGGACTCCACATATTCGTCGATATGCTTGTCCGCCTCCTCCCCTTCCAGCTCGTACATGGTCTTTCTGGCAATCAGCTCCATGACCGAGTTACTCCGGGAGAAGTTCAGGTACTTACAGTTGAACAGCACAGGCGGGCAGGCAGAGCGCATATGCACTTCCTTGGCACCGCTTTCGTACAGGAAGTCCACCGTCTCCCGCAGCTGGGTACCCCGGACGATGGAATCATCCACAAACAGCAGCTTCTTCCCCTGAATCAGCTCCGGTACAGGAATCTGCTTCATCTTTGCCACCTGGTTCCGCACAGACTGGTTGGCCGGGGTGAAGGAGCGGGGCCAGGTGGGGGTGTACTTTACAAAGGGTCTTGCAAAGGGTTTGTGGCAGAAATTGGCATAGCCGATGGCATGAGGCAGGCCGGAATCCGGCACGCCGGCGATGTAGTCCACATCCGGCAAAGTGCCCCGGGCCATCTCCTTCTGGGCCATGATTTCACCGTTGCGGTAACGCATGACCTCCACATTTCTGCCCTCATAGTTGGAATTGGGATAACCGTAGTACGTCCACAAAAAGGCGCAGATTTTCATTTCTTTGCCAGGAGCGCTGAGCTGCTCCACACCCTCAGCTGTCACCGATACGATTTCACCCGGTCCCAGCTCATAATGGTCAGCATAGCCCAGCTTGCTGTAGGCAAAGGACTCGAAGGACACACAGCAGCCGTCTTCGCCCTTGCCAACCAGAACCGGCAGACGTCCCAGATGATCCCGGGCCGCAATAATACGGTTTTCCTGCAAAATCAAAATGGTCACAGACCCATCAATCACCTGCTGGGCATGGTGAATACCCTCGATAAGGGTCTCTTTTTCATTGATCAGGGCTGCTGTCAGCTCCGTAGCATTGACGGCTCCGGAGGACATAGCCATGAACTGATGCCCATGGTCGGAGAAGTACTTCTCAACCAAAGCATCCGCATTGTTGATGATTCCCACAGTAGAAATGGCGAACAATCCCAGATGGGACCGCACCAGCAAGGGCTGGGGGTCTGTGTCGCTGATACAGCCGATTCCGCTGTGACCGGAGAACTTGTGCAAATCTGCCTCAAATTTGGTACGGAAAGGGGTATTTTCAATACTGTGAATCTGTCTTTGATAGCCGCTTTCTCCGTCGTACACCACCATGCCCGCTCTCCGGTTTCCCAGATGGGAGTGGTAGTCCACGCCGAAAAACACATCCAGAACCACGTCCCGGTGTGCAACGGCTCCAAAAAAGCCACCCATAATGTGCCTCCTTTACAGGTGTGCCATCAAGCGAAGAACAGCTTGGAAAGGGTCATGGGGTCGATGTACTGACCGTCCTTGTAAACACGCATATTGCCGGAAGCAATCTCGTCAATGAGCATCACCTTGCCGTCGGCATCGTAGCCGAACTCGAACTTGATGTCATACAGCACCAGGCCCTTTTCCTTCAGGTCATCGGCAACAATGCGGGTAATCTTCTGGGTCATGGCCACCATGTCGTCATACTGCTGGCTGGTCATAACGCCCAGAGCAATCAGGCCTTCCTTGGTAACCAGGGGATCGCCCTTGGCATCGTTCTTGAAGGTCATTTCCACATACTCGGGAAGATCGGCACCCTCTTCAATGTAGTCGGAGTAACGGCGGAAGAAGCTGCCCACAGCCTTGTGACGGCAGATAACTTCCAGGCCCTTGCCGAACACCTTGGCAGGCAGCACTTCCATAGTGGTGTCGTCCAGGTTGGCACTTACATAGTGGGTCTTGATGCCGGCAGTATTGATCTTCTCAAAGAAGTAAACGGACATCCGCAGATTCACATCACCCACGCCGTCAATGGTCAAGCCAACAGAGTTTTCACCGGGATCAAATACGCCGTCCTTGCCGGTGCAGTCATCCTTGAACTTCAGCAGGTAGTTGCCGTTGTCCAGTGCGTAAACATTCTTGGTCTTTCCGGTGTAAACGAGTTTCTTTTCCATGATGTTTTTTCTCCTTTTGATTGAAAAGTTTTACAGATTTTGTGCCAGTTCCCGGTCTTTTGCCAGAACCTTTGCTGCATCGGCAGCCCGTTTCGCATCCAGCTTCTCGGCGATGGAAGGCTCGGATACGCCCAGAATCTGAGCGCAAAGCAAAGCGGCATTGACAGCTCCGTTAATGGCAACAGTGGCGACAGGTATGCCGGAGGGCATCTGGACTGTTGATAAAAGGGCATCAATGCCGTCTAAAACGGGTCCCTTGCAAGGGATTCCGATAACCGGTAATGTAGTATTGGCTGCAATGGCGCCGGCAAGATGGGCTGCCATGCCTGCGGCTGCAATGATTGCACCAAAGCCGTTGGCTCTGGCATTCACCGCAAAATCTCTGGCCTCCACAGGTGTTCTGTGGGCAGAGTAGATGTGAACCTCGTAGGGGATATCCAGGCTCTTCAGCGTATCCACAGCCTTCTGAACGATAGGCAGATCGCTGTCGCTTCCCATGACGATTCCTACTTTTTTCATGAGACACCTCCATAAGTCATTTTCTATAAACGGCCGAGACCCTTTATAGAATCCAAAAGGGCGCACTTAACCTATAGCGGTTAAATGCGCCCAGACGGTCGGCTTTTTCTACATTCTTTGTTCCCCTGTGGTTACCCACTGATTCCGTCAGTCGCAAAGAACGCTATTTACTTTCCTTCTCGATTTTAACATGCCGCAAAAATCATGTCAAGACGGCGTAAATGCGGCTTGAGGCTTTCTCTTTTTTCACCACCTTCTCCCGTAAAAACCTGTCGGTTTTTGGTGAAGATTATGAGAATGTCCTCAATCTTCCAGAGTCTTCTTCGCCTCGCAGTAGATGCAGCGATAGATACGGCGTTCCTTGTCCACGCACTTGAACATATGCTCCAGCTCCTGCTCTGTGGTGCAGATACATCTGGGGTTGTCACAGTGCAGCCGGTCTACCAGCACATCCTCCGGTTCCGGCATCTGGACACCCTTCTTCGCCTCATCCAAAAGCTTCAGAATCAGCGCCATACGCATATATTTGCCGTTCAGAGCCTGGCGGAAATAGGCCGCTCTGGGGTCTGCATCCACCTTGACACTGATTTCATTGACCCGGGGCAGCGGGTGCAGCACCCGCATGGTGGGCTTGGCAGCCTGCATCTTTTCGGGGGTCAGAATATAGGAGTCCTTCAGACGCTCATAGGTTTCCAGGTCGTCAAACCGCTCTCTCTGGATTCTTGTCATATACAGAACATCCAGCTGAGGAATTGCCTCCTCCAGGGAGGTGGTCTCCTCGTAGGAGATACCCTTTCCGTCCAGGACCTCATATTTTACATATCCAGGCAGGCGCAGCTCCTCCGGAGAAATCAGGACTACCTTGATATTTTCATAGCGTGAAAGAGCCGCCAGCAGAGAATGGACAGTTCTGCCGTACTTAAGATCGCCGCAGCAGCCCACGGTCAGATTATTCAGACGGCCTTCCTCCCGGTAAATGGTCAGAAGGTCTGCCAGAGTCTGGGTGGGGTGGCAGTGTCCGCCGTCACCGGCATTGATGACCGGCACGGAAGCATTTCTGGCAGCCACATAAGGGGCGCCTTCCAGAGGATGGCGGATGGCCATGATATCTGCATAGCAGGAGAGAATCTTGGCGGTATCTGCCATGCTCTCCCCCTTGCTGGCGGAGGAGGAGCTGGCCTGACTGAAACCAATCACGCTTCCTCCCAGCTCCAGCATAGCCGCCTCGAAGCTCAGCCGGGTGCGTGTAGAGGGCTCAAAGAACAAGGTTGCCAGTTTCTTTCCCCGGCAGCTGTCGGCATACTTGGCAGGGTTCTCGATAATATCGCAGGCGGTATGAAGCAGGCCGTCCAACTCTTCTACGGAAAAATCCGTAATATCAATCAGACTTCTCATGCCTTCTGCTCCCCAATCCAGCTTTCATCGGAGGGGTTGTTCCGGAAAGCAATCAGCCGCTTCACATCCTCGGGACGGATGTATCCTTCTTCGGCAGCCACTTGGGCAATCACATCAAAATTGGTGAGGGAAACATTCTTCACATCGGCGGCAGCCAGACGGTCCAGACCCTTCTGCATGCCATAGGTGAAGATGGACACAATACCCAGCACATGGGCACCGGCTTCCCGGAGGACATTGACCACCTCGATGCAGGAGCCGCCGGTGGAAATCAAATCCTCCACCACAACCACCTTCTGACCGGGCAGGAGCTTGCCCTCAATCTGATTCTGACGGCCATGGTCCTTGCTGCCGCTGCGGACATAGCCCATGGGCAGGTTCATAATATGACCCACAATGGCTGCGTGGGCAATACCGGCGGTGGAGGTACCCATAAGAACTTCCACATCCGGGTAATTCTTCCGAATCAGCTCAGCCAGGCCCTCTTCCACATGGGTACGCACTTCGGGTGCAGTCAGGGTCAAGCGGTTATCGGTGTAAACCGGGCTTTTGATGCCGCTGGCCCAGGTGAAGGGCTCCTCCGGGCGGAAGAATACCGCCTGAATGGAAAGTAAATCCTTTGCAATCAGCTTTTCCATGGTCAATTTCTCCTTTTCTTCAGTCGCAAAATTCCGCAACACAGCGGTTGTAAGCTGCCACAGGGTCAGCAGCAGCGGTGATGGGACGGCCTACCACAATGTAGTCAGAGCCAATCTCCTTCGCCTGAGCAGGGGTCATAATCCGCTTCTGGTCCCCTGCATCCCCGTCGGCAAACCGGACACCGGGGGTAACGGTCAGAAACTCCTTACCGCAAACCTCATGCACCTTTCCGGCCTCCAGAGGAGAGCAGACGATGCCATCCAGACCGGCATTCTTGGCGGTCTTGGCGTAGTGCATGACAACCTGGTCGATGGGCTCATGAATCAGCAAATCCCGCTCCATGCTCTCCTGATCGGTGGAGGTCAACTGGGTTACGGCAATCAGCAGAGGCCGGGTGCCGTCCGGCCGGGTCAGGCCCTCCAGAGCGGCCTGCATCATGGCAGTGGTTCCGGCGGCATGGAGATTGCAGATGTCCACATCCAGGTTGGACAGGACAGCCATTGCCTTCTTCACGGTATTGGGAATATCGTGGAGCTTCAGGTCCAGGAAAATTTTGTGGCCTCTGGCCTTGATCTGCCGGACAATCTCCGGACCTTCTGCATAGAAAAGCTCCATGCCGATTTTCACAAAGGGCTTCTTCTCCGTGAACTTGTCCAGGAAGGAGAAAACCTGCTCCCCGCTGGCAAAATCGCAAGCTACAATTACATCTTTACCCATTATTTTACGCCTCCTATAATATCACAAAGATTTTCAATTCCATAACGCGCCATAGTTTCTGGCAGGTCACGGATAATGTCCCGGCAGGCATAGGGGTTTACCAGATTGGCAGCACCCACTTCCACCGCCGTGGCACCGGCCAGCATCATCTCCAGCACATCCTCGGCAGAGGAAACGCCGCCCATACCAATCACCGGTACCTTTACAGCCTTTGCTACCTGGTAAACCATCCGCACAGCCACAGGGAAGATAGCCGGACCGGAGAAGCCGCCCATGGTATTGGCAATGATGGGCTTGCGGCTGCGCAAATCAATCCGCATACCCAGCATGGTGTTAATCAAACTGATGCCGTCAGCGCCTGCATCCTCACAGGCCTTGGCGATGGATACAATGTCCGTCACATTGGGAGAGAGCTTTACTATCACCGGCTTGGTGGTAACCTGCTTTACCGCTGCGGTTACTTCCGCAGCTGCCTTGGGGTCTGTACCGAAGCTCATGCCGCCTCCATGGACATTGGGGCAGCTGACATTCACTTCCAGCCAGCCCACCTGCTCCTGCTGATTCAGCAGACGGCAGGTGTAGGCGTAGTCTTCCACGGAAAAACCGCTCACATTGGCCATCACAGGCTTGTGGAAGCATTCTTTCAGTTTGGGCAGTTCCCGGGCAATCACCTGCTCCACTCCGGGATTCTGCAGACCCACCGCATTGATAAGACCCGCAGTGCACTCCGCAATCCGGGGGGTGGGATTTCCAAACCGGGCTTCCCGGGTGGTACCCTTAAAGGAGAAGGTGCCCAGGCAGTTGATGTCGTAAAGCTCCGCATATTCATAGCCGAACCCAAAGGTTCCGCTGGCAGGAATAACGGGATTTTCCAGAGGAATCCCGCACAGATTCACACTCAGCTTTCCCACAGAATCTCCTCCTTCCGCATGACAGGACCTTCCTTGCAAATCCGCTTATAACCGGTAATGGTCTTGCAGGAGCAGCCCATGCAGGCGCCAAAGCCGCAGCCCATACGCTTCTCAAAGCTCATCTGCCCGGAGGTTTGGCTTGCCCGGTATACGGCCTTCAGCATAGGCTCCGGGCCGCAGGTATAGAAATACGTATAGTCCATATCTTTCAGTGCATCGGTGACAAAGCCCTGGGTACCGTAGCTTCCGTCCACTGTGGTCACCGTCACCTGGGCCCCCAGTTCCCGGAATTCCTTTTCATAAAAGACTTCCTTTTGGGTGTTGAAGCCCAGAATCACCTGCACCTGCTTTCCCTCTGCCAGAAGCCTTTTCGCCAGCAGGTACATGGGAGGAACCCCAACGCCGCCTCCCAGCAGCACCGGGCGGTCTCCTGCACAGGACAGATCATAGCCGTTGCCCAGGCCGGTGAGAAGGTCGAGGCTGCCTCTTTGCATTTGGGAAAGCTTGGCAGTTCCCTTCCCTACTACTTTATAAATAATGGTCAAACAATCCCCGGACACATCGCATACGGAAATGGGCCGGCGGAGATAAAGCCCGTCCAGCTGGATATTTACAAACTGCCCCGGGGCGGTAATGGCAGAAACATCCCCCCGCAGCACCATTTTGTAAACATTTTCCGTAAGGGGTACATTTTCCGTGATTTCAAAAAATCCCTGCTTCATCTGTGCTCCTTTCATGCTTTTCTATCCCGGAAGAGTTCCTCTTCCGGGATAGACTTTAATCAGGCATCAATGGTAGAAATGGTCAGAGTGGTCTCCTCCAGAACATCCAGCAGAACCCGAACCGTATCCAGAGCGGTGAAAATCGTCACATTGTTCTCCGTAGCGATTCTGCGGATTGCGTGGCCGTCATTGTCAGACCCCTCAGAGCCGGGCTCCTTGGTGTTGATGACATAGGCGATGTGCCCCTGGCGCAGAGCCTCAGGAATCTGTTCGTTGCCCTCGCTGATCTTGCCCAGAGCACGGGTACGGATGCCGTTCTTCTTCAGGAAGTTGGCAGTGCCCACGGTTGCTTCAATGTTGAAGCCCAGGTTATAGAACCGGCGAATCAGGGGCAGAGCCTCCTCCTTGTCCTTGTCCGCAATGGTAGCAAAGACGGTGCCGTAATTCTGCAGGTGCATACCGGAGGCCTGAAGTGCCTTATACAGGGCGCGGTTCATCTTGTCGTCATAGCCGATGGCCTCACCGGTGGACTTCATCTCCGGGGACAGGTAGGCATCCAGACCGCGAATCTTATTGAAGGAGAACACAGGCACCTTTACATACCAGCGCTTTCTCTCCTCCGGGTAGATGTCAAAGATACCCTGCTCCTTCAGGGATTTGCCCATAATCACTTCCGTGGCGATATCTGCCAGGGAGTAGCCGGTAGCCTTGCTCAGGAAGGGTACGGTACGGGAAGAACGGGGATTCACCTCAATGATAAACACATTGTCTTCCTTATCCACAATAAACTGGATGTTGTAAAGGCCTACGATGCCAATGCCCAGACCCAGCTTCTTGGCATACTGAAGGATAATGCCCTTCACCTTGTTGGAGATGCTGAAGGAGGGGTACACGCTGATGGAGTCGCCGCTGTGGACGCCGGTGCGCTCTACCAGCTCCATGATGCCAGGCACAAATACATTGATGCCGTCGCAGATAGCGTCAACCTCTACCTCTCTGCCCTCAATGTACTTATCCACCAGAACAGGCTTGTCCTCATCGATTTCCACGGCGGTCTTCAGGTAGTGGCGCAGCTGATCCTCGTTGGCTACAATCTGCATAGCCCGTCCGCCCAGAACGAAGCTGGGACGCACCAGCACAGGATAGCCGATTTCGTTGGCAGCGGCAATGCCGTCTTCAATCTTGGTAACGGCATGGCCCTTGGGCTGGGGAATGTTCAGATCCTTCAGAATCTTCTCGAAGCTGTCCCGATTCTCTGCCCGCTCAATGGCCTGGCAGTCGGTACCGATAATCTTCACACCCCGGTCCATGAGAGGCTGGGCCAGGTTGATGGCAGTCTGACCGCCCAGGGAGGCAATCACACCCTCCGGCTTCTCAAACTCAATGATGTTTATTACATCTTCCGGAGTCAGGGGCTCAAAATACAGCTTGTCTGCCGTGGTGTAGTCGGTGGAAACCGTTTCCGGGTTGTTGTTGATGATAATGGCCTCATAGCCGGAGTTCTTGATGGTGGTAACCGCATGGACGGTGGAGTAGTCAAATTCCACGCCCTGACCGATACGGATGGGGCCGGCGCCCAGCACCACGATTTTCTTCTTTTCCGTCAGGCGGGAGGCATTTTCTCCGGTGTAGGAGGAATAGAAGTAAGGAATATAGGCGCCGGTGTGGCAGGTGTCCACCATCCGGTACACCGGGAACATCTTCTCTTCCTTACGCAGGTTGTAAACCTCCAGCTCCTTCCAGCCCCAGAGCTTTGCGATGAATTTGTCGCCGAAGCCCATGGTCTTGGCCTCTTTCAGTACTTCCACGCTTCCCACATTGGCGGCGAGCCTCCGCTCCATGGCCACAATCCGATTCACAGACTCCAGGAAATAAGCGGTAATCTTGGTGATTTCGTGGAGCTGGGCAACGGGCACATCCCGGCGCAGCAGCTCGGTGATGGCGAAGATATTGTCATCCTTGAACTCTTTTATATAGTCCAGCAGCTCCTGGGTGGAGAAGCTGTCGAACTTGGGCAGGTGGAAGTGGCAGGCACCGATTTCCAGGGAGCGGACAGACTTCAGCAGACACTCCTCCAGGTTGGAGCCGATGCCCATAACCTCACCGGTAGCCTTCATCTGGGTGCCCAGGGTGTTCTTGGCGGAGGCAAACTTATCGAAGGGGAATCTGGGGAGCTTTGCCACCACATAATCCAAAGAGGGCTCAAAAGCGGCGGTGGTGTTGGCAATCTGGATATCCTCCAGAGCCATGCCCACTGCAATCTTGGCGGTCACCCGGGCGATGGGATAGCCGCTGGCCTTGGAAGCCAATGCAGAGGAACGGGACACTCTGGGGTTAACCTCAATGAGGTAATACTCACTGCTGTTGGGGTTCAGGGCAAACTGCACATTGCAGCCGCCTTCAATCTTCAACTCCCGGATAATCTTGATGGCGCTGTCGTTAAGCATCTTCAGGTCGTGGTCGTTGAGGGTCATGATGGGGGCTACCACAATGGAGTCACCGGTGTGAACACCCACCGGGTCGATGTTCTCCATGCCGCAGATGGTGATGGCATGGTCATTGGAGTCACGCATGACCTCAAACTCGATTTCCTTATAGCCCTTGACGCTCTTTTCAATCAGCACCTGGTGCACAGGAGACAGCTTGAAGGCGTTCATTCCGATTTCAATCAGCTCTTCTTCGTTGTTGGCAAAGCCGCCGCCGGTGCCGCCCAGAGTGAAGGCAGGACGCAGAACCACAGGATAGCCAATCCGCAGAGCAGCAGCCTTGGCCTCCTCCAGATTGTAAGTAATCTCAGAGGGGATGGTGGGCTCACCGATGGACTGGCACAGCTCCTTGAACAGCTCCCGGTCCTCTGCCCGCTCAATGGATGTGCTGCTGGTGCCCAGAAGCTCCACGCCGCACTCCTTCAGAACGCCCTTCTTCTCCAGCTGCATAGCTAAGTTCAGGCCGGTCTGTCCGCCAATGCCGGGGACAATGGCATCCGGCCGCTCATAACGGAGGATCTTGGCAATGTACTCCAAAGTCAGAGGCTCCATGTAAACCTTGTCCGCAATGGTGGTATCGGTCATAATGGTGGCGGGGTTGGAATTGCACAGGACAACCTCGTAGCCCTCCTCCTTCAAAGCCAGGCAGGCCTGGGTGCCTGCATAGTCAAACTCCGCAGCCTGTCCAATCACAATGGGGCCGGAGCCGATAATCAAAATTTTCTTGATGTCTGTTCTTTTTGCCATAATACTTACCTCCTGAATTATCTGCTGTATACAACCTTGCCCTGGCAAACCGTCAGCACACAGGTGCCGTTCAGCTTCCAGCCTGCAAAGGGGGTAGCTCTGCCCATGGAGAGGAACTGCTCCGGGTCTACCGTAAATTCCTCATCCAAATCCCACACGGTAAAATCATCACCCAGAGGCAGGTGGAACCGCTTCCGGGGATTTTCCGAAATCAACTGGACCAGCCGCTCCAGCGTGAGCTGTCCGGTTTTCACAAAGTGGGTATACATCACCGGGAATGCGGTTTCAATACCCACCACGCCAAAAGCACTGCCTGCCAGGCCCTTACTCTTTTCCTCTCGACTGTGGGGAGCGTGGTCTGTGGCAATCATATCAATGGTACCGTCCAGCAAGCCTTCCACCAACGCCTTCCGGTCCTCCGGGCTGCGCAGGGGCGGATTCATCTTGAACCGGCCATCCTCCTGCAGGAAGCTGTCATCCATCACCAGGTAGTGAGGGGCAGTTTCACAGGTCACATCCAGTCCCTGTTTCTTCGCCTTGCGAATCAGGTCAACGCTTTCCTTGGTGGAAATGTGGCACACATGATAAGCGCAGCCGGTTTCTGCCACCAGTTCCAGGTCTCTTGCAATCTGCTCATACTCGCTGGCACTGCAAATGCCCTTGTGGCCATGGGCCGCGCAGTATGCGCCGTCATGGATATAACCGCCTTTCAGCAGGTCATTTACCTCGCAGTGGGCCACAATCACTTTTCCCAGGCTTTTTGCCTTCTCCATAGCCTGCTTCATCATTTCCCGGCTTTGGACACCCCGTCCGTCGTCAGAGAATCCGGCAACATACGGAGCCATTTCCTCCAGGTCTGCCAGGACTTCCCCCTGCTCCCCTACGGTAATTGCACCGTAAGGATAAACATGAATGGACGCCGTGTCTTCAATCAGCTGTCTTTGCACCTTCAGATTTTCCAGGCTGTCCGGCACCGGCTTCAGATTGGCCATGGCACACACACTGGTGTATCCCCCTCTTGCACAAGCCGCCGTTCCGGTTTTGATTGTTTCCTTATAAGAAAATCCCGGCTCTCTGAGATGTACGTGCACATCACAAAAGCCGGGAAAAACAACATATGAGGAATTGAAAAAAGGAAACAATAATTCCATAGCGGAATTGGAAAAAGAAGAAGGATGGATGGAACAGCCAACGCTTTTCAGCTTCATCTTGGTGTTCATCATGCTTCGTTCCCCCTAATATTTTTATCCGGGTGATTGTATCACAAAGGTCAGTTTTTGTCAAATACTTTTTGGGTCTTTTCCAAGATAAAAATCCAGACTCCCGGTATCCAGATCCTTATAGGGATATACCCGTTGCCACTCTGCATCTGTTTTCTTCAGACTGGACCGGTGTTGGGAGAGCAGACGAACCAGAGGATATACATTTACCCAGATTTCAGAATTACACTCCTTCTGGCTCTCATCGAAAATCAGCTGCATACCGAAATGCAGGTGTACCGATTCAATGTTGTTTACATTTTCCTTTTGGGAGTAGCCGGTTCTTCCCATGAATCCAATCAAATCTCCGGCCTGAACCATATCCCCCTCTTTCAGGTTTTCCGCAAAAGGGTGATCCTTTTGCAGGTGGGCATAGTAATAGTACCGTTTTCCGTCAAAGGAACGGATTCCCACCCGCCAACCTCCATACTGGTTCCAGCCCAAAGCCTCCACCACGCCGCCTTCCACTGCAACAATAGGGGTTCCCAGACTGCCCATCAGGTCGTTGCCCAAATGTTTTCTGGCAAAGCCATAGGTGCGGCTGTTTCCAAAATCCGAACAATGGCTGTACCCATAACCGGCAGCAATGGGAGAAAAGGCTTTCAGGCCATAAGTTTCTTTCCACTGTCCATTGTCCAAAATGGCATAATGCCCCACAAGTCCCCCCAAAACCTGTAAATGTCAATGAAAAAGTGAGCCAGGCGCTCATGAAAAAGTGAGCCATTCCGCTCACGAATATTTGAGCCACCTTATCAGGTTTTCTTCTGCATGGTAGCTTTCAGACGGTAAGAGTCTCCATTCATATCCAACACGTGGGAACGGAAGGTCAGCCGGTCAATCAGGGCTGCTACCATTGTGGTATTTTCAAATAGATCCGTCCACTTGGAAAACGGTAAGTTTGTGGTCACAATGGTGCTGCTCTTTTCG
>OVXI01000008.1_pt1 | contig 59652 bp, 49 predicted proteins | sample 1732031 | NCBI WGS metagenome assembly OVXI01 (sample SAMEA4545821, study PRJEB24839) | metagenome | biome: chicken; feature: ceca content | place: Italy | collected 2013-05 | reverse complement strand
CCTCCTCTTTCGTCACCAAGCTCATCGCCGACAAGACCACCGGCAAGCTGCTGGGTATCCAGGTGCTGGGCGGCGGCGCTGTGGACAAGATGGTGGACATTGCCGTCACCGGCATTGCCATGAACGCCAAGGTATCTGATTTCGACACCCTGGACTTTGCCTATGCACCTCCCTTCTCCACCGCCATCCATCCTTTCGTCCAGGCCTGCTACATTCTGGAGAACAAGATGTCCGGCGCTTTCGAGACCTTCACTCCCGTGGAGTATGCCGCCGGTGCCGCCAAGGGCTACCGGGTGCTGGACGCCCATCCCGCAGCTACCCTCCCCGGCGCCGAGTGGGTGGATCTGGCCAAGGTCAACGCTCCCATTGCGGGCACCAACCTGGACGACAAGCTGCTGCTGGTCTGCGCCAAGGGCAAGCGTGGCTACTTCCTCCAGAACCGCATGAAGGCTCTGGGCTACACCAACACCCGGGTGCTGGAAGGCGGCGCCTTCGTCAACACCGTGAAGATCTCCGTTCCTGCCACCGCACTGAGCGCTACGGAAATCAAGCGGGTAAAGGGTCTGGGCTGCCTGCAGGACAAGCGCTACCCCGATGTGTTCAATGTCCGGGTAATCACCCGCAACGGCTACATCACCACCGATGAGCATCGTGCCATCGCGGAAGCCGCCGAGAAGTTCGGCAGCGGCGCCGTTACCATGACCACCCGTCTGACTCTGGAGATTCAGGGCGTCAAGTACGAAAACATCATGCCTCTGATTGAGTTCCTGAACGAGCATGGTCTGCTGACCGGCGGCACCGGCTCTCTGGTGCGTCCTGTGGTCTCCTGCAAGGGTACCACCTGCCAGTACGGTCTGCTGGATTCCTTCGGCCTCAGCGAGAAGATTCACCAGCGTTTCTACATTGGCTATCACGGCGTGACCCTGCCCCACAAGTTCAAGATTGCCGTGGGCGGCTGTCCCAACAACTGTGTCAAGCCCACCCTCAATGACGTGGGTATCGTTGGCCAGAGAATGCCCATGGTGGATCTGTCCAAGTGCCATGGCTGCAAGGTCTGCCAGGTGGAGAACAACTGCCCCATCCACATCGCCAAGATGGTGGACGGCAAGATTCAGATCAACCCCAACGAGTGCAACAACTGCGGCCGCTGCAAGGGCAAGTGCCCCTTCGGCGCTCTGGAAGAGTACGTGGACGGCTACAAGATTTACATTGGCGGCCGCTGGGGCAAGAAGATTGCCCACGGTCAGGCTCTGAACAAGCTGTTCACCTCCGAGGAAGAGGTCATGGACATGATCGAGCGGGTCATCCTGTTCTTCCGGGATGAGGGCATCACCGGCGAGCGTCTGGCAGACACCGTGGATCGTCTGGGCTTCGAATATGTGGAGCACAAGCTCCTGACTCAGCCTGTCAATAAAGAAGCCATCCTGAACAAGGTAGTCAAGGGCGGCGCGACCTGCTGATTGAAGGAGACATAGAAATGAAGAGAGAGAGAGTTTACACAAGGCATTTGCCATCCTGCTGTCCTTCACCATTGCCCTGCTGGTGGGCCGGAAGGCTCTGAAGGTGTCTGAGAACACCTCCATTCTGGTAGGCGGCATCACCTGGCTGTTTGTGGCCGCATCTTCCCTGGCCTTCATCTTCCTGTTTGCAGGTTATGCAGGCTGATTTCCCCATGAAAAATCCCCAAACCGGTATCGCCGGTTTGGGGATTTTTTTTACGGAAGAATGTTTCCTGCTGCCCGGTAGAGGCTGTACCACTCCTCCCGGGTCAGGACAATGTCCGCCCCCTGGGCAATGCCCGGGGCCCGCCGGGGATTGGTGGTGCCTACCACCACCTGCATATTGGCAGGATGGCGGAGAAGCCAGGCTACTGCAATGCCGTTGGTGGTGGTGTCGTATTTTTCTGCCAGACGTTCCAGCTCCCGGTTCAGCTCCCGGTAGTCGCGATTTCCCAGGAACGTTCCTTCAAAGGCCCCATACTGGAAAGGGCTGTAGCACTGGATGGTCATGCCCTCCATCCGGCAGTAATCGAGAATTCCCTCATCCCGGCAGATGCCCCGCACATCTGTGGTGTTGAAGTAGGCCGGGCCGTCCAGCACCAGGGTATGGGCCAGGGACAGCTGAATCTGATTGATTTCCAGGCTCTGCCGGACACAGGTTTTCAGCAGCTGAATCTGGCTGGGGGTGTGGTTGCTGACACCGAAGTGGAGAACCTTTCCCGCCTGGGCAAGCTTGTCAAAGGCCTCTGCCACCTCCTCCGGCTCCATCAGCAAATCCGGACGGTGAAGAAGCAGATAATCCAGCCGGTCCGTTTTCAGGCGGCTGAGAATCCCATCCACGCTTTCCAGGATATAGTCCTTGGAAAAATCATACCGCCCCACCCGGATGCCGCACTTGCTTTGAAGAATCAGCTTCTCCCGCAGCCCCGGGTTCCGGCTCAGAACCCTGCCAAACAGCTCCTCACAGGTTCCCTGTCCGTAGATGTCCGCATGGTCCCAGTAGTTGACACCCAAATCCAGTTGGGTCTGAATGAGGCCTTCCAGCTGTTCCTCGGAAAATCCTCCGATTCGCATACAGCCCTGGATAATGGCAGGCAGGCTTCTGCCGCCAACATTTACCTGTTTCATTTTATTCATCCTTTCACTTTTTCTTTCAGTATAGGGCATTTTCCTCTGCAAGTCAATTCCCGTATTGACCGGCTGTTTTTCTTTGTGATATACTACCAGAAACAATTACCTTACAAAGAGGGTATGAAAAATGGAAATGATTGGGGTAAACAATCTCACAAGAGATTACGGCGGCGGGAAGGGTGTATTTCAGGTGTCCTTCTCCATCGCCCAGGGGGAAGTTTTTGGATTTCTGGGGCCCAATGGCGCTGGTAAAACCACCACCATCCGCCACCTTATGGGCTTTCTCAGGCCGGAGGGAGGCAGCTGCTCCATAAACGGTCTGGACTGCTGGAAAAACGCCCCGGAAATTCAAAAAAGTCTGGGGTACATCCCGGGAGAGATTGCCTTCTTCCCGGAGATGACCGGGCTCCAATACCTGGATTTTCTTCGTTCCTACCGGGGGCTTTCCCACACTTCCCGGATGAAGGAGCTGATGGAGCGTTTCGAGGTGGATGCCATGGGAAAAATCCGGAAGATGAGCAAGGGCATGAAGCAGAAAATCGCCATTGTGGCGGCTTTCATGCACGATCCTCAGGTGCTGATTCTGGACGAGCCCACCTCCGGCCTGGACCCGCTGATGCAGAACCGATTTACCCAGCTGATTCAGGAGGAACGGGAGCGGGGCAAAACCATTTTTATGTCCAGCCACATCTTTGAGGAAGTGGAAAAGACCTGCCATCGGATTTGCATGATTAAGGACGGAAAAATCGCCGCTCTGGATGACCCCCAGACCCTCAGTGCCCTTTACAGCCGCAGCTACACCGTAACCCTGCCGGAGGAAGCTTCCGCCTTGGACTTTGCCCGGGATTTTCAGGGGACGGTGGAACCCCAAAATCCCCGGCAGGTACGGCTCACCGCAAGAAAGACGCTGGAGGAGATTTTCCTCCACTACTATGGGGAGGAGCAGAAATGAATTTTCCCTTATACAAAAAAGAAATGAAGGGCTCCTGGAAGCTGCTGGTGATTTTTGCAGGAATCCTGGCCATGTATATCTGTGTGATTGTCAGTATGTTTGACCCGGAGCTGGCCCAGGCCATGGCTCAGTTTGAGGAGCTGATGCCCCAGGTTATGGCGGCTGTGGGCATGACCAATCCTGGGGACACCCTGGCCTCCTTCCTCAGTGCTTATCTTTACGGCATGATTCTGCTGGTTTTCCCCATGGTCTATACCATCATCCGGGCGAACGGACTGGTTGCCAGATATGTGGAGCAGGGCTCCATGGCTCAGCTTCTGTCCGCTCCGGTGAAACGGCAGCGGATTGTCCTCACTCAGCTATCTTCCCTTTTCACCGGGGTGGTGCTGCTGGTGGCCTTCTGCACCGCTTTGGAATACGCCGCCGCTCAACTTATGTTTCCGGGGGAGCTGGCCCTTTCCCAGCTGCTGAGCCTGAACGGCGGGCTTTTGGCTCTTCATCTGTTTATGGCTGGTTTTTCCTTCCTCTGCTCTTGTATCTTTAACGAGAGCAAATATGCGCTGGGGATCAGCGCCGGAGTTCTGAGCGTCTCCTATCTGCTGCAGATGCTGGCAAACATGGGAGGCCGTTTGGAAAATCTGAAATACGCCACCTTCTTTACTTTGTTCCGACCCGCAGAGCTTTTGGAAGGCGGGGCCTGGGGCGGAGTGGGCGTGCTTTTAGCCCTGGCCCTTCTGTGTTCCTCGGTATCTATCCTGGTCTTTTGCAAAAAGGATATGCCTGTATAAAAATTTTTCCTACATTACCCTGGGTAAGGGGTTGCTTGTGACGCTGGGTCATGTGCTACCATGAGGGCGTAAGGAGGCGAACGCTATGTCCATCTATACAACGGGAGAGATTGCCAAGCTCTGCGGCGTTACCGTCCGGACGGTGCAGTACTATGATTCCAGAAGCATTCTGGTGCCCAGCGCACTGTCGGAGGGTGGGCGGAGGCTCTACTCGGAGGAGGATTTGAAGCGGCTGCGGATGATCTGCTTTCTTCGGGGGGCGGGGCTGTCTATCAACAGCATCTTCGAGCTTTTGCAGGAGGAGAATTCCGGCAGCACCCTTTCCCTTCTGCTGGAGCAGCAGATTCTTGCGGCACGGGAGGCTCTGAACCAGCAGCAGGCCCGGCTGAATATGCTGGAGGCTCTCCGCCGGGGAATCTCCCTGACCGGGCAGTTTTCCCCCGAATCCATTGGGGATATAGCCTGTCAAATGAAAAGTGAAAAAAAGCTCACCAATCTTCGCAGAGTTCTCATTGCCGTGGGAATCGTCATGGACATCATCCAGATTGCCACCGCCGTCCTTTGGTGGAAAACCGGAATCTTCTGGCCCTTCCTTCTGGGAATGGCGGTGGTCATCGCCCTGGGGCTGTGGGTGACCCGGTTTTATGCTCGCCGGGTGTCCTACATCTGCCCTGCCTGCCACGGGATTTTCAGGCCCAGGTTCCGCCAGATGTTTGCCCTGTACCACACCACCCAGACCCGCCGCCTTCCCTGCCCCCACTGCGGCAGGAAGGGCTACTGCGTGGAAGTTGCCAATCAGCAGGAAAATTGAACAATAGGCAAAAAGCTTCTCCCATACCAGACTTCCGGTATGGGAGACTTTTCATATATTCCAATCTGCCTCTCCCTGTATCAGTTATCGAGGACTTATTCATCATATTATGGCGGGTATCTCTTCCGCCAGTAAGCGTAAAAAGAGCAGCCGTTTTCTCGACTGCTCTTTTGGGTGGTTTATTTAGTTCTTATCATGACTGACTCGATAAATATGGAATTTATTTTTCAACAAATAGTGCTCCTGAACAGTGGGACATCTGTTTGAATGTCACCTTAGGAAATCATTTATAATCGGTTGTTTGGTGGTCTGACACCCATTCAGATGTGAAAAGCTCGTCATACAGCCTTCTCGCCTCAGATTCCTTTTCCTTTGGAACATATACCTTCAATCTTTCCTGCGCACCTGTTTTGATTGCAAATCCTGCCCCATATACAGGTTGTGTCACATATGGAATCTGGTTATCTTTCAATACCTGAACCAACATCTCTGCCCACATAGCTTCTTTTTCTGTAAGCAACACATAGTCTGTATTCACAAATGCCACCTCCTAAAACGCATCTGTACTCTCAACCGTTTCCATCTACACATCTCATATCAAACTTTGTCTTTATTTTCCTCTTTATCGTTCCAGTCGTTCAGCTTTTTTACATTTTTATGATAACACAGATTTGCTTTGAAGTCAATTTTATTCAAATTGAATATAAAAATAATATCATAAGCCTATGAGCACTTTCGGGAAAGTCCGGTTTTCTTTGTGCTATCCGATTTCCGATGGGGCATTGGGGGTGGCGCTTCTTTTTAGGCTCAGGAGTTTCATCCCCACAGCCAGAAGCAGCAGCACGCAGCTGCCCCAGATGGCCCATTTTCCTGCTGCGTCAATCACCCGGGAAGCGCCCACGGCTCCCAGGATGAAGAACAGGATGATACCCCCGTGAACCGCCGCCTTTTGCTTGGCTGCGGCATTCTGGGTTTGCAGGCCGTTGGTGGCCCACTGGAGAGCCAGACGGTAATTGCCGATGCACATGGTGGTGGCAGCGCCGTTGCCCCCTACTGTGGAAAACGCCTGCAGCTGCATGCCGCACACCAGGGAAATCAGGGCGTTGGCATACAGGTCGGGCCCAATCCAGGGCACAGCAAAAAGCCCTGCAATTTCCAGCGCCAGAATCATGCAGGTGCCCTGCCCGTGTCCGTCCCGCCACACCAGCTGGGTCAGAAAATAAGCAAGCAGGATACCGATTCCGAAAGCCGCCACCGGGCAGGCATAGTGAAGCACCTGGTCCCACCTGCCCTCCGCCAGGGATATGCCCAGAAGCATGATATTGCCGGTCTGGGCATTGGCAAACACCTTGTCCCGTGCCAGATAGGAGTAGGCGTCCATGTACCCGGCTGAGGCGGCAAGAACCATGCCCAGGGGGATGGACAGGGGGTAACCAAGTTTCTTCTTCGGTTCCATTTTAGCAGATCCTTCCCTTATCAATGGTGGAAATACCGATGGTGATTTCCTCCAGCACCTCCAGAAGCACCCGCACCGTATCCAAAGAGGTGAACAGGGTGACACCGTTTTCGATGGCACAGCGGCGGATGGCCATACCGTCTCCGTCGTGCCAGCCGGCAGTCACCGGGCGGGTGTTGATGACGTAGCTTACATAGCCGCTGCGGATGGAATCCAGAATTTCGTCCCGCTCATGGTCGGAACGGCGGCGGATCCGGGTGCGGATGCCGTGGGATTTCAGGAAGTTTCCGGTACCGGCAGTGGCCTCAATATTATAGCCCAGCCGGTAAAATTTTTCAACCAGGGGAAGCATCTCTTCTTTGTCCCCGTCTGCCACGGAGACCATCACCGTGCCGTACTTGGGCAGCTTCAGGCCCGAAGCAATCAGAGCCTTATACATGGCTCTGGGCAGGGTGGTATCGTAGCCGATGGCCTCGCCGGTGGACTTCATCTCCGGGGACAGGTAGGTATCCATGCCGCTGAGCTTGGCAAAGGAGAAGGCAGGCACCTTCACGTACCACCGCTCCTTTTCCTGAGGATAAAGGGTAAAGATTCCCTGCTCCTTCAGGCTCTTTCCCAGAATCACCTCTGTGGCAATGTCGGGAAGAGGATAGCCGGTGGCCTTGGACAGGAAGGGCACCGTCCGGGAGGACCGGGGGTTGACCTCGATGATATAGACATTTTCCTCCTTGTCCACAATGAACTGGATGTTGAAAAGTCCCACAATGCCAATGCCCAATCCCAGCTTCCGGGCGTATTCCAGAATGGTCTTCTTTACCCGGGGGCTGATGGAGAAGGCCGGATACACGGAAATGGAGTCGCCGGAGTGGACGCCGGTGCGCTCCACCAGCTCCATGATTCCCGGCACAAACACATCCCGGCCGTCGCAGATGCCGTCGATTTCAATTTCCCGGCCCTGGATATACTTGTCCACCAGCACCGGTTTGTCCTCGTCAATCTCCACGGCGGTTTTCAGATAATGCCTCAGCTGCTCCTCGTTGGCCACAATCTGCATGGCACGTCCACCCAGAACGAAGCTGGGACGCACCAGCACCGGGTAGCCAATCTCCTTTGCGGCGGCGATGCCGTCGGCAATTCTGGTGACCGCATGGCCCTTGGGCTGGGGAATGTGAAGCTCCTGCAGCAGCTTTTCAAAGGACTCCCGGTTCTCCGCCTTGTCAATGGCTGCGCAGTCAGTACCGATGATTTTCACACCCCGGTCTGCCAGAGGCTGAGCCAGGTTGATGGCGGTCTGGCCTCCCAGGGAGGCAATCACACCCTCCGGCTGCTCGAAGGCGATAATGTTCATCACGTCCTCCGGGGTCAGGGGCTCAAAATACAGCTTGTCGGCAGTGGTATAGTCCGTGGACACGGTCTCCGGGTTGTTGTTGATGATAATAGCCTCGTAGCCTGCCTTTTTGATGGTCATCACCGCATGGACGGTGGAGTAGTCAAACTCCACGCCCTGTCCGATACGGATGGGGCCGGCACCCAGCACCACGATTTTCTTCTTATCCGAGGGCCGGGACTCGTTCTCTTCCTCGTAAGTGGAGTAGAAGTAAGGCACATAGCTTTCAAACTCGGAGGCGCAGGTATCAATCATCTTGAACACCGGCATGATTCCGGCTCTTTGCCGCATGGAGAAGATCTCCTTCTCCCCTGTATGCCACAGACGGGCGATGGCCTTGTCTCCAAAGCCAATGCGCTTGGCCTGGTACAGAGCTTCCACGGTCTTGGGCTCCGTGAGCAGAGAGCGCTCCTTGAAAATGATTTTCTGTAGCTTGCGAAGGAAGAAGGCGTCAATTTTTGTGACCGCCCCAATCTCCTCCGGGACACAGCCCAGGCGCAGCAGCTGGGCAATGGCAAAAATCCGGTCGTCCGTGCCGATAGCCGCATAGTCCAGCAATTCCTCCCGGCTCCAGGTGTCAAACTTGGGAAGGTACAGATGGTTGGCACCGATTTCCAGAGAGCGGACAGCCTTCAGGAGGCTTTCCTCAAAGGTTCTGCCCACGCTCATTACCTCGCCGGTGGCCTTCATCTGGGTGCTCAGGTGGTTGTTGGCATCGGCAAATTTGTCAAAGGGGAACCGGGGCATTTTGGTGACCACATAGTCCAGGGTGGGCTCGAAGGCTGCGGAGGTATTGGCCAGAGGAATTTCCTCCAGGTTCATGCCCACGCAGATTTTTGCCGACACCCGGGCGATGGGATAGCCGCTGGCCTTGGAGGCCAGGGCGGAGGAACGGGAGACCCGGGGGTTCACCTCAATGAGGTAGTACTGGAAGGATTTGGGGTCCAGGGCAAACTGGACATTGCAGCCTCCGGCGATTTTCAGGGCACGGATGATTTTCAGTGCGCTGTTGCGGAGCATCTGGTATTCCTTGTTGGTGAGGGTCTGGGAGGGACACACCACGATGGAGTCGCCGGTGTGGATTCCCACCGGGTCCAGATTCTCCATATTACAGATGGTGATGGCGGTGTCGTTATGGTCCCGCATCACCTCGTACTCAATTTCCTTGAAGCCCCGGATGCTTTTCTCCACCAGTACCTGATGCACAGGAGACAGCTCCAGGGCGGTCTTCATCAGCTCTTTCAGCTGCTGGGGGTCGTCGGCAAAGCCGCCGCCGGTGCCCCCCAGGGTAAAGGCCGGACGGAGCACCACAGGATAGCCGATTTCCTCTGCCGCCTCCAGAGCCTCCTCCACAGAGGTGGCAATCCGGGAGGGAAGCACCGGCTCTCCCAGGCTCTGGCACAGCTCCTTGAACAGTTCTCTGTCCTCTGCCCGGGCGATGGAGTCCCGGCTGGTGCCCAGCAGCTCTGCCCTGCACTCCCGCAGCACCCCTTTTTCCTCCAGGGCCATGGCCAGGTTCAGTCCGGTCTGGCCGCCGATGCCGGGGACGATGGCATCCGGCCGCTCGTAGCGGATGATTTTCGCCAGGTATTCCAGGGTCAGGGGCTCCATATACACCTTGTCCGCCACGGTGGTGTCGGTCATAATGGTGGCAGGGTTGGAATTGCACAGCACCACCTGGTAGCCCTCCTCCTTCAGAGCAAGGCAGGCCTGGGTTCCGGCGTAGTCAAACTCCGCTGCCTGACCAATGACAATGGGGCCGGAGCCGATGACCAGTATCTTTTTCAAATCCGTTCTCTTAGGCATGCTTCCACTCCTCCATAAGGGCTATGAATCGGTCAAACAGGTAGCCGCTGTCCTCCGGTCCCGGGGCGCTTTCCGGGTGGTACTGGACGGAAAATGCCCCGTCCTTCCGGCAGCATACCCCCTCCACCGTACCGTCCAGCAGATTCACATGGGTGATTTCCAGGGGGGTATCTGTCAGACTGTCTTTGTCCACGGCGTAGGAGTGGTTCTGGGAGGTGATTTCCACCTTCCCGGTCTCCAGGCAGCGCACCGGATGGTTGCCGCCTCTGTGGCCGAATTTCAGCTTATAGGTTTTGGCACCGTAGGCAAGGCTCAGAATCTGATGACCCAGGCAGATGCCGAAAATGGGCACGCTGCCCCGCAGCGCCTGCACCAGGGAGATCACCAGGGTGGCATCCTGGGGGTCGCCGGGGCCGTTGGACAGGAATACCCCGTCGGGGCTGAGGCTGCGCACCGTTTCCGCCGTGGTATTCCAGGGAACGATGGTCACCCGGCAGCCCCGCTTTGCCAGGGCTCGGACAATGTTTTCCTTCATGCCGCAGTCCACCGCCACCACATGATACTTCTCCTCCTGGGGAGCCACCTGGCGGATTTCCTGAGTGGTGACCCGGGAAACTGCGTTGTGGGGCACAGGGGTCTGGGCCAGGATGTTCAGACACGCCTCCAGGGGCACATCCTTGTCGGTGATATACACCCGCTGGCTGCCCTTGTCCCGGATTTTCCGGGTGAGCATCCGGGTGTCCACCTGGGAGATGCCCACAATGCCGTGGGCTATCATAACCTCTTCCAGGGTTTTGGTACTGCGGAAATTGGAGGGGTGGGGATTGTACTCCCGCACCACAAAGGCCCCCAGAGTGGGACGGAGGGTTTCATAGTCCGCCTCCGCCATGCCGTAGTTGCCAATGAGGGGATAGGTCATCACCACCGCCTGGTCCGTATAGGAGGGGTCGGAGAGAATCTCCTGGTAGCCCACCATGGAGGTGTTGAATACCAGCTCCGCCACCCGGCTGTCCCGGCAGCCGAAGCCGGCGCCGTAAATCTCCGTACCGTCCTCCAGGACGATTTTCCGGTCCAGATTTTCGCTGTTTCTCATATGCCCTCCCTGCATTACTTAACCATTCTCCCCGGCGTTTTCCAGGGAAGCTGCCACGAAGCCCAGGAACAGGGGGTGGGGACGGTTGGGGCGGCTCTTGAACTCCGGGTGGAACTGGACGCCCACATGGAAGCTGCGGCCCGGCAGCTCTGCCGTTTCCACCAGCCGTCCGTCGGGCGAGGTGCCGCTGATGCACAGGCCGGCCGCCTCCAGCTGATCCCGGTACTGGTTATTGAACTCATAGCGATGGCGGTGCCGCTCCTGAATCTCCTGGGCTCCGTAGCACCGGGCCATGGTGCTGCCGGGCAGAATCCGGCAGGGATAGCTGCCCAGGCGCAGGGTGCCGCCCTTGTTGATGTCGTCGCTCTGTCCCGGCATGAAGTCAATCACCTTGTGGGCACACTGGGGAGCAAACTCGCCGGAGTCCGCATCGGGGATTCCCGCCACATTTCTGGCAAACTCCATCACAAGAATCTGCATGCCAAGACAGATGCCAAAATAAGGCACCTGGTTCTCCCGGGCATACCGGGCTGCCAGCAGCATCCCGGCAATGCCCCGGTTGCCGAAGCCGCCGGGCACCAGGATGCCGCCGAGCCCCGCAAGGGTGCTCCGGTAGTTTTCCTCCGTCAGGGTCTCGGAGTCAATCCACTGGATATCCACGTGGGTATCCAGCTGGTAGCCGGCATGGCGCAAAGACTCCGCCACCGACAAATAAGCATCGTGAAGCTGCACATATTTTCCTACCAGGCCGATTTTCACATGGCGGCTCCGGTTGTGAATCCGGTCTACAAGGCTCTTCCACTCTGTCAGATCCGGTTCCGGGGTATTGAGCCCCAGCTCCCGGCAGACCACCCCGGAAAAGTTGGATTTTTCCAGCATCAGGGGGGCTTCGTACAGGTTGGGAAGGGTGATATTTTCAAATACGCAGTCGGGCTTTACATTGCAGAACAGGGCAATCTTGTCGAAAATCCCCTGCTCCAGAGGCTCATCGCACCGCAGCACGATAATATCCGGGTTCACACCCAGGCCCCGCAGCTCCTTCACGGAGTGCTGGGTGGGCTTGGACTTGTGCTCGTCGGAGCCCCGGAGGAAGGGCACCAGGGTCACATGGATGAAGAGGCTGTTTTCCCGGCCCACCTCCAGTCCAATCTGCCGCACTGCCTCCAGGAAGGGCTGGGACTCAATGTCGCCGGTGGTGCCGCCGATTTCCGTAATCACCACGTCCGCATCCGTCTGCTTTCCCACCCGGTAGATAAACTCCTTGATCTCCCCGGTAATGTGGGGAATCACCTGGACGGTGGAGCCCAGGTACTCACCCTGGCGCTCCTTGTTCAGCACATTCCAATACACCCGTCCGGTGGTGAGGTTGGAGAAGCGATTGAGATTTTCGTCGATAAAACGCTCATAGTGGCCCAGATCCAGGTCCGTCTCCGCACCGTCCTCGGTGACAAACACCTCGCCGTGCTGGTAGGGGCTCATGGTGCCCGGGTCCACATTGATATAGGGGTCCAGCTTCTGGGCCGCTACCTTCAGGCCTCTGGCTTTCAGCAGCCGTCCCAAGGAGGCTGCGGTAATGCCCTTGCCCAGGCCGGACACCACGCCGCCGGTTACAAAAATATACTTGGTCATACATGCCCCGCCTTTCTTATACGTTGATTTCCGCTTTGCCCTGCTGGGCATCGGCAAGAATGGGCTCCAGGGTTTTGAGATAATTTTCCACCTGCTCCGGGCAGCGGCCGATGTACAGCTCACCCTGCAAAAGCCTCGTCATTTCCCCCTGGCTCAAAGGGAATGCGGGATGCTTTGCCAGCCGCTCCAGCAGGTCGCAGTTCAGCCCTTCCTTCATCCGGGCGGTAGCCTCCATGGAGCAGGTGCGAATCACCTCATGGAGCTCCTGCCGGTCGCCGCCCTGCTTCACCGCCTCCATAAGCAGGTTCTCCGTGGCGATGAAGGGCAGGTATTCCTCTACCGTCCGGGCAACAATCTTTTCGTTCACATGGATTCCGTCGGTCACATTCTGGCACAGGCGCAAAATGGCGTCGGCGCACAAAAATCCCTCCGGCAGAGAGATTCTCCGGTTGGCAGAGTCGTCCAGGGTCCGCTCCAGCCACTGGGTGGAGGCGGTCATGGCGGCATTCATGGCATCCGCCATCAGGTACCGGGAGAGTGAGCAAATCCGCTCGCTGCGCATGGGGTTGCGCTTGTAGGCCATGGCAGAGGAACCAATCTGATGCTTTTCAAAGGGCTCCTCCAGCTGCCGGTCGTGCTGCAGAAGGCGGATATCCTCTGCCATCCGGTAGGCACTCTGGGCGATGGAGGATAGGCAGTTCAGAATCCGGCTGTCCAGCTTCCGGGGGTAGGTCTGTCCGCATACGGAGAAGCAGCCGTCAAAGCCGAAGGCCTGGCACAGCTTCCCGTTCAACTGGTCAATCTTGCTGCCGTCCCCTTCAAACAGCTCCATGAAGCTGGCTTCCGTGCCGGTGGTGCCCCGGCAGCCCAGGAAGCGAATCTGTCCCATCACAAAGTCCAGCTCTTCCAGATCCGTCTGGAAGTCCTGGAGCCACAGGGTCGCCCGCTTGCCCACCGTCACCAGCTGGGCAGGCTGGTAGTGGGTATAGCCCAAGGTAGGCAGGGACTTGTACTGCCGGGCAAAGTCCGCCAGGTTCTTCATAACACCCAGCAGCCCCTTCCGCACATAGGCCAGGGCATCCCGGTACAAAATCACATCTGCGTTGTCCGTCACATAGCAGCTGGTGGCACCCAGGTGGATAATTCCCGCAGCAGAGGGAGCGGCCTTGCCATAGGTGTAGACATGGGCCATCACATCGTGGCGCACTTCCTTTTCCCGCTGGGCAGCCATTTCAAAGTCAATATCCTCCACATGGGCCTGAAGCTCTGCCACCTGCTCCGGAGTGATGGGCAGACCCAGCTCCATCTCCGCCCGGGCCAGGGCCACCCAGAGCTTTCGCCAGGTGACGATTCTGGTTTTCTGGGAAAACAGCTCCAGCATATACCGGGAGGCATACCGGGAGGACAAGGGGGATTCATATTTTTCAAACATGGTGGTTTCTCCTTTTTATCTTCTGATAATGCTCTCCCGCTCCGGGCCTACGGACACATAGGAAATGCGGCAGCCAATGTTCTTTTCCACATACTCCACATAGTCCCGGGCTGCCTGGGGCAGGTCCTCCCAGCGGCGGACACCGGAGATGTCACAGCCCCAGCCGGGCAGAACCTCCGTCACCGGCTTTGCCTGGGCAAGCACCGCAGGGATGGGGAATTCATCGGTTTGCTCCCCTCCCAGCTGATAGTGGGCGCAGACAGGGATTTCCTTCATATAGCTCAGCACATCCAGCTTGGTCAGGGCGATTTCTGTGGCGCCCTGCACCTGAACGCCGTACCGGGTTGCCACCAGGTCAATGGGGCCCACCCTTCTGGGTCTGCCGGTCTTGGCGCCGTACTCGCCGCCGGCCTGGCGCAGCTGCTCCCCTTCTTCCCCAAACCACTCGCAGGTGAAGGGGCCCTCGCCCACGCAGGAGGAATAGGCCTTCACCACGCCCACAACTCTGTCCACCTTGGCATCGGAGAAGCCGGAGCCCACCGGGGCATAGGCGGCAATGGAATTGGAGGAGGTGGTATAAGGATAAATGCCGTAGTCCAGATCCCGCAGGGCTCCCAGCTGGGCTTCAAAGAGAATCCGCTTGCCGGACTTCTGGGCTTTCCGCAGGTAATCTCCTGTATCGCAGAGGAAGGGCTTGATTTTCTCGCCGTAAACATCAATCCACTCCAGCACTTCCTCCAGGGTATAGGCCTTGGCACCGTACACGCCGGTGAGGGTCAGGTTCTTCCACTCCAGCAAATCCTTCAGATGCTCCTTCAGCACCTCCGGGTACAGGAGCTCTCCTGCCTGGATGGTCTTTTTCTGGTACTTATCGGAATAGAAGGGGGCAATGCCCTGGCGGGTGGAGCCGTACTTCTTATTTGCCAGTCTTGCCTCCTCCAGAGCGTCCTGCTCCCGGTGCCAGGGCAGAAGCAGAGAGGCACGGCTGCTGATTTTCAGATTTTCCGGGGTGATTGCCACGCCCTGAGAGATGACTTCCTCAATTTCCTTCCACAGGTTTTCGCAGTCCAGGGCAACGCCGTTGCCCAGCACATTCACCACGCCGGAATGAAAGATGCCGGAGGGCAGCAGGTGCAGGGCGAATTTGCCCAGCTGGTTGACCACCGTATGGCCGGCGTTGCCGCCGCCCTGATAGCGCACCACAATGTCGTATTCCTCCGTCAGCAGGTCCACCATCCGGCCCTTGCCTTCGTCGCCCCAGTTGATTCCTACAATCGCGCAGTTTTCCATCCTATGATTCTCCATTTCTTACTTGTGTATTTTTTCTTCAAATCGATTCTTCCGGTCCGCCATGGTGACGGAGGTGGGATAGCCGCCCCCGAAGCAGGCGGTGCAAAAGCCCGTATCCGAGCCGGTCAGCTGCTTCACATGCTCCAGTGTGAGAAATCCCAAAGAATCGGCACCGATCATCTGGGCAATTTCCTCCACCGACCGGTGGTTGGCAATGAGATTCTCCGCACTGTCAATGTCCGTGCCGTAGTAGCAGGGCGCCACAAAGGTGGGGGCGCTGACCCGCATATGAATTTCCTTTGCTCCGGCATGCCGCAGCTGCCGGACAATCCGGCGGCAGGTGGTGCCCCGGACAATGGAATCGTCAATGAGCACCACCCGTTTCCCCGCAACCACCGGGGCAATGGGATTGAGCTTGATGTTCACGCCGTTTTCCCGCTGGCCCTGGCTGGGGGCAATGAAGGTTCTTCCGATATACTTGTTCTTGGTAAAGCCGATGGCGTAGGGGATGCCCGACTGGGCGGCATAGCCGATGGCAGCCTCCAGGCCGGAGTCAGGCACGCCGATGACCACATCCGCTTCCACCGGATGCTCCATGGCAAGAAAACGCCCCGCCTGCTGCCGGGCAAGGCTCACGCAGGCACCGTCCACCACCGAATCCGGCCGGGAAAAGTAGATATACTCAAACACGCACAGGCTTTTGGGTACTTTTCCGCAGTGTCCCCGCTGGCTGTGAATGCCCTGGGCATCCACCGTCACCACTTCACCGGGAGCGATGTCCCGGACAAATTCTGCTCCCACCGCATCCAGGGCGCAGGTCTCGGAGGCAAAGCAGATGGCCCCCTCCCGGGTTTTTCCCATACACAGAGGCCGGAAGCCGTGGGGATCTCTGGCGGCGATGATCTTGGCAGGAGAGGAAATCACCAGACAGTATGCCCCTTCCAGCCGCTCCATGGCCCGGTACACCGCCTCTTCTATGCTGCCGCATTTCAGCCGCTCCTGGACAATCACATAGGCAATCACCTCGGAGTCGGTGGTGGTGTGGAAAATGGAGCCTTTCTCCTCCAGCTGGGAGCGGAGGGCATAGGAGTTGGTCAGGTTGCCGTTATGAGCCAGAGCCATGCGGCCTTTGTGGTGGTTGATCACCAGGGGCTGGACGTTTACCATGTTGCTGCCGCCGGTGGTGGCGTAGCGCACATGGCCGACCACCATGTTGCCGCTTCCCAGGGCCTGCAGCTTCTCCTGGCTGAACACCTCGTTTACCAGACCCATGCCCCGGCAGTCCCGGAACAACCCGTCATCGTTCACCACGATGCCGGCACTCTCCTGTCCCCGGTGCTGCAGAGCAAACAGCCCATAGTAAGCCATGGAAGCCACATCCATGGACATTGGGGAATAAACGCCAAAGACACCACACTCTTCGTGAATGTGGTGTATGGCTTTGGAATGAATGAAATTATTGATCATGGGCAACCAGCCTTCTCATAACCTCGGCATAGGCGTCCTCCACGCCTCCCAGATCCCGGCGGAAGCGGTCCTTATCCAGCTTCTCTCCGGTCTTGCTGTCCCACAGGCGGCAGGTGTCCGGGCTGATTTCGTCTGCCAGGACAATGGTGCCGTCACTCAGGCGGCCAAACTCCACCTTGAAGTCCACCAGGGTGACGCCGCAGCTGCTCCAGAAGTCCCGGAGGAAATCATTGACTTTCCGGGCGTAGGTTTTGATGGTTTCAATCTCCTCCGGCGCGGCCAGCTCCAATGCCAGAGCGTGGTCCGTATTCAGGAGGGGATCTCCCAGGCTGTCATTTTTATAGGAAAATTCCACCACAGGATGGGCGAAGACCTTTCCCTCCTCCACGCCGTACCGCTTGGAGAAGGAACCGGCGGCGATGTTACGGACAATCACCTCCAAAGGTACAATGCTTACCTTCTTCACCAGGGTTTCCCGGTCGCTCAGCTCCCGGACAAAGTGGGTGGGGACACCCACTTTCTCCAGATGCTGCATCAGCCGGTTGCTCATTTGGTTGTTGATAATTCCCTTGCCCTGAATGGTGCCCTTTTTCAGACCGTTGAAGGCGGTGGCATCGTCCTTGTAGTCCACAATCAGCAGCTGAGGGTCTTCTGTTGCGTACACTTTTTTGGCTTTGCCCTCGTAAAGCATCTCTTTCTTTTCCATAAAACAAACGTGCTCCTATTTCCCTATTTCTATGTTTTTACCTGATTATTTTACCCCGAACAGCAGCTCTCCATAAGTGGGGAACGGCCAGGCCTTTGCATCCGTCAGGGTCTCTGCCTCATCGCACACAGCCCGCAGGGCGTTCATCTCCGGCAGAACCACATCCCGGATGCAATCTGCCTTGCTTACCCAGTCGCCGCACTCTGCTTCCCGGTGGAGAGCATCCTTCAAAAGCTCCACCCGCTGAGCCATGGAGTCCAGCAGCATTCCCAGGCGGCTCAGAAGTGTGGTCTCTGCCTTGCAGGGCAGGTCTGCCATCACCTTCCGCTTGGTGTCAATGGCCCGGGCAATGTGGCAGGTGTAGGTCTCCACCGCCGGGAAAATGTCCTTCTGCACCATATCCAGCATGGTCAGGGCTTCGATGCGGACGGTCTTGCAGTAAATATCCAGCTGAATCTCATGGCGGGAACGAATTTCGGCCTCGCTCATTACCTTATGGGAGATGAGCAGCTCCATGTTCTTGGGCTCCAGGGTCACTGCCATGGCATCCGGGGTGGTGGGCAGGTTCAGAAGTCCCCGCACCTGAGTGGCCTCCCGAATCCAGGCTTCGTCATAGCCGTTTCCGTTGAAAATAATCCGCTTGTGCTTCTTGATGGTATCCTGAATCAGAGTGTGGAGGCTATCGTGGAAGTCCTCTGCCTGCTCCAAAGCGTCTGCATACTGACGCAGGGACTCAGCCACAGCGGTATTGAGCATGATGTTGGCGCAGGCAATGGAGTTGCTGGAGCCCAGCATCCGGAACTCAAACTTGTTGCCGGTGAAGGCAAAGGGAGAGGTACGGTTCCGGTCGGTGGTGTCCCGCACAAACCGGGGCAGCACATCCGTGCCCAGACGGAGCTTCTTCTTCTCCACGCCGTTGTAGGGGGTGTCGGTTTCCACAGCCTCCAGCACTGCCGTCAGCTCATCACCCAGGAACATGGAAATCACCGCAGGAGGCGCCTCGTTGGCACCCAACCGGTGGTCGTTGCCGGCGGTGGCTACGCTCATCCGCAGCAGGCCCTGGTAATCGTCCACAGCCTGAATCACTGCCACCAGGAACAGCAGGAACTGGGCATTCTCATAGGGGGTCTCTCCGGGAGACAGGAGGTTTACCCCCGTATCCGTCACCAAAGACCAGTTGTTGTGCTTGCCGCTGCCGTTCACCCCGGCAAAGGGCTTTTCATGGAGCAGGCACACCAGGCCATGCTTCCAGGCCACCTTCTGCATAATCTCCATGGTCAGCTGGTTGTGGTCCGTGGCAATGTTGGTGGTGGTGTAGATGGGAGCCAGCTCGTGCTGGGCCGGGGCAACCTCGTTGTGCTCGGTCTTGGCCAGGATTCCCAGCTTCCACAGCTCCTCGTTCAGATCCTCCATGTAAGCCTCTACCCGGGGCTTGATGGTGCCGAAGTAATGGTCATCCAGCTCCTGTCCCTTGGGAGGTTTGGCACCGAAAAGGGTTCTGCCGGTAAACATCAGGTCCTTCCGCTTCTCGTACATGGCCCGGTCCACCAGGAAGTACTCCTGCTCCGGGCCCACAGAGGTGGTGACCCGCTTCACTTCCGTATTGCCAAACAGCTTCAGAATCCGCATTGCCTGGGTGTTCAGGGCTTCCATGGAACGAAGCAGCGGCGTTTTCTTATCCAGGGCCTCGCCGCCGTAGGAGCAGAAGGCCGTGGGAATGCACAGGGTCTTGCCCTTGATAAAGGCATAGCTGGTGGGGTCCCAGGCGGTATAGCCCCGGGCTTCAAAGGTGGCACGCAGGCCGCCGGAGGGGAAGGAGGAGGCATCCGGCTCGCCCTTGATCAGCTCTTTTCCGGAGAACTCCATAATCACCCGGCCGTCAGGAGCGGGAGAGATAAAGCTGTCGTGCTTTTCCGCCGTCACGCCGGTGAGGGGCTGGAACCAATGGGTAAAATGGGTAGCACCGTTTTCCACCGCCCAGTCCAGCATGGCAGCCGCCACTGCATCCGCCACGGAGGCATCCAGCTTCTTGCCCTTCTGAATGGTCTGCTTCAGGGATTTGTAAACCTCTGCCGACAGTCTGGCCTTCATCATCCGCTCGTCAAAAACCTTGCTGCCGAAAAACTCCGGTACTGTTTTCATTACCATCACCCTTTCAAATCCTTAGGAAACTCTGAATAAATAGGCAAGAGCTGGCAGCGAGGGATTTATGGCGAAAAAGATCCGCTATCCAGCCGCAGACGATTTATTCAGAGTTTCCCTTAAAAAAAGAGACACTGGCACCCAGAGGAGAATTCCTCCGAGACGCCAGTGTCTCGCAACTGTGCTTAGTATACTCCCGGAAAAGCCCAAAAATCAACTGGTAAATCTGCAAAAAAATCTTTTTTTCAGGGGTTTATTTTTTTGCTATCTTTCCCTTGCGTTGAAAAAGCCCGTAGGTTATAATAACCTTTAAGAACAAGGGAGTTCCCATGGACGGTGTCTTTCTGCCCATTGGGGGCTCCCAATTTTTATTTGGGAGCTGGTAAGCATGAAGTATTTGGAAGGACAGATTCGCATCCCCTCCGGCTGCGCCATATCTGCCCTTATTTCCCGGGAGGGCAGGAAAATCAGCGGAGAAACCATCGCCGCCAGCATGGTACCCATGCACGACCGCTCCAACGGTCTGGGAGGCGGCTTTGCCGGCTACGGCATTTATCCTGAGTATAAGGACTTTTTTGCCCTGCATATCTTCTACCCTGGAGAAAGCTGCCGGAAGCAATGTGAAAGCCTGCTCCGGGAGTCCCTGGACATTGTCCATCAGGAGCCGATACCCACCAGAGCCATTGAGGCCATTACCCAGGTACCCCTCATCTACCGGTATTTTGCCGCCCCCCTCCAATCTACCCTGAAGCGGCTGCAAATCGATGAGCGGGAGCTGATTGCCCGACTGGTAATGGAAATCAACGGCGGTAATTCCGGGGCCTTCATTTTCTCCTGCGGAAAGAATGTAGGCGTATTCAAAGGTGTGGGGTATCCGGAGGATGTGGCAGAGTTTTACCGGCTGGAGGACTACAAGGGCTACTGCTGGACGGCCCACGGCCGCTACCCCACCAACACCCCCGGCTGGTGGGGCGGCGCCCATCCCTTTGCCCTGCTGGACTACACCGTGGTACATAACGGAGAAATCTCCTCCTACGATGCCAACCGCCGCTCCATAGAGATGTACGGCTACCGCTGTACCCTCCAGACGGATACGGAGGTTATCACCTACATTGCCGACTATCTGCTGCGAAAGCAAGGGCTTACCTTGCAGGAGCTGGCCCAGGTGATGGCTGCCCCCTTCTTTACCACCATCTCCCGGAAAAGTCCGGAGGAGCAAAAGCAGCTTTCATATCTTCGCACCATGTTCCCCGGTTTTCTGGTCACCGGCCCCTTCTCCATTATCCTGGCTTACGAAGGGGGACTTATGGCCCTGAACGACCGGCTGAAGCTGAGAAGTCTGGTGGGAGCGGAAAAGGGAGATATGGTGTATCTGGCCAGCGAGGAAGCGGCCATCCGGGTCATGGAACCCAATCCGGACCGGATTTTTTATCCCACAGGCGGTGAGCCTGTGATTGTGCAGGTGAAAGGCGGTGCATTTTAATGGGTATGGATTATATGTATCCCGCATTTGAGGTTCTTCGGAACCCCACCCGGTGCGTAAACTGCGGCATCTGCGTGAAGGAGTGCGCAAATGGGGTGCACTTCTATCAAAAGGACGGCAAGCTCCTGTCTGTCCGGGAGGAGCTGTGCGTAAACTGCGGCAGGTGTGTGGCCTTCTGCCCCACCCATGCTCTGAAAATTCTCAAATCCCCTCCCTTTTTCCGGGAAAACGAGAACTGGAGCTGCGGCACCATCCAGGAGATTTACCGTCAGGCGAAAACCGGAGGTGTATTGCTCTCCTCCATGGGAAATCCCAATCCCCTGCCGGTATACTGGGACCGGATTCTCCTCAACGCCTCCCAAGTGACCACCCCCTCGGTGGACCCCCTTCGGGAGCCTATGGAAACCCGGGTATTTCTGGGGAAGAAGCCGGAGAAAATCCAGCGGGGGGAGGACGGCAAGCTCCAATGGAATCTGCCGCCCCAGCTGGAGCTGGAGATTCCCGTGCTGTTTTCCGCCATGAGCTACGGCTCCATCAGCTACAACGCCCACGCCAGTCTGGCAGAAGCTGCCGAAAGGCTGGGAACCTTCTACAACACAGGAGAAGGAGGCCTTCACCCGGATTTTTACCGCTACGGAAAAAACACCATTGTCCAGGTGGCCTCTGGACGGTTTGGGGTACACCCGGACTATCTCAACGCAGGCGTTGCCATTGAAATCAAAATGGGCCAAGGGGCAAAGCCCGGTATCGGCGGCCATCTGCCCGGAAACAAGGTAGGAGAGGACGTGTCCAAAACCCGGATGATTCCCAAGGGAACGGATGCCATCTCCCCTGCCCCCCATCACGACATTTACTCCATCGAGGATCTGCGGCAGCTGGTCTGCTCCCTGAAGGAGGTCACCGGCTACAAAAAGCCGGTGATTGTGAAGGTGGCTGCGGTTCACAACATCGCCGCCATTGCCAGCGGCATTGCCCGCAGCGGTGCGGACATCATTGCCATCGACGGCTTCCGGGGAGGCACCGGTGCAGCCCCCACCCGTATCCGGGACAATGTGGGCATTCCCATTGAGCTGGCCCTGGCTGCGGTGGATCAGCGGCTGCGGGATGAGGGAATCCGCAATCAGGTATCCCTCATTGCAGGGGGCAGCATCCGCTCCTCGGCGGATGTGGTAAAGGCCATCGCTCTGGGTGCCGACGCCTGCTACATCGGTACCGCCGCATTGCTGGCTCTGGGCTGTCATCTGTGCCGCTCCTGTCACAGCGGCCGGTGCAACTGGGGCATTGCCACCCAGGTGCCGGAGCTCACCGCCAGACTGGACCCCCAGGAGGGTGCCCAGCGGCTGGCGGGGCTGCTTACCGCCTGGAAGCAGGAAATCAAGGAAATGATGGGCGGTATGGGCATCAACGCCATCGAAGCCCTCCGGGGAAACCGCAGTATGCTCCGGGGGCTGGGATTGACCGGAAAGGAACTGGAAATTCTGGGAATCCGCCACGCAGGAGAATAAGCCAATCTTTGGGTTGAAAAAAAACGGAGGTATGCTAAAATGATACATATTGATGCATCCGGCCTGAGCTATCAGCAGCTCAACGAAAAAATCCGCAGCTGTCAGGAGGATGTTTTCCTGGAAAACTGCTGCGGACAGCGGTTCCTGGGTACCGGCATGGGAGAAAAACACATCCGCATCCAGGGAACCCCCGGCAACGCCCTGGGAGCTTACCTCAACGGTGCCTGCATCGAGGTGCTGGGAAACGCCCAGGACGCGGTGGGAGACACCATGAACGCCGGCAGGATTGTGGTCCACGGAAGCCTGGGTGATACGGCGGGTTATGCCATGCGGGGCGGCGAAATCTATGTCCGGGGAGATGCAGGCTACCGCACCGGTGTGCATATGAAGGCCTACGGAGATAAGTTCCCGGTGATTGTGGTGGGAGGCAGAACCGGCAGCTTTCTGGGAGAGTATCAGGCCGGCGGAATCCTCATTGTGCTGGGGCTGACCGAAAGCACCGAGCCCATCGTTCGGAACTTCCCCTGCACCGGAATGCATGGCGGAAAGCTGTTTATCCGCTCCGCCTGCGAAAATGTCCTATTCCCGGAGCAGGTTGCCCCCCGGGCTGCCACGCCCAAGGATATGGAGGAAATTTTGCCGTATCTTCAAACCTTTGCCCAACTGTTTGGGGAGGATTATGAGAAAATTTGCAGCGCACCTTTCACCCTGGTGGTACCGGACAGCCAAAATCCCTATCACCAGATGTATGTCAGCAACTAAGAAAAGAGGGGTTCTATGAAATATTCGCCGTCTGAGGTATTGGAATACGTAGCCGAGGAGGACATCAAGTTTATCCGGCTGGCCTTCTGCGATGTTTTCGGCAAGCAGAAGAATGTGGCCATTATGGCAAGTGAGCTGCCCCAGGCTTTCGCCCACGGCATCGCCATCGATGCCTCCGCCATTTCCGGCTTTGGGGGAGAAATCCGTTCGGATTTGTTCCTTCATCCCGACGCCTCCACCCTGGTTCAGCTGCCCTGGCGGCCCCAGCAGGGAAAGGTGGTACGGATGTTCTGCGATGTGACCTATCCCGACGGAACCCCCTTCGAATGCGACACCCGGCGGATTCTGAAGAAGGCCATTGCCTGCGCCCGGGAGGCAGGCTATCACTTTGATTTCGGCAGTGAAATGGAGTTTTATCTGTTCCAGCTGGACGAGAAGGGCTGCCCCACCAAGGAGCCTTACGACAACGCCAGCTATATGGATATTGCCCCGGAGGATAAGGGGGAGAACATCCGCCGGGAAATCTGCCTCATGCTGGAGCAGATGGACATTGCCCCGGAAAGCTCCCACCACGAAAGCGGCCCGGGTCAGAACGAAATCGATTTCCGTTACTCCGAGCCCCTTACCGCCGCAGACCAGGCGGTGACCTTTCACACCGTGGTAAAGACTGTTGCTTACCGCAACGGACTGGCTGCGGACTTTTCTCCCAAACCCCTGCCGGGAAAAGACGGCAACGGTATGCACATCAATATTTCCGTATCCGGCGGACAGGGAGAAGAGGCCCTGGGCCATGTGATTGCGGGTATCATGGACAAAATCCGGGATATTACCCTGTTCCTCAATCCCACTGCCGGCTCCTATGCCCGTCTGGGCTGTGACAAGGCGCCGGGTTATATCTCCTGGTCCCGGGAAAACCGCTCCCAACTGATTCGGATTCCCGCCACCCCCTCCGGGCGTATCCGGGCGGAGCTTCGCTCTCCCGACCCCCAGGCCAACCCTTATCTTGCCTATGCCCTGCTCATCTATGCCGGACTTCAGGGCATTGCCCGGAAGCTGCCCCTGCCGGAGCCGGCGGATTTTAACCTGCTTACCGCCTCTCCCCAGGCCCTGGAAGGGTATGGAAAACTCCCGGTTTCTCTTACGGAGGCCATGGAAGTTGCCCGGGAGAGTGACTTCCTTCGCCGTTATCTTCCCCAGAAGGTGATGGATGCCTATTGTCAGCGGCGTTAAGACCATCGATTCCAGGGAAAGGAGGGGTGTCATGGTATTTCAGGAAAAGACCTATTGTGTATTGGTGGTTTCCTCCACCGAAAGCTTTGGCACCTCCATGGCGCCTTTGCTTCCGCCCACGGACTACTATCCTGTGGTATACGCCAAAAGTTCCGGTGAAGCCCAGCGGCTGCTGGCAGAGAGCAACTATGACATTGTGATTATCAACACGCCGCTTTCCGACGATTTTGGGCTGAGACTTGCCTGCTATGTGAGCAGCAACACAACCGCCGGTGTACTGCTGCTGGTAAAGAACGACCGATACACGGAAACCAGCGCCAAAGTGCTTTCCTATGGGGTGCTGACCCTGCCCAAGCCCACCAGTTCTCAGATGATTACCCAAACCCTGGGGGTACTGTGTGCCACCCGGGAACGGCTGCGGCAGATGGAGGAAAAACAGCTCTCCGTGGAACAGAAAATGGAGGAAATCCGCCTGGTAAACCGGGCTAAGTGGCTTTTGATTGAAACCCTGGGAATGTCAGAGTCTGACGCCCACCGGTACATTGAAAAGCAGGCTATGGATTTGCGCATCTCCAAAGCCCAGGTTGCCAAAAACATCATTCACACATATCAAGGGTAAAAATCCCGGTCAGAAAATCTGACCGGGATTTCAGACTGTCAATAAAGTCCCAAACCGGCAAAAGCAAAAGAAAACGGGCTTTTTCCTCTTTGGAGGATTGGAAAGAATACCAGGTGTGGTTCTCCCAATAAAAGCGAAAAATGTTGCTTCGCAACGCTTTTGCCTTACTGCGCAAACGCCGCCCTACCGTACTCCATGTACGCCGACGGGCGGCGTTTGCTTGTCTTTGTGCCTTTCTTGACAGTCTGGCAGCGTGTCAAAAAGTTTTTTGACACGCTGAAATTCCGGTCAGAGGATTTGACCGGAATTTGTTTTTCAACAATTGTTGAGGTGAAGTTGAAATTGAATTGCAAGTGGGAAGGTATACTAAGCGTATCAGATAATTAAGAGGTGAAAAAGGTATGTTCCGAGATTTGTGCTTTATTCTGCTGGGCTATTTGCTGGGAAGCGTTCTCTTTGCCCGGGTTTGGGGCAAGGTTGTGGCCGGAAAGGACATCACCCAGGATGCCCCTGACCAGAATCCCGGCACCACCAACGCCTTTCGCAACGGCGGGGTTCTCTGCGGTCTGCTCACCCTGGTGTGTGACCTTCTGAAGGGCTTTGTGCCGGTGTTTCTCTATCTGCGTACCGGCTCCGGTCCGGCTTTGGGCTTTGTGATGGCAGCGCCGGTTCTGGGTCATGTATTTCCCGTTTTTGCGCACTTCCGGGGAGGCAAGGGCATTGCCACCACCTTCGGCTGCCTTCTGGCGCTGCTGCCCACCGTGCGTCCTCTTGCATACATGGTGCTGTTTTTCCTGTTCTTCTCTCTGATCCTGCGGATTTCCCCCAACTACTACCGCACCATTGCCGCCTATGTCTGCACGGAAGCGGCCCTGCTGCTTTTTGCCTACAACACGGCAATTATTACGGGTTTTTCCCTGATTTGTCTGGGAATTGGCTTCCGGATGTTTACCAGCCGGGAGGAAAAAACTTCTGTGGAGGTAAAACTTCTATGGACGCACTGATTCTGTCCTGCAGCACCGGCGGCGGTCACAATGCCGCAGGTTTTGCGGTAAAAGAGGAACTGGAGCGGCGGGGTCATAAGGTCACCATGCTGGACCCCTACACCCTGGCAGGGAAGAGCCTAGACAAGCTGGTGGGAAACGGCTATATCAAAACCGCCCAGAAGGCTCCCCATTTTTTTGGCTTTCTCTATAAACTGGGGGACGGCTACCGGAAGCTGCCGGTCCACTCCCCGGTGTACGCGGCCAACAAGGCCATGTTTGGTACCATGCGGGCGTATTTCCAGAACCACCACTTTGATGTGGTAATCATGCCCCACCTGTTCCCTGCCCAGATGCTGACCCATCTGAAACGGAAGGGCGTTGCCCTCCCCCCGCAGATTTTCATTGCCACGGACTATGTGTGCATTCCCTTTACGGAGGAGACGGACTGCGACTACTATGTGATTCCCGGCTCTGACATGGCAAAGGACTTTACCCGCCGGGGAATTCCCGCAGATAAGCTGGTTCCGGCGGGAATCCCGGTACGCCGGGCCTTCCGGGAGCCCCTTTCCCAGAAGGAGGCCAAGAGCCGTCTGGGACTGGAAGCGGAGAAGCATTACATTCTTTTGTCCGGAGGCAGCATCGGCTGCGGGCAGATTGAAAAGGCAGTGGGAAAGCTCTCCCGGTATCTGAAAAAACACCCGAAGCACCACCTGATTGTGATTTGCGGCAACAATCAGCCGCTGCTTGCCCGGCTGGAAAAGAAATTCGGAAAGCAAACCCAGATCTCCCTTCTTGCCAGCACCAACCAAATGGCAAGCTATCTTCGGGCCTGCGACGTATATCTGTCCAAACCGGGAGGGCTGTCCTCCACGGAGGCGGCGGTAATGGGGATTCCTCTCATCCACATTGCCCCCATTCCCGGCTGCGAAATCCGCAACATGGAGTATTTCTCCCAAAAGGGCATGAGCCTGGCAGTGGACACCCACTGGAACCAGCTGGAGGACGCCCTGGTGCAGCTGTCCCAGCCCATCAGCGCCAAAACCATGCAGGTTCGTCAGCGCCAATATATTAACCCCAGAGCCACAGAGGAAATCTGTGCCCTGGCTGAAAAAGCGGCAAATGTATAATATTCCTCAGGTCAGACGGAGAAAACGTCTGACCTGTTTTTTGAAAACAGAATGGTGGCAGTTGCGTCTATACGGCAAGCTTCAGGGAAGCTGTTAGAATACATTTTGGCAGAGTTGTCGGAAATACAGCTTATTTTTTGTGTCTATTAACAAAAAGGCAGTACTTATCCGCCCGGAATTGACACAGCTTTCACAATATACTATAATGGCCTTGATGGTATCCCGCCAAAAACACCTGGTCAGCGGATACCGAGGATTTTGAAACACGGAAAGGGGGCAGGAAAATGAAAAAGAAAATTATGCTTTTGGTATTTCCCGCCGTTTCCCTGATTCTGGAAGTGCTGCCCTACGGAGCTGTGATGTGCCATTTCAATCCGAAAGGCAGGCCTTTCCGGGAAACCTATTCCTATTTTGATATGGTTCCCTTTGGAAATGCCAATTTCGGACCCCTTTTGACCGGGATTCTTACCTGTGTTTTGCTGATTCTGGCAATTTTGGCTCTCTGGAAAGACAAATGGGTGAGGCAGCTGAGGGCAGTGGCCCTGCTTGCCCTGGGAACCTCCCTTATGCCCTTTGTGCTTAGTCTGCAAAATTATTCCCTGGTAGGTGCCGGCATTTCTCTTATGCTGCTGGCAGAATGGACACTGGCCCGGAAATTGGATGCCGTCCCCGGCGAAAATCCAGCCGGGGATGTGGACAAGAAGGAGTGATTCTATGAAGCTGCGAAAATGGCTGTGTCTGGCCTTAAGTCTGGTGCTGATTCTGGGCGTTCTCTCGGGCTGTAAGAACGACACCCCGGACAATACGGAGCCGCCGGTCAACACGGAACCGTCGGAAACCACGGAGCCCACCTTTGCTCCGCCCACGGAGCCCACCACGGAATATCAGGACCCCTACCCCACCCAGCCGGAGGAACCACCCCAGAGCTATGCGCCCCCGGAGGAGAATCGGCTGGTACAAAGAGAGAACGAAATGCAGATGGCTCCCAGTTCAGTCAGGGACGGCTATTACTACGGCAGCCAGGTGCTTATGTTCTACGACGGTGCCACAGGGGAAACCCAGGTATTGTGCCAGAAGCCGGGCTGCACCCACGAGGACAGCAGCTGTGAAGCCTGGCTGGGAGAGACAACCTCCATGATAGAATATCATGGCGTATTGTATTTCACCCGGACAGAGGATACCGGTGCCCAGCTATGCACCAAGGACCCGGAAACCGGGGAAATCCAGGTCATAACCCAATGGGATCATCCCCAGAAGGGAAAACTGGAATGCTCCATAGAGGAGGCTTCCCACAATCTGTTGCTCGTGCGCTTTTCCCAGACCCAGCTGGTAGACAAGAACGGACTGGCTCAGGAGGAGTCCCTCTCCTGGAAGGCCCTGTATGACCTGGATACCCACGCCGAGAAGAAAATCAGTTGGGAGGAGGAAGGCACCTCTCTGTGGATTTTAATGTTCAACCGGGACAGTGCCCTGACCACTGCCCTCATAGATGATCCCCAGACACCGGGAAAGCAGCAGGAGGAGCTGCGGCTGTATTCCCTGGAAGATGACAGCTACACCGTCATTTCCTCCCAGGAAAAAGACGGCTTCCGGCGCTCCATGGACCCCTGCTCCTTTTATGGAAATCAGATGGCCATTCTGGAGGGGGACACCCTGTATGTCTACGACCTGAACACTCAGGAAAAACGGGAAATCATCACCATGGGCAGCATCCGAAACTATTGGATTGCCGACGGCAAGGTGTTCTTCGCCGTGAAGGACACCCCCCTGGGCCAGTCCTCTCCCCTTCTGCGGCTGTACTATGTGGATCTGGAAGGCGGCACTCCCACCCGGCTGAAAAACAGCGGCGAAACCCTATCCGTTTATTTCCGGATTCTTTGGGAGGGCACCAGCTTCTTTGTGGGAGAGGTTTTGGATGATAACTTTCTGCCCCACCAGTACATCATCTCCAAGGCAGATTACTACACCGACAATTTTGCCATCATTCATGCACAGCCCCAGGAATAACCACAGATACGAAGCGCCGCCGGTTTGTCCGAAAACAAACCGGCGGCGTATTTTCTTTATTTTCCCAGATATTTCCGGATTTCTGCCAGAAAAACCTCTCCGTATTCCTGGGCCTTGTACTGGCCCACGCCCTTGACCTTCAAAAAGTCCTCCATGGTGCAGGGGGCTTTCCGGGCCATATCCTCCAGAGCGGCGTTGGAAAACACGATATAGGCCGGAACCCCTGCCTCCAGTGCCAGCCGGGAGCGAAGGCTTTTCAGAGCCCCCAGCAGTCCCCCCTCGGGCTGGAGCGCCGGGGCCGCCTTGGGCTGGGCCGGGGCTTTCTCTGCAAACATAAAGACCTGTTCCTCCCCGGATAGAACCTTTCCGGCCTTTTCCGTGGGGAAAAGGCCTCCATGCTCCGGGTGGGTTCGCAAATAGCCCTTGCTTTCCAGGGTCTGTACCCAGGTGCGGATGTCGTTGCGGTTCTGGCTTTTCAGGCTGCCATAGGCGGTCAGGCGGTCAAGCCCCAGGGACAAAATCCGCTTCTCGGCACTGCCTGCCAGCACCCCAATCACTGCCGTGGGGCCGATGTAATAGCCCAGCATTTTATGAATCTGCCGGACACACTCCAGAATCTGCCGGGCCTGGGGGGTGATTTCCACCTGCACCCCCTGGCGGTTGCAGTTGCCGCAGTTATGGCACCGCTTCTCGTGGGGCTGTCCAAAGTAGCCCAGAATATAGCCCCGGAGACAGCTTTCCGTTTTGCAATAACCAATCATTTTCTCAAGGCGCTGCAAGTCCCGGGTCATAAGAAGCTGCTGGGTTTCCGGGGTGAGCATGGGGTTCTCCCCCGGGTGCTGAATGAGAAATTTTGCCGTGTAAACGTCCCCGGGAGCATAGAGGAGTATACAGTCCGCCGGGGAGCCGTCCCGCCCGGCCCGGCCTGCCTCCTGGTAGTAGGCCTCCATGCTCTGGGGCATATTGTAATGAATCACAAAGCCCACGTTGGATTTGTTGATGCCCATGCCGAAGGCGTTGGTGGCCACCATCACGCTGCGGCGGTCGTACACAAAATCCTCCTGATTCTGCCGCCGCTCGGCATCCTCCAGCCCCGCATGGTACCGGGTTGCGGAAAAGCCCTGCTCCTGCAAAAGATCACAGACCTTCTCTACTTCCTTTCGGGTGGAGCAGTAGACAATGCCGTACTGATGACGCCGCTGTAGCATCAGGCTGCACAGCGCTTCCGGCTTGCTTTTGGGTCGGAGCACCTGGAAGTGGAGGTTGGGCCGGTCAAAGCCTGTGACCACCGTCAGGGGATTCTCCAGCCCCAGCAGCCGGATCACGTCCTCCTGAACCTGCCGGGTGGCTGTGGCAGTAAAGGCGGAAACCACCGGACGGTAAGGAAGCTGCCGGAGAAAATCCACGATTTGCAGATAGCTGGGTCGGAAATCCTGCCCCCACTGGGATATGCAATGGGCCTCATCCACCGCCAGCATGGAAATCCGGATTCCCGCCACCGCCCGGCAAAATCCTTCCGTTTGCAGCCGCTCCGGGGCCACATAGATGATTTTATACATCCCCGCAGCCACGTTCCGGTAAACCAGCCGGATCTGGGCCGGGGTCAGGGAGCTGTTGATATAGGCCCCTGCCACTCCCACGCTCTTGAGCGCCATCACCTGATCCTTCATCAGGGAAATGAGGGGGGATACCACCAGGGTAATGCCCTCCATCATAAGCGCGGGAATCTGATAGCACAGGCTCTTTCCGCCCCCTGTGGGCATGATGCCGAACACATCCCGCCGGGCCAGCTGGGCCCGAATCAGGTCTTCCTGCCCCTCCCTAAAGGCTTCGTAGCCAAAGTATTTACTGAGAAGTTCCTGTATTTTTTCCATTTTCTACCTATCTTCTTTCCAAAAACAAGACATAGCTTTTACATCATACCACATGGACAGCCCAAAAAGCAACGGCTCTTTTCCCGGGGAATCTCCCAGAAAAAGAGCCGTCTGGATCAGGGATAAGAATCAGGCAATCCGGTTCAGGTCACCGGCTACCAGACCTTCGTTGAGGCGCATGGTATTGTTGGCGAAAATCATTTCATCTGCCCCAACCTCTTTGGCAAACTCCGTCAGGCTTCCGTCCCAGTAACGGTAGTCAATCTCATAGACAGTAGAATAGTGGTCCACAAGGAAGGGCATCAGGGCACAGCCAAAGGATTCCTTCACCACGATGCACACGGATCCGTCGGTGACACCGGGGTTGTGGAACTCGGTGAAGGGGTTATCTCCGGCAGCGAAGGTGCTGTACTTCATGGCCGCACCGTAGTCGCTTACATCGTTGATGATGGGCCAGTCAATCTTGGTACCATTCTTGTCCGTAAAGGTCATGGTGGCATTCCGGAAATAGGGGTAGTAGGCCGTGATGGTATCGGACACATCGGAGCTGATGTCCATATACTGGGTCAGGCTTCCCCGGAAGCCGGTGAAGTCCACGCTCTCCCGCTGCTCCAGAGTGTAGGGATTCACACCCTTGGCTTTGCAGAAAGCCTCGTAGGCATAGTAGGCACCTCTTGCAGTCCAGTGGTGGTCGGTCTTGAAATACAGGTACTCATCTCTGTGCTGCATCAGGTTGTCATAGCAGTCCACGCCAACTACATCTTCCGACAGCATGGACATGAGGGAAGCAATGGCCTCTCCCTGGTCGGCATAATCCTTCATCCGGGCCCGGATATCGTCCGGCAGCACAATGCCGATGGAGGTGGGCACCGGCAGGGCGTACACCTTGGTGATGCCCTTCAGATTCTCCGCAATTTTGTTCACAATATCCGCATATTCCTGGGTGGACTTTTCAATATACCGGAAGCCGTCAAAGCCGCTGTCGTCCACCTGGAAGATGGGGCTGCGGAAGGAATAGGTGCCGGACTTGCTGGTAAGGGTGGGGTAGCTGGCGGGGACTTCCGCAGTAGGGTCTGTGGGCTGGGTAGTCTCCTCCGTAGGCTGGGCAGTCTCCTCCGTGGGTTGGGTGGTTTCCGTGGGCTGGGTTCCCAACGCCTCTGCGCCATCAATCACAGACTGGGCCTTCTGGTAGTCCGGGCTGATGCACAGGATAATGGCGGTACCCTGCTGCCAGATAACTGCATTGTCAATCTTGGGCACTTCCTCCGGGATATAGCTCTGGAACTGGCTCCGCAGCTGCTGAACATGGGTCTTTACGCTGTTCATGGCAGCCTCCACCTCGGATTCCTGAGGGACGGTAATGAGGGCGACCTTATCGGCATAGTAGCCGCTGCCGGCATACATCTTCACCGTGGCCCCTTCCGGCAAATCCGGAAAATACATGGCGCCGCTGTCTCCCACGTCCTTGAGCTCTGTGTCATACTCCAGCTGGGTCAGCAGAGCCTGAAAAGCCGCCTGGGGATCCGTGGTCTTTTGGGCATCGTTTTGGTTGCCGCAGGCAGTCAGTCCCAATACGGACGCCAGCACCAACAGCAAGGCAACGGTGCGTTGAATGTGTTTCATGCAATCCACTTCTTTCTATTTTTGATTTCCGTGACTTCCCATGGGGAGAATCTTTAGCGCTACTTATGTTAACCCAAAATTCCCATTTTTGCAACCTAAAAAAAGGAAAATTTCTATGAATTTTGCCGCAATCTTTCCTTCATAATTTGTAATAAATATGTAATATGCTTCATTTTTCTCCTCATGCTGGTTTCCTTGGTTGAGGGGTGCCTTTTTCGCAAATCTGGGAAATACAAAAAAATTTCCCGGAAGCTATTGACAAACAGCCAATCTTTCGTTATAATACATCTCGCGTCTGGACGATTAGCTCAGCTGGTAGAGCATGCGCTTGACGTGCGCAGGGTCAGCGGTTCGAGTCCGTTATCGTCCACCATAAATCAGTCATCCGCCCGGATGGCTGATTTTTTATTATCATGGCCAAAAAAGGGAGCGTGCGGCTGCACGCTCCCTTTTGATTCTTTTAGCCCTGTACCAGACGGCACACCAGGTCCGTGTAGGCCACCGGGTCTTCCAGAGGCAGCTCTGCCATCAGCTGTGCCTGGCAGCACAGGAGGTTGGCGTAGTCCTTTGCCTTCTCGGGGTTTTCCGTCATGGCACCCTCCATGGCCTTTACCAGAGGATGCTCCGGGTTCAGCTCCAGGATTCTGTCCACCGGGAAGGCCATCTCCGGGTTCACCCGCTTCATGTACTTCTCCATCTCGAAGCTCATGCCGGGGCCGGGCACCATGGCGACCGGATGGTCACCCAGGTTGGCAGACAGGCGCACTTCCTTCACCTGCTCTCCCAGGCTCTCCTTCACGAAGGTGATAAAACCCTTCAGCTCCTCCGCCTTCTCCTGGATTTCCTTCTTCTCCTCCTCGGATTGCAGGCCCAAATCCTCCGTGGCTGCATTGCAGAAGGACTTTTCTGCGTAGGTCTGGAGGGTCTGGGGGATGAACTCGTCCACCTCGTCGGTAAACAGCAGCACATCATAGCCCTTATTGTCCAGGGTCTGAACCTGGGGGAGCTTGCCCAGCCGCTGGGTGCTCTCGCCGGAGATGTAGTAAATCTTCTCCTGGCCCTCGGCCATGGCATCCACATACTCCTGCAAGGTGATAAGCTTTCCCTGCTTGTGGCTGTAGAACATGAGCAAATCCTGGGTGGCTTCCTTGTGGACGCCGTACTCCCCTGCCACGCCGAACTTCAGCTGGCGGTTGAACACGGCGTAGAACTTCTCGTAGGTTTCCCGGTCGTTTTCCAGCATGGCTTTCAGCTCGGACTTGATCTTCTTCTCCACGCCCTTGGCAATCACCCGCAGCTGCCGGTCATGCTGCAGCATCTCCCGGCTGATGTTCAGGGACAGATCCTGGCTGTCCACCACGCCCCGGACGAAGCGGAAGTGCTCCGGCAGCAAATCCTCGCAGTTTTCCATAATCATCACGCCGGAAGAATACAGCTGCAGGCCTGCCTTGAAGTCCTTGGTGTTGAAGTCATAGGGGGCTCTGCCGGGGATATACAGCAAAGCCTTGAAGGACACGGTACCCTCGGCGCTGAAGTGGATGGTACGCAGGGGCTTGGTATAGTCAAAGAATTTCTCCCGGTAGAAGCTCTCGTACTCCTCCTGGGTCACATCCTTCTTGTTCCGCTGCCACAAAGGCACCATGGAGTTCAGGGTCTCCATCTCCTGATAGGACTCGTACTCCGGCTTGTCCTCGGGGCAGCCCTCTTTCAGGCGGGACTTGCTCACCTCCATGCGGATGGGGTAGCGGATATAGTCGGAATACTTCTTCACCAGGCTGCGGATCTCATACTCCTCCAGGAACTGGGAGTACTTCTCCTCCTCCGTGTCCGCCTTCAGGGTCATAATCACATCGGTACCGGCGGTGTCTCTCTCGGCAGGCTCTACGGTGTAGCCGTCCTCCCCGCCGGACTCCCACTTCCAGGCAGAATCCTCGCCGTACTTTCTGGAAATCACCGTGACCTTATCCGCCACCATAAAGGCTGCATAGAAGCCCACGCCGAACTGGCCGATGATGTCCACATCCTCGGTCTTTTCCATGCCCTGCTTGAAGCTAAGAGACCCGGACTTGCAGATGGTGCCCAGGTTCTCCTCCATCTCCTCCTTCGTCATGCCGATACCGTTATCGGATACGGTGAGGGTACGGTTCTGGGGGTCCCGGGTGATGGTGATGGCCAGCTTCTCCCGGTCCACGGAGACCTTATCGTCGGTAAGGGCGGTATAAGCCAGCTTGTCCATGGCGTCGGAGCCGTTGGAAATAATCTCCCGGAGGAAAATCTCCTGGTGGGTGTAGATAGAATGAATCATTAAGTCCAAAAGCCGTTTGGACTCCGCTTGAAACTGTTTTCTTTCCATAGTGCTATTTTCACTCCTTCTGATTTTTAGCACTCAATTTATCTGAGTGCTAAAATTATACCACACTCCCGGAAAAAAGCAACCCCCTGGAAAAAAGTTCTTTCTTTATTCATAACTTTGTGCTATGATTATACTGTATAGTTATGTGTATCGGGGCGGAAACACCCTTTTCTGTCCAAAATCAATTCACCACCATGAAGGAGAAGTTATGATTACTGTCAGCAATTTAGGTATGCAATTTGGCGGGCAATGGCTGTTCCAGCACGTTGACCTGCAATTCCTGCCGGGAAACTGCTATGGCATTATCGGCGCCAACGGTGCCGGCAAGTCCACCTTCCTGCGGATTCTCACAGGCGAGCTGGACTCCACCACCGGCAGCGTATCCATCGAGCCGGGCAAGCGGATGTCCGTTCTGAAGCAGAACCAGAACGCCTATGACGAATACACCGTTCTGGACACGGTGATTATGGGCAATCAGCACCTGTACGATGTGATGAAGGAAAAGGACGCCATTTACGAAAAGCCCGACTTCACCGATGAGGACGGCATCCGGGCCTCGGAGCTGGAGGCGGAGTTTGCGGAAATGGGGGGCTGGGAAGCCGAGTCCGACGCCTCCCGGCTGCTCCAGGGTCTGGGAATTCCCACGGAGCTGCACTATGATATGATGGGCAATACCGACCCCCGGTTGAAGGTGAAGGTGCTGCTGGCCCAGGCTCTGTTCGACAATCCCGACATCGTCATGCTGGACGAGCCCACCAACAACTTAGACATTGAGGCCATCAACTGGCTGGAGGATTTCCTGCTGGACTTCCCCGGCATGGTCATTGCCGTGTCCCACGACCGCCACTTCCTGAACACCGTCTGCACCCATACGGTAGATATTGACTACGGCAAAATCAAGATGTATGTGGGCAACTACGACTTCTGGTATGAGTCCTCCCAGCTGGTGCAGGCTCTGATCCGGAACAAGAACAAGCGGAACCAGGAGAAGATTGAAGAGCTGCAGCTGTTCATTCAGCGTTTCTCCGCCAACAAGGCCAAGGCCAAGCAGGCTACCGCCCGCCGGAAGCTGCTGGACAAGCTGACGGTAGAGGAAATGCCCTGCTCCACCCGCCGTTATCCCTTCGTGGGCTTCCAGCCGGAGCGGGAGCTGGGCAAGGACATTCTCACGGTAAAGGATGTTTCCGTCACCGTGGACGGCCAGAAGCTGCTGGACAACGTTTACTTTGTGGTGGGCAAGACCGACAAGATTGCCTTTGTGGGTGAAAACGAGCTGGCTCAGACCGCTCTGTTCCAGATTCTCATGGGAGAGCTGGAGCCGGACGAGGGCTCCATCAAGTGGGGCATTTCCACCAGCCGGAGCTATCTGCCCAAGGACAACACCCCCTACTTCGAGGGCAACACCGAGCCCCTGGTGGACTGGCTGCGGCAGTACTCCGCCAAGAAGGACGACGTGTACCTCCGGGGCTTCCTGGGACGGATGCTCTTCTCCGGCGAGGATGCCTTCAAGCCCGTAAACGTCCTCTCCGGTGGTGAGAAGGTCCGGTGTATGCTCTCCAAGATGATGCTCTCCGGTGCCAACGTGGTGCTGCTGGACCAGCCCACCAACCATCTGGACATGGAATCCATCCAGGCAGTGAACAAGGGTCTGGAAGCCTTCCCCGGTGTGGTGCTTCTGGCCTCCCACGACCACGAGATGCTCACCTCCGTGTGTAACCGGGTCATTGCCTTCCAGCCCGACGGCACCATTGTGGACCGGTACGGCACCTATGACGACTATCTCAGATGGATGTCTGAGCAGAAAGGAAAGTAACCATGGAAAAGATTTTGGATCTGATTACCCAAAAGGTATCGGAGGCTTTGCGGGAGGCCGGCTACGAAGCTTCCTACGGCAAGGTCACCGTATCCAACCGGCCAGATTTGTGCCAGTTCCAGTGCAACGGCGCCCTGTCTGCTGCCAAGCAGTACAAGTGCGCTCCCATTCAGATTGCCAACGCTGTGGCTGAAAAGCTCCAGTCCCCGGACTTTTCCATGATTCAGGCTGTGATGCCCGGATTTTTGAATCTGAATGTCAGCGACGAATTTTTGGCCTCCTATCTGGAGCAGATGCGCACCGCCCCCGGTCTGGGCATTCCCAAAACCGGCGAGGGCAAGACCCTGGTGGTGGACTACGGCGGACCCAATGTGGCAAAGCCTCTGCACATCGGCCATCTCCGCTCCGCCATCATTGGCGAGAGCCTGAAGCGGATTTACCGTTTCTTCGGATACAACACCATCGGTGACATTCACCTGGGTGACTGGGGATTACAGATGGGGCTGATCATTGCAGAGCTTCAGGAGCGGCAGCCGGAGCTTCCCTACTTTGACCCGGACTTTACGGGAGAGTACCCGGGGGAAGCCCCCTTCACCATCTCCCAACTGGAGGAGATTTACCCCACCGCCTCTGCCAAGAAGAAGGAAGACCCGGATTTTGCGGAAAAGGCTCACAACGCCACCTTCCAGCTTCAGCAGGGCCGCCGGGGCTACCGGGCGCTGTGGCAGCACATTATGAAAATCTCCGTTGCCGACCTAAAGAAAAATTATGACAACCTGGATGTGCATTTTGAAAGCTGGCTGGGTGAGTCTGACGCCGACCCTTATATCCCTCCCATGATTGAAGACCTGAAGGCCCGGGGCCTGACGGTGGAAAGCGAGGGTGCGCTGGTCATTCCCGTAGCCCGGGAGGATGACAAGAAGGAAGTGCCCCCCTGTATTCTGGTCAAGTCTGACGGCGCCTCCATTTACGCCACCACAGACCTGGCTACCATGGTCCAGCGGATGCAGGACTTTGCCCCCCAGAAGATGCTGTATGTGACGGACAAGCGCCAGAGCCTGCACTTTGAGCAGGTATTCCGGGCCGCCAAGCTCTCCGGCATTGTGCCGGAGGATGTGGAGCTGGAGCATCTGGGCTTCGGCACCATGAACGGCAAGGACGGCAAGCCCTTCAAGACCCGGGACGGCGGCGTCATGCGGCTGGAGCAGCTGATTGCAGACATCACCGCTTTCGTCCGCTCCAAGGTGGTGGAAAACCAGATTGTATCCGCCGACCAGGTGGATGAGACCACCAAGAAGATTGCCATGGCCGCCCTCAAGTACGGCGACCTGAGCAACCAGCCCACCAAGGACTATGTATTCGACATGGACCGGTTCGCCGCCTTCGAGGGCAACACCGGCCCCTATATCCTCTACACCATTGTGCGGATCAAGTCCATTCTTGCCAAGTACGGCCCCTGGGAGAATCTGCCCATTCAGCCCCCCGCCAACCCTTATGCCCGGGATCTGATGCTGGTAATTCCCAGAGTGTCCACGGCTTTGGAGGCCGCCCTTTCCGGCTCCGCCCCCAATCAGATTTGCGCTTACATCTATGAGCTGGCAGGCGCCGTCAACAAGTTCTATCATGAGACCCGGATTCTGGGTGAGGAAAACAAGCAGCTGCAGGCGGGCTACATCGCCCTTATGGGACTGGCCAAAAATGTCCTTGAAACCTGCATTGACCTGCTGGGTTTCTCCGCCCCTGAAAAAATGTAAGAAAGTCCCCCATTTCTCAGGAAATGGGGGATTTTTACGTCTTATTTTTCCTTATCTTCCGGTTTATGCTTATGGGTGAAATTTTCCATGGCTTTCAGGCCCTTCATCATTTCCCGTTTGGCCCGGGACCGCTGCCGCTTTTCCTTGAACCGGGAAACCAGCTCCGGCGGCTGCTCCTGCAGCTTATCCCCAGCCACGTCCCGCTTGTCCAGGCGGTTGTGGGTCCACTCCCGCAGGAGGGTATACAGGACGGAAACCACCGGAATCATCAAGAACATACCAAGAACGCCCATGAGCTCTCCACCAATGCCGATGGCGAACAGCACCCACATACCGGACAGGCCGATGGAGGTGCCCACCACCTTGGGGTAAATCATGTTGCCCTCAATCTGCTGAATCACCAGGAACATAATCACAAACCAGAAGGCCTGCACCGGGTCGGAAATCAGAATCAGGAATGCCCCGATAATGCAGCCGGCCCAGGCACCCACCACCGGGATAAAGGCGGTGACCGCCACCAGCACGCTGATCAGGGGAATATAGGGCATCCGGAAAATAGCCATGGCAACGGCGAAAAGTCCGCCCAAAATGCAGACCTCAATGCACTGTCCGGACAGGAAGTTGGAGAAGGTGGCGTTGCTCAGTCGCAGCACCTTCACCACATAGTCCGCATGGCTCTCTTTCAGGAAAGCATAGGCAAGCTTTCTTCCCTGCCGGGCCAGCAGCTCCTTCTGAAACAGGGCATAGACCGCAAAGACGATGGCGATGAAGGCATCCATCAGCACACCCACAAGGCCGCCAATGGCAGTCAGGGCCGTGGTCAAAATGGTAGACAGGCTGTTGCCCACCAGGGTCAGACCCTGCTGCACCAGTCCCGCCCAATCCAGCTTGCTCAGCTCGGTATTTTCCTGAATCCACTGCATAAGCTGGGGGTTCTCCGCCAGTGTCCGGTTTACCCACGCCTCTACCTCTTTCAAAAATGCAGCAACTGCCGGGTACAAAGAGGCAATGGTTTTGGCCAGCTGGGGAATCAACAGGGAAAATACCGCCGTAATCACCAGGGCCCCGCAAACAAGGGTCAGAAGCAGTGCAATGCTCCGGCGCAAGCCTGCTTTTTGAACGAATTTGAGATGCCGCTCAAAAAACCGCATGGGAACATTCAAAATAAAGGCAATTACTGCGCCCACAATGAAGGGTGACAGGGTGCGAATGGCAAAGCTCCACACGCCGCTGGCAAGCTGGGGCTCGTTCAAAAGCCAGTATAGAATGATTCCGGCGCATACCACCGCCAGCAGACGTTTGAAATTCTTTTTATCCAATTCCAAGGGAATACCTCCTTATTTCTTGGCAGCTTCCAGCAGCCGGCAAAGCTCCTCCACCGCCTCATCGCCGGTAGACCAGCTGGTACACAGGCGGATGGCCCGGTGGGTTTCGTCCACCGGCCCCATGTCCGTATACAGCACCTTTTGGGAAAGGGTCTTCAAAGTGCTGACAGGCAATATGGGGAAAATCTGGTTGGTGCTGCCGGGGACAAGCACAGGAACAGCTGCCTCTTCCAGGGTTTTACGGATTCGGTCTGCCTGGTCATTGGCCTTTTGGGCAATGCGGAAGTAAAGTCCGTCTTCCAGAAGGGCTTCAAATTGCAGCCCCAGAAGCCAGCCTTTTGCCAGCATGCCTCCCTGGCGCTTGATCATATACCGAAAATCTCCCGCAAGCTCCGGGTTGGCAATCACCACCGCCTCACCGAACATGGCGCCCACCTTGGTGCCGCCTATGTAGAACACATCACACATCCGGGCCAAATCCTGCAAATTCACATCGCAGTCCTTCGCCGTCAGGCCGTAGCCCAGCCGGGCACCGTCCAGGAACAGATACAGGCCATACTGCCGGCAGACCCGGTGCAGCGCCTCCAGCTCCTGCCGGGTATACAGGGTTCCCAGCTCCGTGGGATAGGAGATATAGACCATTTTGGGCTGCACCTCATGGGCAGGGTCCTCCTGGCTTTGGTGGCTCTCCATCAGCTGCTCCACCTGAGCCGCCGTAACCTTGCCGTCCCGGGAGGGCAGGGCCAGCACCTTGTGCCCCGTAGCCTCCACGGCGCCGGTTTCGTGGACATGGATATGGCCACTCTGGGCCGCTATCACAGCCTGGTAGGGCCGCAGGGCTGCGGCAATCACCGTCAGATTGGTCTGGGTACCCCCCACCAGAAAGTGCACCGCCAGGTCCTCCCTGCCGCACAGCCGCCGGATGGTATCCGCAGCCTTTCCGCACAGTTCGTCCTGTCCGTAGCCGGGGAAGTCTCTCTGGGAAAGCCGGTCCAGCCGCCGGAGAATCTCCGCATGGCAGCCGGCATGATAATCGTTTTGAAAATAGAGCAAACTCTGCGCCCCCTTTGTATTCTTTCCCTATCATATCGGTTTTCCCCGCCCCTGTCAAGAACTCCCGGGAAATACCCCCTTGCCATTTGCACAATTTCCTCTCATATTCTTCCCGGGGATTTCATAATCTTTCCATGGCAGAACACAGCAGGGAGGGGAAATCATGGCAGATACGATTGAGGATAGAGCCTGCGAACTGGCTGTGTACATGATTGAGACCGGTGCTACCGTCCGGGCCGCCGCCAAACGCTTTGGAATTTCCAAATCCACGGTGCATAAGGATCTTTCCCAGCGATTGCCTCAATGCAACCGGCTGCTTTATCAGCAGGTGCGGCAGGTATTGGAAACCAACAAGGCACAACGGCACATCCGGGGCGGTCTGGCCACCCAGAAAAAATACCGTTCCCTGGAAAAGCCGTGAACACAGAAATGGGACTGCCTTCCGGCAGTCCCATTGACCTTACAGGTCATCTGCATCCTGTACAGGCTTTTCGTAAGGCTCCTCCGGCCGGCCGGTATAGCTGCCCTGGGGGTCTGTGTTGATTTTTTTCTTATTCTTCTCCATATGCCCACCTCCCGGTAAAAAGGATGCCGCTTTTGACGATTTTTATACCCTTTTGTTGCTTTTCCTCCCAAAATATGCTATACTCCCCCACAAGAGGTGAGCGTATGTTTTCTGTTACCCTGATTTGTATGGGAAAGCTGAAGGAAAAATTCTACACCGCAGCCGCATCGGAATACGAAAAGCGGCTGCAGGGCTATTGTCAATTCAAGCTTCTGGAGCTGCCGGAGGTGCGGCTGCCGGAGAATCCTTCCCCGGCGGAGATTGCCGCAGGTCTTGACAAAGAGGCGGAGGCCATTCTGGGAAAAATCCCCAAAGGTGCCTGGTTCTGCGTCCTGACCCCGGAGGGGAAGCTCCTGTCCTCCGAGGCGCTGGCCCGGCAGATGGAGCAGGTAAAGCTCAGCGGCAAAGGCAGCGCCTGCTTTTTGATCGGCTCCTCCTTCGGCATTGCCCCCCAGGTAAAGGCCCGGGCGGATCTGAAGCTCTCCATGAGCCCCATGACCTTTCCCCATCACCTGGCAAGGGTGATGGTGCTGGAACAGCTGTACCGGGCGGAGGCCATTCAGGCCGGGAGCAAATACCACAAATAAACCGGCGGATTCCCCCGCCGGTTTTTTTCAAAATTCCCCTGTGGCGTACATCACCGCAGACAAGGCGCAAAGGGGCGCCGTTTCACACCGAAGGATTCGTTTCCCCAGAGTGCAGACCTGAAGCCCTGCCTCCTGAGCCTTCTCCACCTCAGAAGCCTCCAGTCCCCCTTCCGGGCCGGTGAGCAGGCTCAACGTGGTGCCGGCGAACCCGGTCATGGCCATCTGCAAGGTGGTGGCCTGCTCGTTTTCGTAAAACAAAAATCCGGAATCTGCCTGGGCTGCCCGCCCCAGGGCCTCCCGGTAGCTACCCAGCACCAGCACCTGGGGAATCCGCCCCCGGCCGGACTGCTCGGCAGCAGAGGCGGCAATCTTCTGCCACCGCTCCAGCTTCTTTTGGAGACTCTTGACATCCGGGCGGGAGACGCACCGGGCGGAGGGGAAGGCCACAATCTCGTAAGCTCCCAGCTCCGTGGCCTTTTGAATCACGTGCTCCAGCTTATCCCCTTTGGGAAAGGCCATGTATACACTCACCCGAACCCGGGCTTCCGCACAGCTCTCCCGGCGCTCCAGCACCGCAAGCGCCAGCCCCTCCGGGGTCAGATTCTCCACCTGGCAAAGACATTCCTGCCCCTGCCCGTCGCATAAAAGCACCTGCTCCCCCGGTTTCAGGCGAAGGACCCTGGCATGGGCTGCGTTATCCCCTGTCAGGCAAGGGGTCGGCCCAGCCATCTCCTCCGGCGTTACAAAAAATCGGGTCATATAGAACCGCTCCTTTTCCGCAGTTTTTTCCAGTATACCACAGTTCCCCCGGGAAAACAACCGCAAGCCCCGGCGGATTTTTCCTGAAAAATCTATTGACAAATCCTTACACCTAAGCTATAATAGCTTGGCGTAGCTGCGAGAGTGTTGGAATGGTAGACAAGCACGTTTGAGGTGCGTGTGGTCAACGCCGTGTGGGTTCGAGTCCCATCTCTCGCACCAGAAAAAAGGACAAGTCGTTTCGACTTGTCCTTTTTTCAGTGAAATCCACCCTGTTGGTGGGTGAAATCACTGCGGTGGTAGGTGGGTTTTATTTCACGGATAACCGGAGGTTTTCCGTGAAATATCCATTTCGGTTAGTTATAATAAATCCAAAATACTTTTATCAACAGGGTGTACACCGATACCGGCACGTTCAGCATTGACAATTGATAATGCTGTAGCACTAGATACTCCCATGGCACTGGCTTCATTTTCCTAGCATTCCTTGGTAATCTCCCCTAAATTGGGTCGTTTATTAATATCAATCACCGGAAGTTCCTGGGATACAGATACGTTATAAGTTTCCAGAATGTTTTTGAATCGAAGGTATCTTTCAACCCATTCCATATCCGGCAATGACGGACAACATACTGCACAGGGCGCATAGCGATTGCAACTGCGTTTTATCGAAAATGCATTGATTGGGAAAAGACGATTAGCATAACGACAGGTTGATCTGTGATATTTCGAGTTATACGTAGCATTGCCGCCCAAATAAAATGTATATTTTTCACCCCACTTGAAGTTGTAGGTGAATTGACTTGTTGGTAAATCGTCACTTCCAATATACTCTCCCCGGGGTGCATCGCAAAGATAATACAAATAATGCGTTCCTTTTTTTCTTATCATTTCGTCATTTATTTTCCCCAATTCTTCGCAAAATTTTGCTCGCTCTCTTTTAAATTTTTCCTCATATTGAACTTTCTGTCGTTTTTTATCCCTGATTTGATTTCGGATAATAAAACACATTATCGCAATTATTCCCAAAAAGGCCAGAACCAGGATACAGACTTTCCAAATTTCCATTTTTACTGCCCCCTTTTCTGAAAATGCTTGTGTACTTGACGGTTTCCTGTCTCCTCCATTTCCTCCTATATCTTCCGGCATAGGATACGTATAGGTCTCATAACCTGAGTTATTATCCGAAATTACAGCAGAATTATCTCCTGTTTTGTCTTCAAAATTGTAAGGACAGTCCAAAGTACCGTCTCCATCCATATCGTAATGGTCATGAGCTGGATATCCATGATGATAGTGATATTCCCCCGTACCCTGGTCATAATGACCTCCTTGAGAATCCGTTCTTCCCGGATGGGCATGTGCAGTGACGGCGAAACAGCAAAACAAGCAAATCGCAGCAAGTATTATAATTGCACTCTTTCTTTGCATTCAACTCCTCCTTTTTTCTCATTGTAACGCATATTTCTGAAATATCAACACAAATTTAGTATAGTTAGCCTTAGTAACGAAGATGCCTTTGCTCTAGTCACTTAAACTGAATTTTCAATCAAAAACCGGCAATTGGGGATGGTGGCAGCGGTTGACTTTCCACATGCACAACGATACAATAAAAGTGAGGCATTCCTTCGCTATTTGGCGGGGGGGTGCTTCATTTTTGCATTAAGGAAATATTCTGACTACCTTAGGGCTGGAATCAATTTTGGGGCAGGGGTAAAAACCCCTTGCATTCCTCACAAAAATGTGATACTATTCTTGTTGATATGTAATGGCTATGAATGGGCTGCCCCAGGCGGTAACTCCCATACAGCGAGGACGGATTGGTGTGAGCCGTCCTGGGGGTGCGGACGGGCCTTCTCCCAGGAGCTGCCGCCTGAAAGATAAGTAGGGTGTGCCGGGTGACTCCGTTATGGGCCTTTGGTGTAGCAGCACCGAGAGTGCGCCGAACGGCGAATTGCGGGTGGTACCGCGGAGGTCAATGCCTTCGTCCCCAGTGGGACGGGGGTTTCTTTTTTTACCCCAAATGTTTTATCTCAATGTAAAGGAGATCAGAAAATGAAAGAACAATTGGCACAAATCAAGCAGCAGGCTGTAGAAGCCCTGCAGCAGGCCCAGACCCCTGCCCAGCTGGAGGATCTGCGGGTTCGGTTCCTGGGCAAGAAGGGCGAGCTCACCGCAGTGCTGAAGCAGATGGGCAAGCTCTCCCCGGAGGAGCGTCCTGTTATGGGACAGCTGGCAAACGCCGTCCGGGCGGAGATTGAGGAAATGCTGGAAAAGCAAAAGGCTGCTGCCCAGGCTGCCGCTCTGGAGGCCAAGCTGGCCTCTGAAGCTCTGGACGTGACCATCCCGGGCAAGAGCGTGGTGCTGGGCCATGCCCACCCCATGAATCAGGTTTTGCAGCAGATCAAGGATCTGTTTGTGGGCATGGGCTATCAGATTGTGGACGGCCCGGAGGTGGAGCTGGCAGACTACAACTTCACCAAGCTGAACATTGAGGAAGGACACCCCTCCCGGGACCGTTCCGACACCTTCTACTTCACCGATGACGATTCCGTCCTCCTGCGGACCCAGACCAGCCCCATGCAGATTCGGGTGATGGAAAACGCCAAGCCCCCCATCTGCATCCTGGCTCCCGGCCGGGTTTACCGGAAGGACGAGGCAGACGCCACCCACTCCCCCATGTTCCACCAGATTGAAGGTCTGGTAATTGACGAGCACATCACCATGGGCGACCTGAAGGGTGCTCTTGTGACCCTCATGAAGAAGCTCTACGGCGAGGAGGCGGTGATGCGGTTCCGTCCCCACCACTTCCCCTTCACAGAGCCCAGCTGCGAAATGGATATGCAGTGCCACAAGTGCCACGGCACCGGCGAGGTGGACGGTCAGGTCTGCTCCACCTGCCACGGCGAGGGCTGGATTGAGCTGCTGGGTGCCGGTATGGTGCACCCCAAGGTGCTGGAGGGCTGCGGCATTGACCCGGAGAAGTACTCCGGCTTTGCCTTCGGCATGGGCCTGGAGCGGATGGCCATGCGCCGCACCCGAATCAACGACCTGCGTCTGATTTTCGAAAACGATGTCAGATTCCTGAATCAGTTCTAAGGAGGATACCAGGATGAAGCTGAACAGAAAATGGATTAACGAAGAATTTGTGGACCTTTCCTCCGTTTCCGACAAGGAATTTGTGGAGAAAATGACCATTTTCGGACAGAAGGTGGAAACCTATGAGCCCATGGACAAGGAAATCAAGAATGTAGTAGTGGGCAAGGTGGTTTCCATCGTCCGCCATGAAAATTCCGACCATATGTGGATCTGCCAGGTGGATGTGGGACAGGATGAGCCTGTGCAGATTGTCACCGGTGCCCAGAATGTCCACCAGGGCGATCTGGTGCCTGCAGCCCTCCACAACTCCTGGCTGCCCGGCGGCATTCACATCACCAAGGGCAAGCTCCGGGGGGAAAAGTCCAACGGAATGCTCTGCTCTTTGAAGGAGCTGGGGCTGACCCTGGGGGATTTCCCCTACGCCATTGAGGACGGCATCTGGATTATCCAGGAGGACTGCCAGCCCGGCGACGACATCAACAAGGTCATCGGCAACGACGACACGGTTGTGGATTTTGAAATCACCAACAACCGTCCCGACTGCTACTCCATCATAGGTCTTGCCCGGGAAGCTGCCGCCGCCTTCGGCAAGCCCATGCGCCACCACGAGCCGGTGGTAAAGGGCAGCGATGCCGGCTCCATGTACGACAAGCTGGATGTGGAGGTGGAGGCGGAAAACCTGTGCAACCGCTACACCGCCCGGATGGTGGCCAATGTGAAAATCGGCCCCTCCCCCAAGTGGATGCGTCAGCGGCTTCGTGCCAACGGGGTGCGGCCCATCAACAACATCGTGGACATCACCAACTATGTGATGCTGGAATACGGTCAGCCCATGCACGCCTTTGACTACCGGTATGTAGGCTCCGGCAAAATCGTTGTCCGGGAGAGCCGGGAGGGTGAAACCCTCACCACCCTGGACGGCAATGTGCGGAACCTGAAGCCCGGTATGCTGGTGATTGCGGACGAAGAAAAGCCCATCGGTCTTGCCGGCATCATGGGCGGCGAGAACTCCGAAATTCTGCCGGACACCACCACCGTGGTCTTTGAGTCTGCCAACTTCGACGGCACCTCCATCCGTCAGACCGCCCTGGCTCTGGGTATGCGTACCGAGTCCTCCGGCAAGTTTGAAAAGAATCTGGACCCCATGATGACCGTTCCGGCGGTTCAGCGGGCCTGCGAGCTGGTGGAGCTGCTCTCCTGCGGCGATGTGATGGACGGCATGGTGGACATTCTCAACTATGTCCCCGCCCCCAAGACTCTGGAGCTGGAGCCGGAGAAGATCAATGCCCTGCTTGGCACCAACATTCCCAGAGAGGACATGGTCAAGTATCTGAACCTGCTGGAGATCCCCGTGGAGGGCAACACCATTCATGTCCCCTCCTGGCGGCCTGACCTGAACCTGATGGCTGACATTGCCGAGGAAGTGGGCCGCTCCTACGGCTACAACGAGATTCCCATCACCGCCTTCAAGAACGCCACCCAGGGCGGCTACTCCCCGGAGATGCTTCTGGAGGCCAAGGCCGGGGCTGCCTGCCGTGCCGTGGGCTTCAGCGAAATCATCACCTACTCCTTCGTGTCCCCCAGCATCTTTGATCAGATTCGCCTGGGTGCCGACTCTCCCCTGCGGAACACCCTGAAGATTCAGAACCCTCTGGGGGAGGATACCTCTGTGATGCGGACCACCGCTCTGCCCTCCATGCTGGACATTCTGGCCCGGAACTCCGCCAACCACAACAAGGCCGCCAAGCTCTATGAGCTGGCAAAGGTCTATCTGCCGGTGGAGGGCCAGGTGCTGCCCCAGGAGCCCAAGTATCTGATGCTGGGCACCTACGGTGCCGGGGAGGACTTCTTCTCCCTGAAGGGTGAGCTGGACGCAGTGCTGGAGGCTCTGAGATTGCCGGCAGCCCAGTACACCGCCGACACTGCCAATCCCTCCTACCATCCCGGCCGGTGTGCCCGGATTACCATTGGCGGTGAGGATGTGGGCTGCATGGGTCAGATTCATCCCCTGGTGGCTGGCAACTATGGTATGGACTGTGAAGTATACTGCGCTGAAATCCGGTTTGACAAGCTCCTTGCCTTGCAGCTGCCGGAGGCCACCTATGTGCCCCTGCCCAAGTATCCCGCTGTCACCCGGGACCTGGCAATCCTCTGCCGGGAGGAAGTGACGGTGGGTGAGGCTGAGGCCGTCATCACCCAGGCCGCCGGAAAGCTCCTGCGGAACATCCGTCTCTTCGACGTGTACCGGGGTACCGGTGTGCCGGAAGGCAAGAAGAGCCTGGCCTTCTCCCTGGAGCTGCGGGCGGACGACCGCACCCTCACCGACACCGATTCCGAAACCGTCACCAAAAATGTACTGGATGCCCTGGAGAACCAGCTGGGAGCGGTATTGCGGTAAGAAATTTTTAATTTTCCGTAAAAACCCTTTACACTTTCCCTTTTTTCGGGTATAATGTATCCAATATTCGGAAGGAGGTCGTTCCCATGACGGACAATTCCAGAAGTACCATTAAGTTTAAGGTTCCCGGTGAAGATAAGGATGAGATGCGTTCCGTTCTGCGCAGTGTGTTCGACGCCCTCACCGAAAAAGGCTACAATCCCATCAACCAGATTGTGGGCTATCTTCTCACGGAGGACCCCACCTATATCACCAACTACAACAACGCCCGGAGCATGATCTGCAAGATTGACCGGGACGAGCTGTTGCAGGAGCTGGTTCGGTGCTACTTGTTCGATAAGGCGTAAGGAATTCACAGGAGGCTTTTGCCCTGCAAAAGCCTCCACCATTATCAGGAGGTTTTTATGGCTGAGGAAAAGGGTATTCTCACTTACAAAGGACATCCGCTGATGCGGAAAGATAATCTGATTTATTACGGCTCCATGGCCGACAGCCACATTGTCATGCTCCAGGTGCTGGAGACCAAGAAGGTCAACGATCTGGATGTGGCTACCCGGGTCAGCGTGCAGCTGCAGCTCACCGACCCCTCCGCCCGCAGCCGGGACCGGGTGGTGAAAAAGAGCGAAAAGCCCGGTCTTTACAACGCCCTGGATGTGGGCTGTGTCTGGCTGGAGCGGGCTCTGGCCGGTAAATAAAGGATTTTCTGCCGTCGGTTTATTACCGGCGGCAGTTTTTTTCATATTTTCAGGGGTTTTGCACAGCCTAAGAAAAAAAGGATGGTGAACCCCATGGCAAATTATAAAGTCGGGCGGCAGAGCTTCCGCCTTCCCAATCCCCCGGTGATTACCGCCTGGGCAAGCGTTGCCGGGAAAAAGGAATCCCAGGGGCCTTTGGGCAGCTTTTTTGATGTGACAGGCCAGGACCCTTACTGGGGGCAGAAAACCTGGGAGCAGGCGGAAAAGCGGATGCAGCAGCTGGCCCTGGAAACCCTGGCCAAGAAGGCCGGCATCTCCACCCGGGATTTTAACCTGGTGTTCTCCGGGGATTTGCTGAACCAGTGTATCGGCTCCTCCTTCTCCCTGCGGAACACCGGCATTCCCCATCTGGGACTGTACGGCGCCTGCTCCACCATGTCGGAAAGTCTGCTGCTGGCCGCCATGACCGTAGGAGGCGGCTTTGCCAGAAACGCCGTGGCTATGACCTCCTCTCACTTTGCCTCCTCGGAGCGGCAGTACCGCTTCCCCCTGGGCTACGGCGGACAGCGCACCCCCACCGCCCAATGGACGGTCACCGGCTCCGGTGCCGCTCTGGTGGAAGAAGCGGGCACCGGGCCCAGAATCACCGGCTGCACCATCGGTACCGTCCGGGATCTGGGGATTCAGGATGCCAACAACATGGGCGCTGCCATGGCCCCTGCGGCCTTTTACACCATAAAAGCCCACCTGGAGGATTTTTCCCGCACACCGGAAGACTTCGATCTGATTGTAACGGGAGACTTGGGGCAGCTGGGAAAGGATGCCCTTCTCATGCTGGGGCAGGAGGAGGGACTTTCCCTGGGGGGAAAAATCGCCGACTGCGGCACCATGATTTTTGATGCCACCCGGCAGGATGTCCACTCGGGAGGCTCCGGCTGCGGCTGCAGCGCCGTCACATTGTGCGGGTATCTGCTGGACAAGGTGAAAAAGGGTGAGCTCCGAAGGATTCTGTTCTGCGGAACCGGAGCCCTCCTTTCCCCCGTGTCCACCCAGCAGGGACTGCCCATCCCCGGGGTCTGCCACGGGGTATCCATTGAGGGAGGCTGAGAATATGGACTATGTAAAAGCGTTTTTGGTGGGCGGGTTCCTGTGCGCCATCGCCCAGGTGATTATTGACAAAACCAAGCTGACCCCAGCCAGATTTCTGGTTTCCTATGTGGTGACCGGGGTGATTCTGGGGGGACTGGGGCTGTATGAGCCCCTGGTGAACTTTGCCGGGGCCGGGGCTACCGTTCCCCTGACGGGATTCGGCTACGCCCTGGCAAACGGTGTGAGAAAAGCCGTGGAGGAACAGGGCTTTCTGGGGATTCTCACCGGGGGGCTGGCCGCCTGCGCCGGAGGCATTACCGCCGCCATGGTGGCAGGGCTTCTTGCCAGTTTCTTTTTCCGGGCCAGGGATAAATCCTGAAAAACCGGGTAAGCTATCCTTGCGGACAAGTCCGCAGTATAAAATCGGAGGATTCGAATCATGAACAACCAGAACAAGCAGCAAAATCAGTCCCAGAACAAGCGTCAGCAGGGTGCCGAGAACACCAAGGAACAGTGCACCAAGTCTCAGAACCAGAAATAAAATTTTGCCGCCGGAAAAAGCCCGGCGGCAAAATTTTTATTCCGTTACTTCTGCAAAAGCCCCCATGTGGAAAAAGTACAAAAGTTTTTTCTTTACCGGCTTTTGGAAGATTTTTTCCATGGCCTTTCCGTAGGCCATGATTTGGGGGGCGTAGCGACGGACGGCGGCTTCCAAAGAATCCTTCGTTACATGGTCGGTCTTGAAGTCCACCACCGTGATGGAATCTTCCACCATGGCGCAGTCCACCACACCTTGCAGGAGAATCTTCTCTCCAATCATGGAAGGCTCCCGACTCTGGGCATCCACCAGAATGGAGAATTTGAACTCCCGGAGAACCTTGGGGGCTGCACACAGGGCTTTGCCCACCTCTGTTGCAAAGAAAGCATAAATCTTCTCCGGGCGGATTCCCATACACTCCTCCCGGGTGAGGAAGCCCTCTTCCTCCATCCGGGCGATTTCAGAGTTTACATAATCAAGGCTCATGTCCTTTTGGAAGCGGATATGCTCCATGAGGGTGTGGACGGCGTTGCCATAGTCCTTCCCCTGGGGGGTTCCCCCGGCAAAGCTGGGCTTACGCCACACCCGCTCCGGCTGGCGCACCTGGGCTGCCTCCGCCACCTCCTGATCCTTCGGTCTGCCTTTCAGCTGGGTGGCTGTCTGCTTGGAGGGGGTCTGGGTTGCGGCGGTATAGGGGTAGGAAAAATGAAGGAATTTTTCCATTTTTCTCAGGATTTCCGGTTCTATTTCCTGAATTTTTGCACTTTGGGTTTCCGTTTGGGCAGACAGGGGCTCCCCTTCCACCACCCGGATTTTCCAGGGAATCTCCTGAACCTGGGAGCAGTTGGGCTTGCCCCCTAAGGCAAACAGGGCTCCCGCCTCCGTCCGGTGCAGGGCTGTATACAGCACCCAGGTGCCGGGGCAGTCCACATCCCAGGTCAGAAGCAAGGGGTCTGTCACGTCCATCCGGCGCACAAGGCCGGTCAGCTCTTTTGAGAGATTCTTCTGGGCGTAGGTCATAATCAGCCGGTCCTTGGCCCGGGTCATAGCCACGTACAGCACCCGCATTTCCTCGGAAATGGTGCTGTCCACGATTTTGGCTGCGATGGCCCGCTTGGCAATGGTAGGATACCGCACCCGCTGGTCTGTATTTACCCATGACAGGCCCAGGCCCAGCTCCTTGTGGCACAGCACCTGATCCCGGGCGCTTTCCTGGTTGAAGCTCCGGGAGAGGCCGCACAGGAATACCACCGGAAATTCCAGTCCCTTGGATTTGTGGATGCTCATAATGGTGACGGCGCCGGAGCTGCCCTCCTGGGCCGGGGCGGTGACGCCCTTTTCCTCCAAAGCCTGCAAATAATCCAGAAACTGTCCCAAATCCTTATGACCGTTTCGCTCATAGTCCTCTGCCAGCCGGCAGAAGGCTTGCAGGTTCCCCGGCTGTCCTTCCTCCATGGCACCATACAGGCTGTCCATCCGGGTCAGGGCGAAAATATCCTGCAGGAGCTTACTCACATCGTTCATTCTGGCCTGGGCCCGGAGCTTTCCCAGCAGCTCCAGAAACGCCCGGCAGTCCTGCCGCTCACTTTTTTCCATCACCCGGATAAAGGGGGCGTTTCTGTCTGCCTTCCGAATCTGGGCCAAGTCGTCCGCTGTAAAGCCAAAGAGGGGGCTTGCCAGCACCGCCACCAAGGGGATGTCCTGCAAAGGGTTGTCGATGGTCTGCAGCAGCGCCCGGAGGGTGGAAACCTCCCGGGACTGAAGCAAATCCTCTCCGTTTCCGGTGACACAGGGGATGCCCAGCTGCTCCAAAGCGTACTGAAACTCTCCCCCCACGGAACCGGGGGACCGGAGAAGAATCACAATATCCTCCGGGCGGATTCGCCGCAGGGTGTCCTTCTCCCGGACAAAGTGTTCTTCCGTCAGAAGCTCCCGGATACGCCGGGCGGTAAAGGCCGCCTCTTCCCGGTAGGTATCTGCCTGCACCTGGATGCCGTACAGCTCCACCTCCGGCTCGGACTGGGGAATATGCGGAATGCCCTCATAGAGCATCTCCCCTTCCCCGTAGGTAAGTCCTCCCACCTCCGGGGACATACAGCAGCCAAACACGGCGTTGACGCCTGCTATCACCTGCCCGGCAGAGCGGAAATTCCGGGTCAGAAGCACCTTCCGCCCCTGTCCCGGCTGGGCCTCCTCCGCCGGAACAAACTGGTTGTATTTTTCCAGGAAAATCCCCGGGTCAGCCAGCCGGAACTGGTATATGGACTGCTTCACATCTCCTACCATAAAGCAGTTCTGCTTTTGTGCTGTAAGAGCGGAGAAGATGGCATCCTGCACCTGGTTGGAGTCCTGGTACTCGTCCACCATAATCTCCCGGAAGCGCTCTCCAATCTCCCGGGCCAGGGCGGTGGGGCCGCTGCGGTGCTTGCCCAGGAGCAAGTCCAGCATTTTATGCTCTAAGTCGCCGAAGTCCATCACCCGGCGGCTTCGTTTCAGCCGGTCATAGGCCTGGGAAAATTCCTCCACCAGGCCCACCAGACCTTCCACGGAAAGCCGGGTTTTTTCCAGATCCTCCAGCACCTGGGCGCTGGAATCGGAGAAAATCTTATCTTTCTTCCCCAGGGCCAGCTTGCAGGCATCCCGCACCGCCTTGATGGTCTCTTTCAGGGTTTCGTCCGGGAAGGCTTTGGGAAAGTTCAATCTGCCAAAGTCCACCCCGGGATGGTGGTACAGCTCATCCCAGCTCCGGCAGCCTTCCAGCTGCCGCAGCCGCCGGACTGTGGACTCCAGAAGGGCCAGGGGCTTTTCGCTGCCATCGAGACCTGTGGCCAGCTGGATGCACCGCTCCAGGGCGGCCCGGTGAAGACCTACGCTTCTTAAAAATTCCCCCATCAGGTACTCCCCCCAGGGGGTCTTTGCCGCATCCTCTCCCACCGGGATTTCCCGGCGGCACTGTTCCAGCCAAGCGGAGGGGTTTAAGTGGCATCTGGCGCTGTTATACACCTTCAGCACAATCTCCGGAACGCTTCTGTCGCTGCGGCCGAAGCCCTGGGTGTCCACGAAGGCCCGGAAGGCCTCCGTCCCCTCCTCATAGGCTTTGTCCAGGAGCCCCTCCAGCACCTGCTGCTGCAACAGGCGGCATTCGTTCTCCTCTGCCACCCGGAAATCCCCGGAAAGGTCAAGAGAATAAGCATATTCCCGGAGAATATCCCCGCAAAAGGCGTGGACAGTGGAGATTTTGGCTAAGTACAGCCGCTGCATCTGCTGCTGCAGGTGCCGGTTTCCCGGGTCGGCAGCCAGGCGCTCTGTCAGCTTCTGGGCGATTTTTCCCCGGAGCTCCGAGGCCGCCGCCTTGGTGTAGGTAATCATCAGGAAGTCATCGATGTTGGCCGGGTCCTCCGGCTGGGTGAGGTAGCTCAGGAGCCTGTCCACCAGCACCTTGGTTTTGCCGGAACCGGCGGCCGCCGACACCAGCAGCTTTCCGCCCCGGTCTGTCACCGCCATTTTCTGTTGGGGGGTCAGGGTCTCAGCCATGTTTTTCCACCTCCTGTGCCACCGCCTCCCAGAATTCCTTGGAGGAAATGGCTTTATAATTTCTTCTGCCCTCCACCTGGGCCGGGTGGCACAGGGCACCGTAGGGACAAAACCTACACACATTGTGGGATTCTCCCCGGGTGTAGGGGTTGGGAGCTACCTCTCCGGCGGCGATGGTATCCACCATCTGACCTACGAGAGAAAATACATAGTCCCGGAGGGTTTTCAAGTCCTCCCGGGAGGCAAGGTCCCCGGAAAGCTCCCCTTCTTTGTTGCATTTATAGCTCAGCCGCTTGGGCGGGGTTTCCGGCTCCATGGCCTGCAAAATCCCCATGTCCTCCAGAAGCAGTCCCTTCCGCTTCCAGAGCTTTTCCCGCTGCTGTCGGGCTTCTTCGTCTGTGAGCATTCCGTCACTGGTCATTAAGGGCGCCCGGGCGGGGAAATACTGCACTCCCACCCCGTGGGGGTTGTCCCCCAGAAGGGATTTTCCCTGTTCTTCCAGAGAAAACAGGTACAGAAGCATTTGCAGCCCCAGGCCGTTATAGATGTCGCAGTAGTCAAAGTCCTTTTTGCCGGTTTTGTAGTCCACCACCCGGAAATACCGGTTGGGGCCCTCCTGCCACACATCCAGCCGGTCCACAAAGCCTCGCAGCTGTGCCTCCATGGCTCTGCCGGACACCGGCACCGGGGGCAAATCCCCATCGCCGCCAAAGCCCACCTCCGTGCCCGCCGGGGCAAACTCCGAAGCCCTGAGCTCCTCCCACAGCTCCCGGACAATCCAGAAAAGCTCCTGGTCGTTCCGCTGGAAAAGATACCGCAGACGCTGTGAGTCCAGCTGAGAGAAGTGGGTCTTTCCATAACTTTCCGCTGCCTCCCGGGCAATTTCCAGGGTGTCCTCCAGGGAAACTTCATGGAAGCCGCCCCGCTCCATTACGGTGTTCACCGTCTGCTCCAGCACCCAATGGACATAGGTGCCAAACTCCGCCGGGTCCACCTGGGCGGGCTTCCGCTCCCGGATTTTCAGGCCGTATTTAAGAAAATAAGCCAGCCGGCACTGGGCCTGCAAGTCAATCTGGGAGGCAGAAAGGTTCAGGCTCTTTCCGTAAAGGCCCTGAATCTGCTCCCGCTTCACCGTTCCCAAATTGAAGGACAGCTGCTGCAAAACCCGGTTATAATCCTCCGTCAGGCCCAGGTCTTGTGCCTGGGTCTTACCATTGCGGCCTGCCAGGTAGGCGGCGGCCTCTTGGGGGTCTGTCAGGGCTGCCCCCAGGCCTTCCCCGGAGGATTCCATGCCCCCGGCCAACTCCGCCAGTCGGCGGCAGACGTAGGAGGGCTGTCCGCCGGAGCAGGAGACCCACATGGTCTCCCGGCAGCCGCAGAACACCCCGTAAATCTCTCCGAACTCCGCCTGGATGCCCTCCATGGCACCGCCGGTGAGGGGCACTCCCAGGCTCCGCAGGGCATCACATTCCCGGTCGGACAAAATGCCGGTACTGCCGGTATACCCCGGCAGGCTGCCTTCTGATGCCCCTAAGAGAATCAGATGGCGGCTTTCCTGGCACCGCATGGCAGACACCGGGCCTGCCGTCACCCCATCCAGCACCGGGGGGATGGTGCCCACGTCGTACTGGCTGATGAGCAGCCGGAACAGCCGGGTGAAGGTTTCTGAGTCCCAGGCCGTTTCTCCCAGCACATCGTACAGCTGCTCCATGGCTCCCAGGAGAATCTCCCACAGCTGGGAGAGAATCTGGGCTTCCCGGTTGTCCCCCTGGGCATCCAGGGTCTTGGCCAGCCGGTTGAGCCTGTCTGCCAGGCCGATTCCCTCCACGAAGGCATAAAGAGCCTGCACCTGCTGGGCAACGGAAGTGGCCTTTGAAAACGCCTTCCGAAGGTTGTCCAGGGGCCCGGTAATCTGCTGCCGCCAGCCGTTGAGCCCCTCCAAAAGGGCTTCGTCCTCCGTCGTCCATACATCCGTCAGTCCCTTGGGGTGGCCTGTCCAGGGGCTTAGCCATCGGCTGCCGGAGATATTCCACAGCCGCACATACGCCTCCAGCTGGTCACATTCCTCCAGAGTCAGAGGAGACAGGGCAGATTTTATGTAACGCAGCACATCCTGCTGCTCCAGCCCGCCCAGGGCTGCATCCATGGCAGAGAGCACCGTGGTAATCACGGACTTTTCCAGCACTTCCTCCGTGCCCGCCACATACACCGGGATGTGGCAGCGCTTCAGCACCATTTCCAGCTCTCCCCGGTAGCTGCCCATATCGGCGCACACCAGGCTGATGTCCCGGTAGCGGCAGCCTGAGGCCGCCAGCTCCAGAATCCGCTCCGCCGCCAGGACACACTCTGCGTGAATGCTCTGGGCGGAGACCACCGTAAGGCAGTTCTTTCCCTGCCCCGGCTGGATCTTCCCCTGGAACAGCAGGCGGCTCACCTCCGCCGTGGGGGTCTCCTCCCGGGGCACCGTTACTGTCTGCACTGCAATTCCAGCCTTTTGGGCCAGGCGCAGCAGCTCCTTGGCGGTGGCTCCTGCCTTTTCAAAGGCCATGGCGGTGCTTCCCGGTGTGTCGCAGGGAAGGCTCACCACCACCGGGGCATCCTGCCGGATAAAATATTCCAGAATCGCCAAATGCTGCCGGGTAAAGTCCGGGAAGCCGTCCACATACAGCCGGTGAGACTTCCCGAAGTCGCTGGCTTCCAGCTCCTCCAGCACCCAGGTCATAAGATCCCGGGGGTCCATCTTTCCCCGCTGGCAGATGGCATTGTAGGCCTCCAGAATCAGGGACAGCTCCTCCAGCTTCTGGGCAAGGCTTCCCTGGGTCTGGGCGGAGGCTGCCATCAAGTCCGCCGGGGTGATACAGCAGCGTTTGAACACATCCATCCCGTCCAGCAGTCCCTGCAAAAACTCCGGCCTAGTCTCCACCGCTGCATAGGCTTTCAGCTTGCTGTGCAGCTGCCGCACCGCCGAGGCCATGGCAACGATTCTGCCTCCTTTATCCAGGGTGGGGGGGATATGGGTGCCCAGGTACTCCGCCGAACGTCTGGCCAGTCGGGTGAAGGACAGCACCTCTGCATATCGGCTGGCGGTGTCTCCCGCTGCCATACAAAGCCTGCGCTCCATCTCATGGCTGATAAGCTCCGGCACCAGGAGGATGGTTCCGGTTCTTTCCCGGGCCACATCCTCCCCCACCATCTGCAAAACCTGCCGGGTATTGGCTACCCAGTCCGTGCCCAGCACCAATGTCAGCATACCATCACATCCATCTTTTTATCAGATGGTTGTATCATAGCATATTTTCTGTCCAAATAACAGGGTAAGATTCAGCCCCGGAAGAAATTTTCCAGCTGTCCCAGCCAGTCCAGGAGCACAAAACGGATGCTGTAACGCCCCTGGGTCAGGCTGTTTGCCAGCGCCGGGGACAGGCCGCCATCCACCGCCTGGACCTCAAAGCCGTCGCTGGTGGCAGGAACGCACAAGGAGGGAAACACCACGCACCACCAGTTATGCCCCTCCCCTTCTCCAATCTCAATCCGCAGGGATTGGTAGATTCCTGCGGGAAGGGTGAAGGTATCGTACACCCGGGTGGTGAATTCCTCCATATCCAAAGACACCACCGCCTGAAGGGCAGACCCGGCTTTTTCCAGAGCCTCATTTGCCACCTGCTCCAAATCCCCCAGGTGGGACTGTAAGTATGCCACCGCCTCCTGGGGGTCAGAGATGGCCTCCATGGCAGGCTCCAGGTAGGAGAGCACCGCATCCCGCACCTGAAGCTTCTGGGCCTGGTCCGTCTCCGAGTCGGAATTGGCAACCACGTGAAGCCGCACCAGATGCTCCTGCAAAAGCTGTTTGTCCCGGAAAAGGGTCACGGTTGTCCCGATTCCCACCAGGGCAAACAGAACCAGAGCAAGTTTCAGAAGTTTCCCCATAAAAAAACACCGTCCATACTGAATTAACTCCAGTATGGACGGATTTTCCAAAAATTATACAGGTTTTGCAATAAACACCTGGGGGTAGTTTTCTTTGAGCATATTGCAGATGACTGCCGCAAACTCAAAGTCCGGCACAATGCCGAACACCGCCGAGCCGCTGCCGGTCATTTGCTGACCGATGGAGCCATAGGTGTTGAAGATGGATTTGATGTAATTCAGCTCCAGGTGCTCCGCCGTCACCACCGGGTCAAACACGTTCCACAGGTTTTCCCCGATTTTTCCCAGGTCTCCTGCCAGAAGACCGCTTTCCACGGCCTGATGGTCCGGCCGCCGGGCAATGGCGGTTTCATCCAGCTTCCGGTACAGCTCCGGGGTGGAGGCGGAGAATTCCGGCTTGCAGATGACAAAGCAGCAGTCCGGCATATCCGGCAGCTTCCGGATTTTCTCTCCCTTCCCCTCCACCATAGCGGTGCCGCATAGGGTACAGAAGGGCACGTCGCTGCCAACGGCTGCGCCCAGCTCCGCCAGGGCCGGCAGGGACAAGGGGCTGTCATAGTACCGGTTCAGGGCCCGCAGGACGGCGGCTGCGTCGGCACTGCCGCCACCTAAACCCGCCTGGGTGGGAATCCGCTTGGTAATGCGGATGTTTAGCCCCTCCGGGTCCTTGCCCAGGGTATCGCAGAATACCTTTGCTGCCTTCCAGGCAAGGTTTCTTTCGTCCGTGGGAATACCCTCCATGGTACATTCCAGCTTCCAGGGCTTTCCCGTGCCCACATCGATTTCCACATCGTCCCGGACGGAGATGGTCTGCATGATGCTTTTCAGATTGTGGTAGCCGTCGGGCCGCTTGTCCAGCACATCCAAAGTCAGGTTGACCTTGGCAAATGCCCCCTCGTAAAGTGTCGTCATAGGCCACTGCCTCCGTATTTTCATAGTTTCAGCCACATTATAACGGATTTTTTCAATTTTGGCAATTCCAAAGTTTTTGAATAATTTTATAACTTCCGGCAACAATACCTACAGCAATTCATTTTACAGGAGGTTTCTTTATGGATATTCTCGCACTTGTGCTTTCCATTATTGGCTGTATCAACTGGGGCCTTGTTGGACTTTTCCAGTTTGATCTGGTGGCATGGCTCTTCGGGGGCTCCGATATGCTGCTGAGCCGGATTGTCTACTCCGTCATCGGCGTAGCAGGTCTTTGGTGCATCACTCTGCTGTTCCACCGGTTCCGGAACGTGACGGAAAATTCCTGAAAGCACACGGCAGCAGCCCAAAAGGACTGCCGCCAGACTGTCAGTAAAGTCCCAAACCGGCAAAAGCAAAAGGAAATGGGCTTTCATCCCCTTTTGGAG